>Ga0182238_1000002_pt1 | contig 299016 bp, 253 predicted proteins | sample hydfrates6_PW_90_FD_132439 | JGI IMG/M metagenome (GOLD analysis project Ga0182238, IMG submission 132439) | Subsurface microbial communities from deep shales in Texas, USA - hydraulic fracturing test 6_PW_90 | ecosystem: Environmental > Aquatic > Deep subsurface > Shale gas/oil reservoir >... | reverse complement strand
TTTGCCACGTCTTTTACCCTCAGCACATCGGACACCAGAAAACGACCATCCTGTTTTTGGTTAACCGACCTGCCTACAACGTGTGCAAAAGGAAATTCTAGGTTCAGGGGTAGGTTTTTTGAAAAAACATTGTGTACAAATTTAGGCACTTACAAAAAACAGCGAAAAAAGTTGTTTTGGAAGGCACCTTTCTGCTCGTTTCGATACCCCCTAACTGGTTAGGGTGAAGCACTGAAAAGCCCCTTGTGTTTTTCTTTTTCCGGGCTTTTTTAGTTGGCTTGCAAAATCCCCTTGTCATTTGTTTCCAGCAGCGGCGCTCACTTCCGGCAAAGCCGTACGCGAGCGCCGCTGCTGGAAACAAATGACGCTGGGGGGCGCGACCGAAACTGCGCGCGCTGGGGATGAATAGATTTGCATTTCAGCTTTTTCGCACGCCGAAGGCGGCGCCAAAAAGCTGAAATGCAAATCTAGAAGGGGGGCGCAAGACGCCCACCTTTGCTTGGTTTGCTCATGACGCAGAAAAAGCCCCGGAAAGGGGCTTCTCTTGAAAATATGAATGCCTGACGCAACTATGCTCTAAGCAAGGATCTTGTCATGAAGGTCCGTCGTCCCTGCGGGACGCCTGACAGTGGCTAAAAAAGGTGTCGGCTCGGAGCCGAAACGCCAGTTGGACACAAGAAGACCTGCTTTCAATTCCTCACCTCAAAACGTCACTGACGCTTCAGAGCAAGGTGGGCCAAGCAGTTTCAAAGAAACAGCTTGTTGCAGAAACTGCAACACAAAACCATACGGGATGAAGAATGCCCTGTTCCCAGTGAAAGAAATCTCCTTTCAACGGTCCAATTCAATGGTGGGTGTCACAGCACAAGTTCATGCGCCTTGCGCCTGCCGCTGGGGACAGAAATGTGACCTTCGGGGAAGCTGGCAACGATCGGCGCTCGGGTCCAACCGTTCATCTGGCAAATGGGTTTGCGTAAGCTTGGCGTTTGTTTCGGAAAAACGGCGGTAAGCGTTGAAGCCATAGGCTTCGTACGTCGTCATCAGTTCGGATTTCATCACGAACTTATGACGACCAGATCGGTTGTAGTGCCTCCTTAGTATCAGGTTTTATGATTTTCCATACCACGTCACTTTCGGCGAATTCCAGTCGTGGCCCCGACTTTTTACAGATTTTTTATGGTTGTCCTTTGCCTGCCCACAGAATGGCACGGCCACCGGTTTGGTCAAGGCCAAGCTCTTCGGGCGGATTCCCTGCGGTCATCCGGCCTTGACCAAACCACCTTACCCGTGCCGTTGCTGGTGGCATAGGCGAAGGCAACGGATATGGCGGGCGTGGTTCAGGTTCAAGGGATGACCCTTGATGTGCCATAGTGTTGACGTTAATATTCTTTAGATTGGCGATTGTTATTTGACAACTTCCAGAGGGAAAAAACAATTGCGCCGGGTGAATGGCCATACGTGAAAACATATGATGCTTGAGTTTCAGTAATGAGGTTTTGCACCATGAATAAGCAGTACTGGGGAAAGTCTTTGAATAACGGTGAATGGCACCATCTCGGCCATCACTGCCTTGATGTTGCGGCTGTGGCCGAAGGACTTCTCGATGCGAATCCGGTCCTGCTCAGCCGCATGCAGGCAGGCTCCCCCATGCCCATGGCAGAGACCCGTCAGCTGGTGCTGTTTCTCGCTGCCTGCCATGATCTGGGAAAGTTTCATCCTGGTTTTCAGCGTATCCTACCTCTGGGGGAGCAACTCGGCCACTCTCGTGGGGAATACGCACACCACCATACCCAGTACGGCCTTGCCATCTGGGAAGAAATGTCCCCGTGCGAAAGTATTGATATTCCGGACCGGTATTCCATGTCACCCCTTGTCGTGGCCGCCATGTGCCATCACGGGCGTCCGTTGGAACCGTGCGATCTGGGGCCTTCATACTTTGCCGTTTCGGAAGACGCGACGGAATTCGTGCGCCAGCTGGCAGCCTTCTTTCTCACGGAATCGTACCAAGAGCACCGGGAGGTTGAATGCGAGTCGCTGTCATGGTTCGTTGCCGGTCTGGTTATCCTGGCCGACTGGATCGGTTCCAACGAACGCTGGTTCGGGCCGGTCCCTTCCTGGCACGGCATTGATGCGTACTGGACTATGGCGAAAAAACGTGCGGCTCGTGCCATTTCCGAGGCTGGGCTGACAGAGGCCCGCGCATCGAAAGAATCCGGCTTCGCAGAGCTTCTGCCGCACCTACAGGGGCATTCGCCGAGCCTCATGCAGCAGTGCGTGCTGGATCTGCCTGTCCCGAACGGACCGGAGCTGCTCATCATCGAAGACCTGACAGGCGGCGGGAAGACGGAGGCGGCCCTGCTTGCGGCGCATCGTTGCATGAAGGCCGGTACTGCCGGCGGCCTGTACGTGGGACTTCCGACAATGGCCACGGCCAATGCCATGTACGACCGACTGAGTGAAGCCCACGCAACGCTTTTCGACGGCAGTTCCACATCATTGACATTGGCTCACGGCAGCACGTTCCTCAATGAAAACTACATGCAGAGCATCGTGCGCGAGGTGGAGGCGGACAAGGACGGGGGCCGTTCGGCCTGCTCAAGTTGGCTGGCGGACAACAGAAAGAAAGCCTTGTTGGCCCCCTGCGGCGCCGGGACCATGGATCAAGCCATTCTCGGCATTCTCGGGGCAAAGCACCAGTCCCTGCGATTGCTGGGGCTGTGCCGGTCCGTTCTGGTGGCCGACGAGGTGCACTCGTACGACACGTACACCGGCACGCTGCTTGCCAATCTGCTGACGTTCCATGCCGCCATGGGAGGCAGCGCCGTGCTGCTTTCCGCAACGATGACCGGCTGGTTGCGCCGAAAGCTGGTTCGAGCCTGGCATACGGGTCGGGCCCTTGCCGGAGCTTCCCCCGTGGAGGCGCAGGGGGAGGCGCGGGACGACGAAGAAACGTTTCCTCTCATGACGCGTGTCTGCGACAGCGGATGCGAAAGGCGACCGGTGGAGACGACGCGAAGGCTTGATGTTGCCGTGCGGCCGGTCCACGATCCCGCGGCGATGCCGGATGCGCTGGAAGAGGCTGCGAGTGCCGGGGCCTGTGCCTGCTGGATTCGCAATACCGTTTCCGACGTGCTGGAGGCGGCAAGGGTACTGGTTGAAGAAAGGGGAATTGCCGAAGAGGACGTCCTGATTTTTCATTCCCGTTTCACCGGGGCGGACAGGGCGGCAATAGAAGGCGAAGTCCTGCGTCGTTTCGGCAAGCGCAGCCGTGCCGGGGACCGGTCCGGCAAGATCCTGATCGCCTCTCAGGTTGTCGAGCAATCCCTCGATCTGGATTTCGATCTTCTCCTGAGCGACCTTGCGCCCATGGAACTCATGATTCAACGGGCGGGACGCTGCCATCGACACGAGCGCTCCCGACCGGCCGGATACGAGGAACCGGCAATGCATGTCCTGATGCCGCGGCCCGAAGACGAGGTTTCGGAAGAGTGGTTCGCGGACCTGTTTGAAAAAGGGCAATACGTATACCCCCATGTCTCGATTCTGTGGCGCACCGCCCGGCTGTTGCAGGAGAAACAGGCGATAGTGCTGCCCCGTGATGCCAGGACGCTTGTCGAGGGAGCGTGCGGCGAAGACGCGCCGGAGGCTCCCGAAGCGCTTGGGCGGCGAGAGGACAAGGCCGTAGCCGAGGCGATGGCCGCCGAAGCCGTGGCCCGTTTCGGCATGCTCGATTTCGCCAAGGGATACGCATTCGAAGACACCCCGTGGGGGACGGACGTCACTGCCCCGACCCGGCTCGGGGAGGACTCGGTGAACGTGCGGCTGCTGCGCGTGGCGGCGAGAAGCCTCGACTCGGCGACTGTGCCCGAGTCCTGCGAAAGGTCCGTGTCCGAGCTGCTCGAATCCATGCCCGACAAGGGAAAGTGGAGCCTTTGCCTGCCGCTCCAGGAGGCATCGCACGGCGTCTGGGTCGGAAACGGAAAGGACGGCCGCGGCAGGACGGTAAGCGTTCGGTATGACAGACGCACCGGCCTTGTGGTCGAGTCATAGTCCCAGGCCGGGCTTAAACATCGACCGGCTGTCGGCAAGCCGCTGGCCATTGCGTTGGATTATCTGACAATCCCCGCTGAACCGTAAAAAAATTTATGGTCAGCGGGGCTGTTTTGTCTTACTTTATCGCATTTCAAATAAATCTGGAGAATGCCATGCAATACAATCTGATGGACGAAGCCTGGCTACCCGCTCTTTTCGACGGTGAGCGCACGGAGTGGATACGCCCGTGGGAGATCGTCGGAGGCGACCCGCCGCCGATAGGATTGAATCCGCAACGTGCGGATTTTCGCGCCGCGCTGATGGAGTTTCTTGTGGGGCTGTTGCAGACGACCTTTGCGCCCAAAGACATGCGAACAAGGGATCGCATGATTGAAAACCCGCCAGAACCTGAAGCGCTGCGCGAGGCCTTCATGGCCCACGAACCCTATTTCAACCTCTTTGGAGAGCGTCCGCGGTTCCTGCAGGATCTGACCATGGGCGAGGCGGACAAGCCGGTGCGGAACAGCGTTGTATCCCTGTTCATCGAACAACCAGGCGGGATTACGCTGAAGGAAAACAAGGACCTGTTCGTCAAGAGAGATCAGTTGAACACGCTCTGCCCGGCCTGCGCCGCTGCAGCCCTGTATACGCTGCAGGCGTTTGCACCGTCCGGGGGACGCGGGAACCGGACCTCCATGCGCGGCGGCGGCCCGCTGTCCACGCTGGCCGTGGGCAAGACGCTCTGGGAAAGCGTGTGGATGAATGTCGCACCCTGCACGGGCGGCGGGTCCATCGAATCCGCTCCTGAGAAAGAGACGCTCAAAAATAAGGTGTATCCGTGGGCTTCGCCAACGCGAACCAGCGACAACAACGAGGTGGTTCATCCGCAGGAGATGCATCCTGTTCATGTCTTCTGGGGCATGCCAAGACGCATTGTGCTGCGCGAAACGAAGGCCGAGGCCCCGTGCGACGTGTGCGGGCGCGAGCATGAACTGGCCGTGCGCGAGTTCCTTTCTCGACCCAACGGATACAACTACGGGCCCGAGTGGGTGCACCCGCTCACTCCCTACACCATCGAACAGAACAAGCCGCCGCTGTCCATCAAGGGCCGCAGCAACATCGAGGCCTACAGCAACTGGCTGGGGCTCGTTTACGGCGAACCGGCCGACAAACGCTACATGCGCGCCGCTGCGTGTGTTCGTAACGTCCCCGGCAAAGGGACCAAGGTGAATGCCGCGGGATACGACATGGACAACGCAAAGGCCCGCCAGTGGTGCGAGCATCTGTTCGCGGTGTTTCCGGTCAGAGGTGACGGGAAACTGTTCGGCCAGGAGGTTCGTCGGATGGTGACGGCCGCGGACCAGATCCGGCTCAATCTCGCGAACGCGCTCAAGGATGCGTTGGTGCACGAGTTCGGCAAGAGTCAGGCAAAAGCCGACAGAAGCCTTCTCGAGAATGCGGGAAACATGTTTTGGGGAAAGACGGAAGAGCCGTTCTACAAGGCGGCGGAAGAGTTCGCCGCTCTTCCGGATTCTGCCGAACCCGAACGGCGTGACGAGATTCGGCAGGGGTGGGGAAGGCGTCTGGTGAACGAGGCGCAGGCGCTTTTCGAGTACACCGCCGGAAGTTTCCGGATCCCGCCCGAACGCATGGAGCGGTATGTGAACGCTCACAAGTGGCTGCGCGTCCGCAACGTGGGGCAGCTTCGCAAAATGGAAATGTATCCGCCCAAGGAGGCAAAATGACCCTGAACGAAGCATTCGATGACAACGGCTTCTGGAATGCCGTGGATGAGTGGTGGCATTCGCTTGGTTCTTCTGATCGAGGGCAGCGGGCCGAATTGCGCCGGGCCAGGAGCCGTACCGAGGTGTATGTTTCCCCGGCCTTTCGCAACGGACTCGTGTATAAACTGGAGCGGTTTGAACTCGCGGAAACCGACCTTGAACGCCTGGCGCTTCCGGCAGGCGTGCTGGCCCATGGCAGAAAACTGCGTACGAGTCATTTCGGTGCGGTTTTCGCCGGTGAAGGAAAGGGCAGCCCGGATATGCGCGACGTGCGTTTCCGCAAGCTGCTCGCCGTCGGCGACGACGAATATGACGAATTGTACCGGATGCTTGTGCGTCTTGTCCGTCTGACTGACGGGGCCGCAAGCCTCAACGGACTGGTCCGCGACACCCTCCGCTGGAACGACAGGGCCCGCCTGAACTGGGCCAAGGCATACTACCCCAACCGCCCCAGAGCATAAGGAGAAAATATCATGTCCAGATTCATTCAGCTGCACGTTCTGACCACCTACCCCGCCAGCAACCTGAACCGCGACGACCTCGGCCGTCCTAAGACCGTGAACATGGGCGGCAGCCAGCGGCTGCGCGTCTCTTCCCAAAGTCTGAAACGCGCGTGGCGCACCTCGGAAAACATCGCAGGTGCATTCGACGGTCATTTCGGGGTCCGGACCAAGGAGATCGGCAAGTATGTTTACTATGCCCTGACCAAAGGCGTGCGCCTCGACGAGGCCATGAGCGAAGGTGTGTTCGAAGGTGAACGCAAGACCCTGAAGCACGAACCGGCCGCGAAGACCGCCCGGGCCATCGCCGCGGGCTTTGCCAAAAACAAGGCCGAGTACAAGGTCAAGAAGGACGACTTCGTCGAAAAGGATTTCCTTGATTCGCTCGAAACAGAACAGATGGCCCATGTGAATCCCGTGGAACTGGCCGCGGTTTCCGAGTTGGTGGAGCAGTGCCGGGAGAACGAAAAGGAACCGGCCAAGGAAGATCTGGAGCTGCTGAAGTCCAATGAGAACGCCGTGGACGTGGCAATGTTCGGGCGCATGCTCGCCAGTCGTCCCGACTACAACGTGGAGGCGGCCGTGCAGGTGGCGCATGCCATGACCGTGCACAAGGCCATGGTGGAAGACGACTTCTTCACTGCGGTGGACGACCTGAACCGTGATGATTCGGGTGCCGGACACATGGGTGTTTCCGAGTTCGGCGCGGGCATTTTCTACCTCTACGCATGCGTTGACCGTGACCTGCTGCTGGAGAATCTCGGCGGCAACAGGGAACTGTGCGACCGTGCCATCAAGGGCCTTGTGCGCTCGGCACTGACGGTTTCCCCTTCCGGCAAGCAGAACAGCTTTGCATCCCGTGCAATCGCATCCTACTGCATGGCCGAAAAGGGCAACGCCCATGCCCGTACGCTGGCCGAGGCATTCCTTCGCCCGGTTGAAGCTGAAGACATGCTGACGGGTGCCATTGATGCGCTGGAGCAGAAGCGCGAGAGCTTCAACAGGATTCTCGGGGAAGATTGCCAAGCCTTCGTGTACGGTCACGGCCACGGCACGCTCGAGGAAATCTGCAACTTCGTCACGGAGTAGTGCTCATGCGTGAATATCTTGTCTTCACCCTAAGGGCGCCCATGCAAAGCTGGGGGACCTCTTCCGCCGTGGGCGAAGTGCGTGCCACGGCCGGACGACCGGGGCGCTCCGGGGTGATGGGACTGGTGGCGGCCGCGCTCGGCATCCGGCGCGACAGGCCCGAGGCTCTCGAGCAACTGCACGGCGCGGCGCGGATCGCCGTTCGTGCCGATGTGTTCGGCGAGCGCATGGTCGACTACCACACGGCCCAGACCCCTCGTAGCGAACGCAATGTGATCTATAACACCCGTAAAGACGAGTTGGTGAACAAGGTCCGCAAGGAGGCGTTGTCCACCATTCTTTCCCGGCGTGAATACCTTGCCGGTGCCGCATTCACGGTGTGCGTGTGGCTTGACGGCGATGCCGGACATGACCTGAAGGACATGCGCGAGGCCCTCGTCCGGCCGAAACTCCCCCTGTACCTTGGTCGCAAGTCCTGCCCGCCGGGTTTCCCTCTCATGCCTGAGACGCTTGAGGCCGCAAATGTGGCAGAGGCTTTTGCGCTGTATGATGAAGCTGTCGCCCGAAAGTGCGGGCCCGGCAGGGACCGGCCCGGGGGAGGTGTGCAGGTGTGGGCCGATGTCGGCCATGCCGTGCCTGAGGCGCTTGATCGGGCGGTGGAGTATTCCGTGCGGGATGTGCTGACCAACTCCGCCAGACGCCAGTTCGCCGTGCGCCGGGAATGTCACTTTGCACTGGCAGACAAGGAGGCCGGCCATGTACATGAGTAAGATTGAACTCGATATGGCGAAATCCTCGCGCCTTGGCGTGTACGAGGCGCATCAGGCCTTGTGGAAGCTGTTCTCGGATTCGCCGGACAGGGAGCGCGATTTCCTGTACCGGCGTCTGGACACGGCCTCGTTTCTGACGGTTTCCCGGCGCCGTCCGGATCGCCGGGGCTTTGTTCACACAATGCAGAGCAAGGAATACGCCCCTGTGCTTTCCGCCGGGGACAGGCTCATGTTCTCCCTGCGATTCAACCCGGTGGTCAAGCGGCGAAACGAGAACGGGCGGCAGGTTCGCGTGGACATGGTCCAGGATGAACGTCAACGCCTTATGCGCGAGGGGGCGCAGCTGCCTCCTCGTCCCGAGATAGCGGAGGGTGTCGCCGAAACGTGGCTGGACAAGCGCCGGCGCGACCTTGGTCTGTCTCCGGAGCCCGCGTCGTTGATGGTCGAATCCTACGATCAGGTTCGATTCCGCCGCCACGGCGGCAAGCGGCCTGTTGTCCTTTCCTGCATCGACGTGCGCGGCTTTGCCGCGGTGGACGATACGGCGTTGCTGGAAAGAGCACTCTTCAATGGAGTGGGCTGCGCCAAGGGATTCGGTTTCGGCCTGCTTCTGATACGGCGGGCGTGATGCTGCCCAGACTCTCGCCCATTCCACTGAAGGAGCGGTCCAGCATGGTCTTTCTGGAGAAAGGCCGGTTGGACGTGCTGGACGGCTCTTTTGTGCTGGTGGATGCCGAAGGGGTGCGTGTTCACGTTCCGGTCGGAGGTGTATGTTGCATCATGCTCGAGCCGGGTATCCGCGTTTCCCATGCCGCGGTGGCCCTTGCCGCTCGCTCGGGCACCCTGCTCGTCTGGGTGGGGGAGGCCGGGGTTCGGGTTTATGCCGCAGGGCAGCCGGGGGGAGCGCGAAGCGACAAGCTGCTCTGGCAGGCTTCGCTGGCGCTGGACGATACGGCGCGACTGAACGTGGTTCGCAGGATGTTCGAGGTCCGTTTCGACTGCAAGGCTCCGGGTGGCCGCAGTGTCGAGCAGCTTAGGGGCATGGAGGGTGCGCGCGTTCGTGCCATGTACAAGCAGTTGGCCAGGCTGTATCGGGTACCGTGGAGTGGGCGTCGGTATGATCCCAGAGACTGGACGGGGGGCGATGTGCCCAACCAGTGTCTGAGCGCCGCGACCTCATGTCTGTACGGCATCTGCGAGGCCGCGATCCTTGCCGCCGGATATGCTCCGGCCATCGGTTTTCTGCACACGGGAAAGCCCAGATCGTTCGTTTATGACGTTGCCGATCTGATCAAGTTTGAGACGGTAGTACCGGCCGCCTTTGGCGTGGCATCCGGCAAGCCTTCGGATCCCGAGCGGGAAACGCGTCTTGCCTGTCGGGACATGTTTCGGAAAAAGCGGGTGTTGAAGCGCATCATTCCGCTTATCGAGGACGTGTTGAAGGCAGGCGGTCTTCCGATGCCGCAGGCTCCTGCGGAGGCGTCCGGTCCTGCATTCGAGGAGGAGGCCGGTCATGGCGATGACGGTCATCGTGGTTGAAAGCGTCCCGCCGCGTCTGCGTGGACGTTTGGCCATCTGGCTGCTGGAGATTCGTGCGGGCGTGTATGTGGGGGATGTTTCTTCCCGAACTCGTGAGATGATCTGGTCCACCGTGGAGGTCGGTGTTGAGGAGGGCAACGGCGTCATGGTCTGGCACTGTAGAAGTGAACAGGGTTTTTCGTTTGCGACAACCGGTACCAACCGTCGCATTCCTGTCGATTTCGATGGCATGACGCTTGTCAGCTTTCTGCCCGAGCGGTCGGAAAGCAACGATTAGGCCAGATTTGATGATATTTGACGGCTTTTTTCATGTTCTGCTAAATGTGTAATGAATGAAGCTGGTTCTGATTAGAGTGTTCCCCACGTGCGTGGGGATGAACCGGCAACCTCCTGAAAACGTTGTATCCGTCGTCAGTGTTCCCCACGTGCGTGGGGATGAACCGCCGTCAACGATCAGGACAATACTCCATTTCGCGTGTTCCCCACGTGCGTGGGGATGAACCGGCGACGCGTGCGGGTTATGCACGTAAATTGCCGTGTTCCCCACGTGCGTGGGGATGAACCGCCATTTTTGAATATCGCCCCTTGTCCAGTGTCGTGTTCCCCACGTGCGTGGGGATGAACCGCAGCACGATCGACCAGTTTTCTATCATCCACGGTGTTCCCCACGTGCGTGGGGATGAACCGACACGTCGATCCCTAGGTTGATCAGAGCTTGGGTGTTCCCCACGTGCGTGGGGATGAACCGATGCAGGATCGGCCAGAGACGTGCGCCCTCAGTGTTCCCCACGTGCGTGGGGATGAACCGATCATTGTCGAGCGAAAATGAGATGCCCGCAGGTGTTCCCCACGTGCGTGGGGATGAACCGTGGTTAATGATTTTGCCTTACCGATGAATCCCGTGTTCCCCACGTGCGTGGGGATGAACCGCCGGTCCAGCGTTTCCGCGATGCTCAATTGATGTGTTCCCCACGTGCGTGGGGATGAACCGTTACATTACCTCTATGTCGTGTTCACTGAGGAGTGTTCCCCACGTGCGTGGGGATGAACCGTGCAGGATGAAATAGCCGTCAACTACTCCGCGGTGTTCCCCACGTGCGTGGGGATGAACCGATCACGGTGGAGCCGTCCGGCAGTTTGACGGAGTGTTCCCCACGTGCGTGGGGATGAACCGCCCGAGAGCGGCTCCGAGGCCCACGGTCCGGTGTGTTCCCCACGTGCGTGGGGATGAACCGTACCATGGCAGTGTTGATTAGGGCCGCTTGTGGTGTTCCCCACGTGCGTGGGGATGAACCGACGGCAGTAGCGTCCATGACTCCTCCGGTGTTGTGTTCCCCACGTGCGTGGGGATGAACCGGCGCAGAGACACGGCACGGACAAGCACAGTAAGTGTTCCCCACGTGCGTGGGGATGAACCGACGAGGATCACCGGACCAAGCTACAGAGATAGGTGTTCCCCACGTGCGTGGGGATGAACCGATAGTCTAGCAGCATATCAGATGAACACTTCCGTGTTCCCCACGTGCGTGGGGATGAACCGGAGACAAAAATGGCTCCGGGGGCAGGGATCGAGTGTTCCCCACGTGCGTGGGGATGAACCGGTTCGTGCTATGTCCATCAAGAAAAGTGCTACGTGTTCCCCACGTGCGTGGGGATGAACCGATATTGAAACTATCTCGCATGGTTGCCTTGCCGTGTTCCCCACGTGCGTGGGGATGAACCGAAAACCCGCAGTTCATCAGGGCGCGACCCTGCGTGTTCCCCACGTGCGTGGGGATGAACCGGTTACGCCGATGCCGACGAAATCGTTCTTGACGTGTTCCCCACGTGCGTGGGGATGAACCGACGTTTTCCCCGTGCAGGTGGTGAAACGGTTGGTGTTCCCCACGTGCGTGGGGATGAACCGGCTCACCTCGGAGCCGGACTCGGGTGCGACAAGTGTTCCCCACGTGCGTGGGGATGAACCGCTGCGAAGAGCCTCAAGCGGGCGTTGACCAAAGTGTTCCCCACGTGCGTGGGGATGAACCGCTGTCTATGGGTGCCGACCCTATGGACGTTGTGTGTTCCCCACGTGCGTGGGGATGAACCGATTAGCAACATTGACCGTTCGATCATGGAAGAGTGTTCCCCACGTGCGTGGGGATGAACCGTGATATTTGCATTGCACGGGACAACTTGAAATGTGTTCCCCACGTGCGTGGGGATGAACCGAAACAGACGATAATTATCCGGAGGATCACGATGTGTTCCCCACGTGCGTGGGGATGAACCGTAGATGTGTGCCCCGGACCCCAGCCACACTCCGTGTTCCCCACGTGCGTGGGGATGAACCGGAATGATCCCCTGTCACCTCGGCGTAAACCTTGTGTTCCCCACGTGCGTGGGGATGAACCGTCGTTCAACGCCGGCCACGGTCTTTTTCGATTGTGTTCCCCACGTGCGTGGGGATGAACCCCAAAATGGTGTGGCCCTTTTGTGGGACAAAACCTAGCAGCACCATGCGTAACCCGTTGAAATCATGTACGCCATGCACGCTATGCACACGGTGCTTAATCACAACGAAGTCGGTGAAAGATCACGTTATTTAGGGGTGTTGTTGTGATTGTTGGGCTGCGATGCCATAAAAATGGCATTCAAAGGGTCGTGGACTGAGGTTGGACCTTGACCCTTTTCTAGGAAAATAAGCGAATTGACCAACTTTGAACTTAGAACATCTGGGAAAACATGTGTGAATTTTGATGCCAAAACAGTAAAATCATCCTTAAATCAAAAAGGAATATTAAAAAAAAGGGACTGCCATCATTGTAAATGTTGGCAGCCCCTAGCATTTCAAAATGCGGTGAACCTTTTTGGCAAAAGAACCTGTACCCCTGCTTCCACATTTCGTGGCCATCCCGTGTCTTCAGTCGTGTTAAACACGGCATAGGTGCCAAAAAAGTAGGACCCAACGGGCTGAAATAACGAAAATAAGCGGCCTTCACATTTCTTTTCCGCGCCCCAGCCCGTCGGAGACATAACGTGTTCCTGCTCGCCAGTGGTGCCGTTTTTACGCGTTCTTGTCGCTCCACGGTACTATGACGCGTGTGGCGATGCGGAAGAGCCAGTCGGTGGCGAGTCCGAGCAGTCCTATGATGATGAGTCCTGCGAAGATTCGGTCGATGGCGAGGAAGCGTTGTGCTCTGAGGATCATGTATCCGAGGCCGGAGTTTGCTGCCACGAGTTCAGCTACGACGAGGTAGGTCCATGCCCAGCCGACGGTTATGCGCAGGTCGTCCATGAGTCCGGGCAGTGCTCCGGGGATGAGGACGAGGCGATAGGTCTGTGATTTGGAGGCGCCGAGGGTGGCTGCGGCTTTTGAGAGATCCTTGGGGACGCCTGCTGTGGTATCGGCGACCATGAGCACGAGTTGGAAGAAGGTTCCGAGAAAGATGACCATGAATTTCTGGAAGTCGCCTATGCCGAAGTAGAGCAGGGTCAGGGGGACCAGTGCGACAACGGGCAGGTAGCGGGCGAATTCCATGAGGGGCTGGAAGAGGGCGGCGAGGCGTCGGCTGGTGGCGATGCCCATGCCGAGGGGCACGGCGGTGGCGACGGCCATGGCCCAGCCCACCATGACGCGGTAGGTGGAGTCCCATGCGTAGGTGATCAGGATGCCTTCGTTGTACATTTCGCCGAAGGCCTGAAAGACGCGGTGCGGTTTGGGGAGGAAGAGTTCCTTGACCGAACCGGTGTAGGCCACGGCGGCCCAGATACCTAAAATGACCAGGAACGAGGCCATGGTCAGCCCCGTTCCCGGTTTGATTTTATTGGATATGCGTTTGGCGAGGGCCATTACTCGGTGGCTTCCTTGATGTATTTGTCGGTGATGAGGGAGTCGGTGGCGAGTTCGCTGGAGATGATTCCTTTTTTCTGCCAGAACTTGCCGGCGCGTTCGGCGACTTCATAGATATCGTTTTCGGTGTCGCGGTCGAAGAATTCGAGGTTGCCTTCGGCGCCGAAGAAGGTCACGCCGGAGGCCATGTCTGCGATGGCTTCTGCGGATTCGCCGAGGCCTTCGCCCATGATGGCGTTTCCTTCATCGGGGTTGGCGCGGTACCATTCAATGGCTTCGAACCATGCCTTGGTCATGCCCACAGCGGCTTCGGGATTTTCTTCGGCGAAGTCTTTGCGCATGACGAAGACGTCCACGATGGTGCGGGGGAATTCCTTGGAGGAAGCGAGCACGTGGCCGCCTTCGCGTTCGGAGGCCTTGGAGAGCCACGGTTCCCAGGACACGGCGGCGTCGAGGTTGCCGGCGACGAATGCGGCTCCGGCGTCGGATGCGCCCATTTCGTGGATGGTCACGGAGTCTTCGGACACGCCTGCTTTCTGCAGGGCGGTGAGGAAGAAGAAGTAGGATGTGGAGCTCTTGTCGAGGCCGATGGACTTGCCGCGAAGGTCGGCGAGAGAGTCGATGCCTTTGCCTGCGATGATGCCGTCACCGCCGGAGGATTCGTCCATGGCGAAGAGCACGGTTTCCGGGGTGCCTTTGGCAAAGTGGATGACTTCGCGGTCCAGGACGTTGCCCAGTGCGTCGATGTTGCCGGATGCCATGGCGGCGGCGTACTGGGATTCGTCGTCGATGATCATGATATCGACGTCGAGGCCGTACTTGTCGAAAAAGCCTTTTTCCTGCGCGATGTAGAGGGGGGCGTAGCCCACCCATGTGGCGAAGGCCACGCGAACCTTGGTCTTGGAAGCCATCGCCGGGCCTGCGGCCAGCAGCAGACAGGCCGCGATAAGCAGCATGGTGCTCAGTCTTTTCATCGCTCACTCTCCTTTTTGATGACGAAATCGTAAATGTATAGCAACTGACCCGGTGGTAATTACTCATTCTTTTGCGAAATCGCAAGAGATTGGGTGCCGACTGGAGGGCATATCATGTACTTGGAGTTCGTGGGCAAACGTGATAAAGCGGCGCGACGACTTATCCAAGGAGAATACAAAGCGCCATGAGAGCAAAAACATATCTTGAAGAGGCTCTGAAAGGAGCCGTGGAAGGCAAGGGCTGGGAATGGCCCGAAAAGGCCGTCATCGAGCCGCCCAAGGACAAGCAGTTCGGCGATATGTCCGCGAATGTGGCCATGATGCTTGCCAAGCAGGCCAAAAAGTCCCCGCGTGATATCGCAACGGACCTTGCTGATGCGCTTGGCGGTGATGCCAATGTCGAAAAGGTGGACATCGCCGGTCCCGGTTTTCTGAATTTCACTTTCTCTCCGGATTTCTGGCGCGAAACCGTGAAGGTCGTTCGCGAGGCGGGCGAATCTTACGGAAACGTCGAGACCGGAAAAGGGACGAAGGTTCAGGTGGAGTACGTGTCCGCCAACCCCACCGGCCCGCTGCACATCGGGCACGGTCGCGGCGCGGCGCTGGGTGACAGCCTCGCGCGCATCCTTGAAAAGGCCGGGTACGACGTTGAATGCGAATACTACATCAACGACGCCGGGCGTCAGATGCTCATCCTCGGCGGCTCCATCCTGTATCGTGCCCGCCAGATAAAGGGCCTGAGCCCAGCCGAGCCGGAAGATTTCTATAAGGGTGAATACATCACCGATATCGCCGGGCGCGTGCTGGAGAAGCACCCCGACCTCACCGAAATGGACGAGGCCGAAGCCGTGGAGATCTGCAAGATCTTCGGCAAGGACGAAATCCTTGAAGGCATCCAGCGTGACCTGCAGGCCTTCGGCGTGCGGCACGACGTGTGGTTCTCGGAGAAGAGCCTCGTGGATGACGGCATGGTCGATGAAACCTTCGGTGATCTTCGCGAGTCCGGTCTCGGATTCGATGAGGAAGGAGCCTTCTGGTTCCGCTCCACTCAGTTCGGCGACGACAAGGACCGCGTGCTGCGCAAGTCCAATGGCGACACCACCTATTTCGCCTCGGACATCGCTTACCACGACAACAAGTTCAAGCGCGGCTTCGATATGGTCATCGACATCTGGGGCGCGGACCATCACGGATACGTGCCGAGGATGCAGGCCGCCTGCGAAGCCATCGGCCGCAAGGGGCAACTCAGCGTCATTCTGGTGAACCTCGTGAACCTGCTGAAGAACGGTGAACCTGTGGCCATGAGCACCCGCGCGGGTCAGTTCGAAACGCTGGCCGACGTGGTCTCCGAGGTCGGCTCCGACGCTTCGCGGTTCATGTTCCTGTCCCGCAAGTCCGATTCACGGCTGGATTTCGACCTTGAGCTGGTCAAGCAGAAGACCATGGACAACCCGGTTTACTACGTCCAGTACGCCCATGCCCGCGTCTGTTCCATGAAGACCAAGGCCGAGGGTGAAGGGGTTTCCGTGGCCGAGCCTTTCGCGCAGTCGCTGTCACTCTTGGACACCGAGCAGGACATGGAACTGCTCAAGTGTCTGGACCAGTATCCCGACTACGTGGAGTCCGCCGCGCGGCAGCAGAGTCCGCATATAATCAGTATGTACCTGCAAGAACTTGCATCAACGCTTCACAGGTACTATACAAAAGTTCATGTCCTCTCGGCAGGTCCGGAAGTCGCCTCTGCGCGGCTCATGCTTCTTGACAGCGTGGCGAGCGTTTTGGCGAACGGCCTTTCTCTGCTCGGAGTGAATGCGCCCGAGCGAATGTAATCAACGAGGATAATCATGGCTGCAAACGGCAGAAAGGCAAGCAAACAGACACCCCGAATGCCCAAGGTTCCCAAGGAGCCCAAGGTCTGGAACCTCCGGCTGACGGTTCCCGGACTGATCTGCGGCATCGGGATATCCGGGCTTGCCCTGACCCTTTTCTTCATCCTCGGCCTGCTCGTCGGGCGAGGCTACCGAGTCGAGGAAAAGGTGCCCCGTCTTGCAGCCATGATGCCCGAACAGCCCGTTGCCGTGAGTGAACACGGGGCCAAGGCTGATAATGATGGGGATCGCGAGGTGCTCAAGCCGGAAGACTTGAGCTACCCCGAAAACCTTTCCAAAGCGCCAGCCAAGCCCAAGCCGAAAAAGCCCGAGAAACCCGAGCCTTCCGAAAAGAAGGTGGAGGAAAAGGCTGAAAAGAAAGCCGCTGAGAAAAGCGAACCCGCCCAGCCGGAAAAGAACGCTGCCGTCACTGCCGGGAAAAACGTCTACGACTACGTGTATCAGGCCGCCTCGTTCCGAGATCGCGACATGGCCATGAAGCTGGCCGCGAAGATCAACAAGGCCCAACTGGTATCCCGGGTGGAAGCGTTCGAGACCAGCAGCGGCAACTGGTACCGGGTCATGGTGCTGCATCGCGGCACGCCGGAATCCACCGAGTCCATGAAATCGGTTCTGGAAAAGTTCGGTATCAGCAAGCCTCTCATGAAGCAGAAGAAACCCGTCGCTGCCGACGGGTAGCTTCCGCGTCAATCGTCAGAATCAACCAAGTCCCGTCCCCGGAACCATCTGGCGTCCGGTCAGGGTGGTTTCGTAGCCGCCAAGTTTTCCTATCCGTTCCAGCAGGGCATCCGAACGAATGAGCTCCAGCAGGGTGGTCACGCGCGGATCGTCCATGAACCGGCTGGGGATCGCCAGATCGTAGCGTTCACGCGCCAGCGGAACGAAGTCCAGATCGAGCGCCCGCGCCGCAGCCATGATTCCCATGCCGCAGTCCGCCGCGCCAGTGAGCACGTTCACGGCCACGGCCATGTGGGTGAACTCTTCGTTGTCGTACCCTTGCACGCTGTGAGGCGTGATCCCTTCCTTCGTCAAATGATGATCCAGCAGGATGCGGGTGCCCGCGCCGCGCTGACGGTTGATGAACGTCAGATCCTCGCGGGTCAGGCTTTCGATGCCCGTGATGCCCTTGGGGTTGCCTTTGGGCACGATGAGGCCCTGATGCCGGATGGCAAGGTTGATCACGCTCAGGTCCATGCCGGGAAGGTATTTTTCCAGAAAAGGAAAGTTGAAGTCCCCGCTTTCGGGATCGAACAGGTGGCAGCCCGCGAACAGGGCGGAGCCAGCCTTCAGGGCGTTGAGACCACCCATGCTGCCCACGTGCGCAGAGACCAGTCGCCATGGCTCGTCCATGCCCATGAGCTCGTCGGCGAGCACATCCAGAATGTTGTCGTGGCTGCCCACATGCACAAGTACGCGTTCGACTTCGTCGGGCGGCACCAGCAGGCGGGCGGAAACGGTTTCGCCCGCTTCCACGCCTTCCATGGTGGCGGGGATGGTGGTGTAGCCCTGCGCCTTGGTCAGGGTGGTGATCATCCCGGCTCCGCGGCCCAACGGCGTGGCGACGATGCGGTCGTCCACGCGGCCCATGGCGAGGCGCACCACTTCCTCCATGCCCGGCTTGCTCGGCAGCTTGCGGGTGAGCACGGCTTCGGTTTCGGGGCGACGGGGAGCGGGGCGGCGTTCCATCCACGCGGCCAGCGGCCCGAGCAGTTCCTCGTAACAGACGGCCGCGCTGACGGGATAGCCCGGGGCACCCACAAGGAGCCTGCCGGGATATCCGGAGGCTTTGCCCGAAACCGCCAGCAGGGTCGGCTTGCCGGGCATGACGTTGATGCCGTGCACCAGCACGTCGCCCAACTCCTCGAACACCGCCCGCGTGAAGTCCTTGCTCCCTGCCGAGGATCCGGCTCCCACCACCACGATGTTGCAGCCGTGGGCCAGTGCGTCGATGACCGCTTTCTTGAGGCTGGTCCGGTCATCGGGGACCACTGGGACGCTTTCGGCTTCGAGGCCCCATTCGCGGGCGAGGGAGACGAAGACCTGCGAGTTGGACTCGATGACCTGTCCGGCCCGGGGAGCGGGGCACTTGGAGAAGTCGAGCACTTCGTCGCCGGTTGGGATGAAACGGGCGGCGACCCTGCCGCGCACTTCCAACTCGTAAATGCCTGCGGAGAGCAGGGCGCCCACGTCGTACGGCGTGAGCAGCCTGCCCTGCGGAATGAGCAGCTCAGTGGAGACGATGTCCTCGCCGATGCGCCGGACGTGCTGCCACGGTGCGGCAGGGGCTTCAATCTCCACGGTGTCGTCATCCACCTGCACCACGTTTTCCACCATGATGACCGCGTTGCGGTTCTCCGGCAGCGGATTGCCCGTGTTGACGGGCTGGTAGCCGTTGCCTCGGGTGAGCCTCACCGGTTCGTCCTCACGGGCCGGGAAGGTGTCCTCGGCCCGGACGGCGATGCCGTCCATGGCGGCGGCGTGAAAGGTGGGTGACGAGCAGCGCGCGTAGACGGCTTTTGCCGTGACGCGTCCGGCCGCCTCGTGTGCGGGGATGGTCTCGGCGGGGCAGAGAGTGTCCCGGTCGAGGCTGTTCTTGGCACGCTCAAGCGCTTCGGGCACCGGCGTGGTGGTCAGGTAGATGTTGCGGCCCATGGCGTCCTCCCCGGACGGTTATTCGTGCTTGAACTCGCCGTTTTCGTAGATGAGCACCTCGGAGCCGTCTTCCAGCTCGGCGGTGACGGTCTTGGGCTCGGTGTTCACCAGATCCCAGTGCAGCGCGGAGTCGTTGAAGCCGAGCTGCTTCTTGAGGTTCTGATCCAGCTCGGATTGATCACCCGCGTAGGTGTCGGCATAGGAAGCGCCCACGGCAACGTGGCAGTTGCCGTAATCGCCGCCGAAGTTCTCGTCGAACAGCGTGTTGGCCATGAACTTGCCGATGCGCGAGAAGCGGCGGTCGGTCAGGGAAAACTCGCCAAGCTGCGGCGCGCCTTCATCCATGGCGAGCTGCTTGGCCACGAACTCCGCGCCTTCCTCGGCGTCGGACTCGACAACGCGGCCGTCCTTGAAGGTCAGGCGCACGCCCTTGACGTAGTTGCCGGAGCGGAAAGAGGGCTGGTCGGCGTAGTAGACGCCTTCCGTGCCGTGCCAGTCGGGGGAGGTGAAAATCTCGAAGCTGGGCAGGTTGTGCCCGGACACGCCGAGCCAGCGGCGTTTTTCACCGGGCGTCACCACGAGGTCTGTGCTTTCGGATTTGACCCGGATGCGGCGGATGGGCAGCTCGTTGAGCCACTGTTTCACCTTCAGGGTCTGCTCGAAGATCACGTTCCATTCGGCCTCGGGGTCTTCCTTGTCGAGGAAGCAGGCGTTGACGATTTCCTGCTTGTATTCTTCAAGGCTCATGGATGCGGAGTCGGCCAGCGCCTGCGTGGGATACATGCAAAGGGTCCATGCGAAATCGCCGGACTGCTCGCGGCCTTCCATGATCTCCCGCAGGAATTTGCGGGACACGGCGGCCTTGCCCAGTCGTGCCGGATCGACATCCTTGAGATGGGTGAGGGAGGCCGGGGCGATGAGGGAGATAACGCCGTTGAGGTTTTCCATCAGCGGCTTGTCGCCAGGAGGGACGGTCTCGATCTGCCGGTCGTCGCCCTTGCCGTAGAAGCTCTTTTCCATTTCGGTGGAGAGGTTGGCGCGGGGGACGGGAATCACTCCCTTGTCCATGAGCAGGTCGAACATGGCTTCGGCCAGCGGCAGGGCGTCGAGATCGTAGCGCAGCATGACCATGTCGCCTCTTTCGTAAGGGCGGGTGCGTGCGGTTTCCAGCCCCCACCAGAGGGTCTGGGCATATTTCTTGAGTTCTTCCGGGGTGAACATTGAATAACTCCGTGTTGAATGATTCTTAGGTCGTCCGGGCAAGATAGACTACCGCGCACGGGAGTTCAACAGGGCTTTCACAGTTTGGTCGCCATGAGCCTTTGAAAACGGGCGTCGGTGCTTGACAGGGCCGGGGGTTGGGGCTATTGGCAAAACTCGATTCCGACACAAAGTGCGCGCCGCCCGAAACCCTGCGCAAGGGGTTTTGTGTTGCGCGCCCGGAAGCGTAATGCTAAGGGATGCTCCTGCAATGCGCCACCGCACGGCGGTGAGCGTTGCGGATCAAGAAAAATACTCATTTTGGAGGAAATCATGGGTTACAGGATTACTATCGACGTTGAGAAGTGCACCGGCGACGGTGAATGTGTGGACGTCTGCCCCACCGAAGTGTACGAACTTCAGGACGGCAAGGCCGTTGCCGTGAATGAAGAAGAATGCCTCGGCTGCGAATCCTGCGTGGAAGTCTGCGAGCAGGACGCCATCGTCATCGAGGAAGACTAACCCTCGTTTCGTACGCAAACTGCCGGGGGAGGCTCAGGCCGTCCCCGGCAGTATATTTGCGCCCGACAAGCCACATGCCGCCCGTACGGCAGGGACAACGCCCTCCGGGGCGGTTTTTTTTACTCGGGGCCGGGGTTGACGATATGCCTCAACGACTTATTTCATTGGTCAAATCTCAGACCGACACGCCGTAGAAGACACCTCGGCGGCCCAAGGAGCGAAATACATGGCTTTGGATTTCACCCAGTTTTTTGAACGGTATGAAGAACTCGTGTCCGAGGTGGACGCCGTCTTCAACAAATTCGAAACCGATTTTCCGGAGCAGGTGCGCTGTGAGAAGGGCTGCAGCGACTGCTGCTATGCCCTCTTCGACCTCTCCCTCGTTGAAGCGCTCTACGTCAATCACCACTTCCGGGAACGTTTTGCCGGACTGGAGCGCAATGACATCATGGAACGCGCCGCAGACATCGACCGCCAGCTCTTCCGCCTCAAGCGGGAGCTGTGGAAGGCGAGTCAGGCGGGCAAATCCACCGAAGAAATTTTCGAGACCGTCGCGCGCACCCGTATGCGCTGTCCCATGCTCGGAGAGGGCGACCTCTGCGTGATGTACGACAAGCGCCCCATCACCTGCCGTCTCTACGGCGTGCCCACGGCCATCGAAGGCAAGGGGCACACCTGCGCAAAGTCCGGATTCAAGGGCGGCGAGAAGTATCCCACCGTTCACGTGGACATGATCCACGAGCGCCTCATGGACATCAGCCGCGACATCGCGGAGCATCTCGGCTCCAAGTACAAAGCCATTCACGAGATGCTGGTGCCTCTTTCCATGGCGCTGGTTACGGATTACAATGAGGATTACCTCGGCGTGCGCAAGCCCGGCGATGACGCCAAGCCGGAAGCCGCCGCACCCGCGCCGCAGCCTCAGGCACCCGGAGCGTCCATCCCCAAGATGGAGGACGCACCCTCCGAGGCCTGCAACACCTGTGACTCGGACAAGTCGCTCTGCGCCAGCTGCAAGGAGAACTCCTTCTCCATCGTGCTCGGCGGCGACGACGAATAGGGGGACCCCATGATTCAGGAAGCGACCCTCACGCCCGAAGAGCGCGAAGAGCAAAAGCGGCTCATGTACGACAAGATGTCGCCGAGGCGACGCAAGTTCGTGGACCGCATCGGCTTCGACAAGTGGGACCCGTTCGAAAAGCCGTTCGACCCCATCGACCTGCGCACGGACGCCACCGGTCACACGGCGCATCAGCTTACGCACCTGTTCTTGCGCGACAAGGGTGCGCAGCTCAATCAGGAATTCGTGGACGCGATCAACGAATTCAACGTCATGCTGGTCATGAACTTCGAGAAGGTTCGACCCATATACGAGTATTGCCTCTGGTACGAGGAACTGACCCGCAAGCGCGGCATCAAGCCATAACTTCAAGGACGGGAACATGCAGAAATTCGATAATCTCGACGATTACATCGCCGACCTCAAGGCCAAGCTGGAAAAGAATGCCGGCTGTGCCAATACCATGTACAATCTGGGCGTGGCCCTGCTCTCCAAGCGTGAGTTCATGGATGCCGAACGCTACTTCCTCGACTGCGTGGCGGAATCTCCGCGCATGGCCGAGGCCTATGTGCAGCTCGGCGGCATCGCCCTGCAGCGCGGCGACCTCGACGGTTGCCTGAATTACAACATTCAGGCCACCAAGGTTCGTCCCTTCTTTGCCGTGCCCTGGGGCAACGTGGGCTACATCCAGCTCGAAAAGGGCGAAGTGGACAAGGCCATCCAGACGTTCAAGCGCGCCCTGAAGTACGATCCCGAATTCGTGCAGGTGCTGGCTACCCTCGGTAGCGCCTACATCGCCATCGGCGACTATGAAGAAGCCGAAAAGAATCTCGACAAGTGCCTGCAACTCAACGAGAAATTCGGACCGGCCTGGAACAACCTCGCCATTGTCAACGTGCATCACGGCGAGTGGAAGAAGGCCAAGGACTGCCTCGACAAGGCCGCCGAAACCGGATTCGAACCGCCCGAAGATCTTCGGAAGGAAGTCGAGTCCAACCTGTAACCCGCCGGAAGTCCCGGCGGAAGGAAGGGAATACATGTCCCGTTTCCGCCAGACGAAGAAATCGGTCAGGGAGATTCTCGCCTCTCGCGAATGGGAGTCGAGACTCGAAGAATTGAACCAGTGGGCCCCCGGACAGCTGGTGGGCCCGCTGTTTTCGCTCCGCCTCGACAAGGATCAGGACGTGCGTTGGCGCACGGCCAGAGCCTTCGGGTTGGTGGCAAAGCGCATGGCGGACGCAGGCATGGAAAAGGCCCGCGTGCTCATGCGAACCTTCATGTGGTACATGAACGAGGAGTCGGGAAACCTCGGCTGGGGCGTTCCCGAAGCCATGGCCGAGGCCATGGTGCAGGATGAACGTCTGGCTGACGAATTCGCCTCAATTCTCGCCTCGTACATCTTCTGCGACGATGAGTGCGACGGCAACTACCTTGATCACCCCGAATTGCGACGCGGCGTCTTCTGGGCGCTTGGCAGACTGTCTCAGGAGCGACCCAAGTACGTGCGTCCCCATGCGCGGTTCCTCGTGGCCGCCCTGAGTGACGCGGATGCCTCGAACCGGGGCCTCGCGGCCTGGACGCTGGGCATTCTCCAATACGAGGAAGCCCGTGAAGCACTGGGGATGCTCACCGAAGACGCGGGACAGCTGCAACTTTTCCGCAACGGCCAGGTTGAAGACTGCACCGTCGGCGGCCTCGCCTTCGAAGCCATGCAGCGCATGGAGTGATCTTCACGAAATACTGAAAATGAAGGGCGGGACTTCGGTTCCGCCTTTTTTTATGCCGATTCCGGGATCTGACATCTTTTTTTGGGGCGAAACCGACCCGATCCCGGGCGTTAGTCATGCGACTTGCCCATCGCTTCGTTCTCAATTAGCCTTCGCGAATGATTTTACATGTGCTTGTGAGGGATCTCCTCATTTTTGTGGTCGGGGTGTGGTTTTTCGAGTTCTGGCTGGATGTCAGGCTGCCGGATGAAAACAACCTGCTGCTGTTTTTCGTGGCCATCCCCATCATCTGGGCGACCATGATGCAGATGTGGACGGCCATCAGCTACAGGGAGCAGAAAAGCAGGGCGCTGTACTGGGCATGTCACATGCTGGGCGTGCTGCTGCTGAGTTGCTCCGTCTTTCTTATCAGCGCGGTGCTGAACACCATCGAGACCTCTCTGGATCCCACAGGCAACATTCTCTTCCATGGCGTGGGCTGGTCGGCCATTCTGAGCATCATTTTCTATGATGTGGTGGATATCGCACGCATGGAGCATGCCGACAGGGACTGACCTGCATACACGGTCATGCTCCGGTGCAGCCGATGGGCTGTGAAATCGGCGGGGTCCGGGGTGTCACATGGTGACGGGGGCCGGGCGATCCTGGTGCATGGCTACTTCCAGACGGGAGCTTCGCTGAGCAGCGCTTCGGCCTCGGCGTGGGGCAGGGGCTTGGAGAAGTAGTATCCCTGTCCGTATTCGCAGCCCAGTGCCTTGAGCACATTGAGCTGCGACTCTTCCTCGACACCTTCTGCGATGACGCTCTTGCCGAGGCTGTGTGCCAGCGACACGATGGTTCGCACGATTTCCATGTTCTCGCGTTTCTGCTCCATATCCCCGACAAACGACTGGTCGATCTTCAGGAAATGGAAAGGGAAGCGGTGTAGATGCGAGAGTGATGAGTAGCCCGTGCCGAAGTCGTCGATGGAAAGGTGGAACGCGCGGTTCTCGAATTCTTTCAGGACGGCCAGCGCATAGTCCATGTTTTCCATGATGCCGCTTTCCGTGACTTCGATCTTGATGAGCTCCGGCCGGATCCCGGAACGATCAATGATGTCACTGAGGCGCGTGACAATGCCCTCGGTCTTCATCTGCTCCACGGAGAGGTTCACGCTCATGGAAAGGTTGTTGAACGCGGGATAGCGTTCCTGCCAGATGCGAAGCTGCCGCGCGGATGCTTCGAGCATGAATTCGCCCATGGGCACGATGAGCCCGGTCTCCTCGGCGAGGGGAATGAATGCGCCCGGCGGGACGAGTCCGTCGGTGGGGTGCTCCCAGCGGATGAGCGCCTCAAAGCCGTGCACGCGACCGGATCGCAGGTCGATGATCGGCTGGTAGTAGGGGACGAATTCCCCGTTCTCCACGGCTTTGGTGAGATCGGTTTCCAGCTTGAGCCGTTCGGAGGCGTCGCGGTGCATGTCTTCATCAAAAACAACTGACCGGGCGCGGCCGCGCGCCTTGGCGCGGTACATGGCGGTTTCGGCGTCGCGCAGCAGTTCGCCCGCGGAAGAGAATGACCCCGGTCCGGTAACGATGCCGATGCTGGCGGTGAGAAAAATTTCCTGCCCGTCCACGTCGAACGGGTCCGTGAGGGCGTCGCGGATTTCCTCGGCAATGGACAGGGATTCCTCCGCCGACTGGAGCGTCGGAAGCAGCAGCGTGAATTCATCTCCGCCAAGACGGGCGAGGGTGTCTTCCGGTCGGATGATCTGTCCAACTCGCCATGCAAAGGCCATGAGCATGGAGTCGCCCGCGGCGTGGCCGAGAGAGTCGTTGACCGCCTTGAAATTGTCCACGTCCAGGAAAAGCACGGCAAACGGCTGTCCGTTCTTGCGCGCGCGGCGCATGGTCTGCCCCACGCGGTCAATGAACAGGGCCTTGTTGGGCAGGCCGGTCAGGCTGTCGTGGAAGGCGTCGTGCAGCAGCTGGTCTTCAGCCTGCTTGCGCTGCGTGATGTCCGAGGCATAGATGTGCACCGTATTCTGTTCGGGGAGCGGATGGTACGTCCATGAAAGGATGCGGTCTCCGGCAGTGCTTTCAACGCCTATGCGGTTCTCACCGGTGCGGATGCAGCGTGCGACCATGTCCCGATGATTTTCGGGCAGCAAGCGATTGATGTCGCCGCCGATTTCACGGGTCAAGTCCTGAGCGGTGGGGTTGGCGTACACCACTTCCGCCTCGGGGCCCACGGAGATGACCGGTTCCGGGGATTCGCGCGGGAAGGCGGCCAGCCGGGATATCTCCTGCTGCTGTTCGCGAATTTCCGTCAGGTCCACGACCACGGCGAAAGCACCGATGGTCTCTCCGTCGAGCGCATGCAGGGGGGAAACGTCGTATCGCACGAAGACGCGATTTCCGCGGGCCGAAACCGTATCCAGATGCAGGTTCTGGAAAGGGCGGTCTTCGACCATGGCCCGACCGGCGATGGTGCTTTTGGCAGGGTCCCCGTAAAAGAACTCGGCCAGATGCATGCCGAAGTAATCGTCGGGGTCGCCCTCGCGTTCATACAGGTCCAGATAGGCGCGGTTTACATAGGTCAGGCGCTCATCCGTATCCACGGCGAGGCATGGGACGGAAATGGCTTCAAGAATGCCGTTCAGGTGCCCGATCTTGTGCTTGAGTTCCGTGACCATCTTGACCGCGTCAGAGGTAAGACGGCGCATCCCAGGGCCCATGGGGCTGTAGTCGGGCTGGGCGTCGTAGTCGCCGCCTGCAACGCGGTGGGTGTAGTCCACTGCGTGACGAATGCCCATGGTGATGCCTCTGGCGGTTCTGGCGAGAAAAGCCAGGGCGAACAGGGTCGCGAGGGCGCTCAGACCGGCCCCGGCGAATCGCCAGCGCTGATAGGATTCGATGCGTTTTTGAATGAGGCGGTCCATTTCATCCATGGCCCGCGAGAGTAGCTGGACGCTGCCTCGACGGACCTCGCGCGCCTGCCTGGCCAGAGTGTCCCAGACGGGATCGCCCTGTTGCCAGCGTTCAAGCTCGAACGTGAGGAGTTCAACCTGTCTCTGATATTCCGCGAGCTGCTCTGCATAAATCCCGCGCAAGGAGGCGCTTTTTCCGTAATAGAGCGGGTCGGCCTCAATGGCGGCTCTGGAGCGTCTTTGCAGATCCTGAGTGCGGGCCGTGCGCAACAGCAGGCTCTCATCGAGCAGCGAGCGGGAAAGGGAAACTTTGCCCCCTGCCATGGCCCTGTGCGCAAGATACTCCACCTTTCCGGCAAAGGCCGTGTTGTGGGGCAGCGTCGGGATGGTGGCCCATGCGAGCATGGCGCTGTCCAACGCGGGGTCGAGGTTGAGGCGACTGCAATTTGCCGCCTTCTCGAAAAGTGCCAACAGCTCTTTGATGACGGAGTCCAGCCCGTCGGGACTGTTGTGGATGTAATTCTGCCATGCACTGCGGATGCCTGTTGTCGCAGGGCAGCCTGAAGAATTGCGAAACGAGGTGAAAATGGGTGCGGAGAGCTTGTTTTCCAGCTGATCGATGTGATGCTGGACCTCCATCTGGAGCGGAGGAATCTCGCGGGTGGCCTCGGTGTCTCCGCGTTTGGCGCGTCCGTGCAATGTCAGAAGCCGCTGGGTGATGCCGAGGGTCTTCAGGGTCTCCCGGATTGCGTCGGTGCCGGCGAGTTCGGACCGGGCGATATTCACGTCGTGGCGGAAGTTGAGTTCCATGAACACCGAAAGGACCACGATTGGCAGCATGAAGATCAGAGCCGCAAGGGCCAGTCGTCTGGGAGTGGAGAGGATGGGAGGCTTGCTGAGCCTTCTGACCGAAGTTGCCATTGGGGAACTCTGCCTCATGGCACGCGGGCTGTCCAGCGGTTGCTTTGAATGATGGCGCATGGTTGCGCCCTTTGGTGAGGAAAAATGAAAAAAGGTAAAATTCCTGCTTGACAATCGAGGGGGTGCTGTATAGAAATTCGTCCTCGTCAACGACGAAGGCGCGTAGCTCAGGGGGAGAGCACTTGCTTGACACGCAAGGGGTCAGCAGTTCAAATCTGCTCGTGCCTACCAGAAAATCAAAGAGGGAGGCCACGCCTCCCTCTTATTTTTTTATGTGTATCAAAACGCCTCGGGAGGAGGACTGCCATGCAGATCGAAGTGGCCGGCAAGCCGGTGGAAGTCGCAGAGGGCGCTTCTTGCGGCGAGGTTCTGAAAGAGAGCCTTTCCAAGAAGCAGTTCAAGAACGTCGTCGTGGCAAGGTGCGGCGAAACCCTGCTGGACCTTTCCACTACCGTGCCCACCGACTGCACCACCCTTGAGCCGGTGACCGCCGACTCTCCCGAAGGGCTGGATGTCATCCGCCATTCCACCGCCCACCTCATGGCCGAGGCCGTGAAGAAGCTGTTCCCCACCGCCAAAGTGACCATCGGTCCCGCTGTGGACAACGGCTTTTACTACGACTTCGACTACGAGCGTCCGTTCACCCCGGAAGATCTGGAAGCCATCGAGAAAGAGATGCAGCGCTCCGTTGGCTCGGATCAGGAGTTTTCCTGTCGTGTCGTTCCGGCCGAGCAGGCCCGCTCGGAGTTCAAGGAGCAGGGCGAGGACTACAAGCTCGAACTCATCGACGAGCTGGGCGAGGACAACTATTCCATATATCAGCACGGTGAATTCACCGACCTGTGCCGCGGACCGCACGTGCCGCGCACCGGTATGCTCAAGGCCTTCAAGCTGCTCAGCGTGGCGGGCGCCTACTGGCGCGGCGACGAGAACAACAAGCAGCTGCAGCGCATCTACGGCACCGCCTGGGGCAGCCCCAAGGAGCTCAAGAAGTACCTGCACCAGCTTGAGGAAGCCAAGAAGCGCGACCACCGCAAGCTCGGCACCCAGCTGGACCTGTTTAGCTTTCAGGAAGCCGGCGGTGCGGGCATGGTCTACTGGCACCCCAAGGGAGCGCTGGTCCGGACCATCCTCGAAGATTTCGTGACCAAGGAACAGATCAAGCGCGGCTACGAGCTGGTGCGTGGACCGCAGATCCTCAAGCGCGAGCTCTGGGAGACTTCTGGTCACTACGAGAACTACCGTGAAAATATGTATTTCACGGAGATCGACGAGCAGGCTTACGGTGTCAAGCCCATGAACTGCCTCGCGCACATGCTCATCTACAATCGCAAGCTCATGAGCTACCGCGATCTGCCGCAGCGTTATTTCGAGCTGGGCGTGGTGCACCGCCACGAGAAGTCCGGTGTGTTGCACGGCCTGCTTCGCGTGCGCTCCTTCACACAGGATGACGCACACATTCTTTGCCGTCCCGACCAGCTTCAGGACGAAATCAAGGGCGTCATCAAATGGGTTCAGGATCTCATGGGCCTGTTCGGTTTCTCCTACTCCATGGAGATCAGCACCCGTCCCGAGAAGTCCATTGGTTCGGACGAGGACTGGAACCGCGCCATCGACGCGCTTAAGGAAGCCATGGAGGCCGTCGGGCTTCCGTACGAAATCAACGAAGGCGACGGTGCTTTCTACGGTCCCAAGATCGACGTGAAAGTTACCGACTGCCTTGGACGCGAATGGCAGTGTTCCACCATTCAGGTGGACTTCACCCTGCCCGAGCGTTTCGACCTGACATACATCGGGGACGACGGCGAAAAGCATCGCCCCGTCATGGTTCACCGTGCCATCATGGGTTCGGTGGAGCGATTCCTGGGAATTCTGATCGAACATTATGCCGGAGCGTTCCCGGTCTGGTTTGCTCCTGTGCAGGCCAAGATACTGAACGTTACCGACGATCAGAAGGAATTTGCGGAAAAAGTCTTGCAATTCTTCCGGGAAAAAGGCATCCGCATCGAAGCGGATCTTCGGAATGAGAAGCTTGGTTACAAGGTTCGCGAGGCTCAACTCGAGAAGATTCCGTACATGTTTGTCATTGGGGACAAGGAAGTTGAAGCCGGATGCGTCAATGTTCGCATGAGGGGCGGCGATGACCCCGGGCTGCTTTCGCTTGAGGAAGCGGCTGCTCTCATCAAGGACGCATCTGAGAAACCATTCAAAAATGGAGGGATGAGCTATAGCTTTTAAGCGTAATGACCGCGGTCGCGGCAGGAGAGATGAAGGCCCCCGGCGCAATGAGCGTATTCGGATTCCCAAAATCATGGTTATTGATGAAAAGGGAACGCAGCTCGGGGTGTTGGAAACCCGTACCGCTTTGGCTCAGGCCAAGGAACGCGGGCTCGATCTTGTGGAAGTGGCTCCCAATGCAGACCCGCCGGTCTGTAAGTTCATGGATTACGGGAAGTTCCTCTACCAGCAGAAGAAACGTCTGCAGGAAGCCAAGAAGAACCAGAGCGTCATCCAGATCAAGGAAGTCAAATTTCGTCCCAAGACCGACGACCACGACTACAATACGAAGCTCAAGCACATCCGCAAGTTCCTTGAGGGTGGAGACCGCTGCAAAGTGACCATATTTTTCCGGGGTCGCGAAATCGTCCATAAGGACCGCGGCCTCATGGTGCTGGAAAGAGTGCAGCAGGACACCGAGGATATCGCCAAGGTTGAAAGCAAGCCGACGAGCGAAGGTCGTACCATGACCATGATGCTCGCACCGGTGAAGCGCTAGGCGAAGATACTCGGGGCTCGCTCGGTCCGGTTAACATACAGGAGGATCATAATGCCCAAGATCAAAACCAGACGCGCCGCCGCCAAACGGTTCAGCCAGACCGGCAGTGGCAAGTTCAAGCGTCGCCGCAAGAACCTGAGGCACATTCTTACCAAAAAGAATGCGAAGAGGCGTCGTCGCCTCGGCCAGTCCACCACCGTGGACAAGACCAACGAAAAGGCCGTACGCCGCCAGCTGCCCAACGGCTAGCAGGCACCGTATCCGCCCTGCCGGGGGGAGCTGCTCCCGACCCGGAGGGTACTAAGCGATGGAGGTATCCAAATGAGAGTGAAACGCGGAGTGCCCGCACACAAGCGGCACAAGAAATATCTGAAGATGGCCAAGGGCTACCGTGGCGCAGGCTCCCGCCTGTACCGCACCGCGCGCGAGCGTGTTGAAAAGGCCCTGACCAACGCCTACCGCGACCGCAAGCGTAAAAAGCGCGAGTTCCGCAAACTGTGGATCATGCGCATCAACGCTGCCGCGCGTCTGCACGGCCTTTCCTACAGCCGTTTCATGAATGGCCTTTCCAAGGCCGGAATCGAGCTGAACCGTAAAGTCCTGGCCGACATGGCCGTTCGCGACAAAGAAGCGTTCGCGAAGATCGCCGAGGCCGCCAAAGCACAGGTTGGCTAACCGTGAATGAAGATCTGAAGACCTTTGTTGAAGGTCTCGAAAGCCTGGCCCTCGAGTGCGAAGCACGCAAGGGTCAGGCTTGTTCGTTGAAGGAACTGGAAGAACTGCGCGTCGAATACCTCGGCCGCAAGGGCAAGCTGGCCGCCAACATGGGCGTGCTCGGCAAACTCTCCAACGACCTCAAGCCCGAGGCAGGCCGCAAGGCCAACGAGGTCAAGGAGCGCATCGCCGGAATGCTGGAGCAGTGGCAGGCAGAACTGCAGGCCGCCGAAGCCGCGGAAAAGCTCAAGCGCTTCGACCCTTCCATGCCCGGACGCAAGCCCTGGGCCGGTTCGCTTCACCCCGTGACGCTGGTCATGGACGAGATCTGCGACATCCTCACCGGACTCGGCTTCGAGCACGCAAGTGGCCCGGAAGTCGAGAACGACTGGCATAATTTCGAGGCGCTGAACATTCCGCCCGAGCACCCCGCGCGCGACATGCAGGACACCCTGTACGTGTCTGAGAGTATTGTTCTCCGCACGCACACCTCGCCCATGCAGGTGCGCAGCATGCTTGGCAGAAAGCCTCCCGTGGCCGTCATCGCCCCGGGCAAGGTGTATCGCCGCGACTCGGACCTGACCCACACTCCCATGTTCCACCAGATCGAGGGACTCCTCGTGGATCGCGGCGTGAGCATGTCCGACCTGCGCGGCACGCTGACCGCCTTTGTGCGGCAGCTGTTCGGCACCGGGACCGAGGTGCGCTTCCGTCCCAGCTTCTTCCCCTTCACCGAACCCAGCGCGGAGGTGGACATCTCCTGCGTCATGTGCGGCGGCAAGGGAAGCAACAAGGACGGCAGCACCTGTCGCGTCTGCAAGGGCACCGGCTGGGTCGAGATTCTCGGCTGCGGCATGGTTGACCCCAACGTCTTCAAATCCGTGGGCTACGATCCCGAGGAATTCACGGGATTCGCCTTCGGGCTGGGAATCGAGCGCGTGGCCATGCTGAAATACGGCATCGGTGACCTGCGCATGTTCTTCGAGAACGACGTCCGGTTCCTGGAACAGTTCGCCTAGCGAGAGACTATCAGTCGCGGCCCGGTCCTGCCCACCCGGGCGTCCGGGCCGCGCTTTCATTTTTGCAATATTTCAAGGCTCTACGGTGTAGCTATGCTTGTCAGTTTCAATTGGTTGCGTGAGTTCGTGCCCTTCGAGGGCGAGGCTCAGGAGTTGGGTGATCGCCTGACCATGCTCGGTCTCGAACTGGATTCCATCGAGGACCCGTTCGAGTCGATCAAGGATATCGTTGTCGGCCATGTGGTGGAGTGCGCAAAGCACCCCGAGGCCGACAAACTCTCGGTCTGCACGGTGGATCTCGGCGACGAAACCGTGGACATCGTCTGCGGCGCCCCCAACGTGGGCAAGGGACAGCTCGTTCCCGTCGCCAAGGTCGGCACGACCCTGCCCGACGGCCTCAAGATCAAGAAGGCCAAGCTGCGCGGCGTCAAGTCGTTCGGCATGATCTGCTCCGAGCGGGAGCTCGGGCTTTCCGACGATCACGAAGGCATCTGGGTGCTGCCGGAGAACCTCAAAGTCGGCGCCAAGCTCGTGGACGAACTCAACCTCGAGCGCACCGTCCTCGACTTCGACATCACGCCCAACCGCGCCGACTGCCTCTCCATCCTCGGATTTGCCCGTGAAACCGCGCTGGCTTTCGACCTGCCGCTGACCATGCCCAAGCTGGACCTCAAGGAAGCCGGCGGCAATGCGGCTGACGAGGTCAAAATCCTTATCGACGACCCCGAGCTTTGCCCCCTCTATCAGGCGCGTGTGCTCAATAACGTCACCGTGGGCAAGTCTCCGGACTGGATGCGTTTCCGCCTGTTCTCCGTGGGACAGCGTCCCATCGGCAACATCGTGGACGTGACCAACTACATTCTTTTCGAACTGGGCCAGCCTCTGCACGCCTTTGATCTGAACCGCATTGAGGACGCCACCATCCGCGTGGCGCCGGCCGAAGACGGCATGCGCTTCACTACCCTTGACGGTCAGGAGCGCAAGCTGCTTTCCAGCGACCTGCTCATCTGGGACGGCAAGAAGCCGGTGGCGCTCGCGGGCGTTATGGGCGGGCTCAACTCCGAGATGCAAAACGACAGCACCAACGTGCTGCTCGAATCCGCAGTCTTTCGCCCCGGCACCATCCGCAAGACAGCCCGCAGGCTGGCCCTGCCCAGTGACGCGTCCTATCGTTTCGAACGCGGCGTGGATCAGGTCATGAACACGTTCGCCATGAACCGCGCGGCGCAGCTTATGTCCGAAGTGGCAGGCGGGACCGTCATGTCCGGTGTGGCAAAGAACGAGCCCAAACCGTGGCAGGACCGTACCCTCGGGTACCGTCACGACAAGTGCATGTCCCTGCTCGGGCTGGATCTTGATCAGGATTTCGCCAAGAAGGTCTTCACCCTTGAAGGCTGCAAGGTGGACGACTCCGATTCCGCGAATTGGAAGGTGGACACGCCATCCCATCGTCTGGACCTTGAACGCGAGGTGGACCTGTACGAAGAGGTCGGCCGTGTCTACGGGCTGGACCGCATTGAGGCCAAGCTGCCGCGCGTGGCCAAGAGCCTTGAAGGCACCGTCACCGCCGAGACGGAATACGGTTTCGTCAAGGGCCTGAAGTACTGGGGCATGGGCGTGGGGCTGAATGAAGCCATCAACTACAGCTTTGTTGGCGGCGAAGATCTCGACCGCCTGAACCTGCCCGAGGAAGGCCGCGTGCCCATCGCCAACCCGCTCTCCGAGGATCAGAACGTCATGCGTTCGGACCTCGCTCCGGGGTTGCTGAACACGCTCAAGCACAACCTCGCGCAGGGCAATACGCACATCCGCGTATTCGAGGTGGCCCGCAAGTTCACTGCCGACAACGAATCCGACACGCAGACGCGCGAGAATCTGCGCCTCGGCATCCTGCTGTACGGCGCCCGTCACGCCAATGAATGGCCGTGGCCCGCAGAGGACGCGGATTACCTCGATCTCAAGGGACATGTGGAGCACCTGCTGGACAACCATTTCAAGCTGCCCGCCTGCTGCTTCTCCCTCGTTGAGAATCACGCCTACCTCGAACCTTGCGTGGACGTGCGCGTGTGCGATCGTTCCGTTGGCTTCATGGGCCGCGTCAAGGACGACATCGCGGATTTCTACCATGCACGCAAGGACGTCTGGCTGGCGGACGTCGATGCTCAGGCGCTGCGTGAGCTTCGCGACGAGCACGTCATCAAGTTCAACGAACTGCCCAAGTTCCCGCCGAGCCGTCGCGACGTGACCCTCGTCTGTCCCATGGACCTCAACGCGGGCACTGTGGTGGACACCATCAACGAGATGAAGCTGCCGCTGCTGGAATCCGTGGAACTTGTGGCCGAATTCATCCCCGAGGGCGAAGATCGCCGCAACCTGTCCTTCCGCCTGACCTACCGTCACGCGAACAAGACCCTCAAGGACAAGGAAGTGGACAAACAGCACAAACGCCTCGTGGACGAGTTGGTCGAGAAGCTTCCGGTCAGCGTCTAGGGTTCCGATCCATATCAATACAAAAGACCCCGCCGAAGCGGGGTCTTTTTTTATCCTATGCGAAAATGCGTGCTTGTTTATTTGGCGACTGTCTCGGCGTCGGATGCACTGTCTTCGGGATCTGGATCATCCGGCATGGCCACTCTGACGTAATCCACCACGTCTGTGATGCCGGCAATGTCGTGAGCCTTGCCGAGTGCCGCGCGTTTATCCTCTTCGGACCTGACCAGACCGGTCACCACGGCCGTGCCCCCGAACACGTTTCCGTGAACGCGTTGTCCTTTTGCCGAGGAAATAGGTTTCAGTGCAGACTGGAGGCGGCGCGTGCGGTCACGGTCCTGAATGGTATTTTCCGATGGAGGGAAGAAACGGCAGGTGAGGCGTTTCAGCCCCTGCACGGAGCTGGCAATGCGTATGGCGCTGTCAGCCCATTCCCTGTCCGGAGCCGGGCCGGTCAGGTAGCCGTGTGCGTTGTAGACGTGAACGGTCAGCCCGAGGTAGCCGTTCATGCGCAGCCGCTCGCGGATGCGCCGTTGGAGCGTTTCGTCGATGCAGCCATAGTTGCTGTTGAAGTCCACGCGGCCCTTGGGTGCGTGCTCGTCCACCAGCACCGCGACGTCGTACCCGGTCTTTCCCATGCCGGCCACTTGCAGCGCGGGTGCGGCGCAGGCGGTGAGGATGCAGACGGTCAGCAGGGCGAGCAGTCTTGGCATGGCGGACATCGCTACCTCGTACAGCGGTTATGGCGTTATGGGGATCAGTTCATTTCCGGGCTGTCCTTGAGGAACAGCAGATATCGTTGTCCGGAGATCATCTGCCTGTCCACAGGCAAAAGGAATTCCGGTTTCGGGTCGATCTCTTCCCAGTGCTTCTCGCGAATGATGAGCGCGGCCTTGTCATTGGCTTCCAGCTTCGCCTCAATCGTCTCCCAGTTGTGGGACTCGAAGAGTTCCTGCTTGGAATAATAGGAGAAGATGCCCGAATAGATTTTGTAAGCCATGGGCTCATAGCCGCGCTCGGCATAGTCCTTGAGGATCAGCGCCTGCCGCTTGGGACTCAGGGCATTGTCCAGCGACGGGGCCACAAGCGTTCCCACGGGCAGCAGCCAGAGGGTGACCACGAGCGGCATGAGCAGCAGTCCCGGTTTCCAACCTCTGTCCGCGACATACCAGAGCGCGCCGGCAGCCGCCAGCAGGACGGTCCCGGCGATGCCCGCGCCCCTGAGCTGGGTCGGGAGCGGGAACAGGTCACCGCCGAAAAGCAGGGCTGCGCCGAGCAGGGCAAACAGCCCGGCCGATGCCAGCCAGACGCGCCGAACCCTGTCGGACGACCAGCGCGAAAGAGCGTCCGCCGTGATGATCGCCAAGGGCGGGAACATGGGCAGGATGTAGATCAGCACCTTGCCGGAAAGCGACGAGAGAAACACGAAGATGCTTACGGCCATGATCCAGCTGTAGGTCAGATGCCCGGCGCGCTTGCGTCCTTGCCAGATGTTCGTCCAGAACGATTCCTTGAGCAGTTTGCGGAAGGGGACCCCGGCAAGCGTCAGCGTCCACGGGAGCCATGCGGCCGGAAGGGCGATGAAGTAGTATTCCCAGCCTTCCTTGTGATGGAAGGTGTTGGTGGCGCGCTTGAGCACGTGCTTGCCCAGCACCTGATCGAAAAGGTAGTCGAAACCGCCCATGACCCAGACCACGCCGCCCAGCCACAGGGCCAGCATCCCGATCATGGCGCCGAATCCGATGAGCGTGTTGCGGTGGAGGAAGCGTTTCAGGTTGCCGTTCCAGAGCAGGAAGACAAGCGTGGTCAGCACCGGGAACAGGAATCCGAGCGGCCCCTTAATGAGCGTTGCCACGCCCGCGAGCAGGAAGCCCCACAAGGGCCAAAGCCCCGGCCGGTCCGTGGCGTAAGCCTTGAAGAACGCGGCGTGCGAGGCGAGAATGAAGGCCCCGAACAGCAGGTCCATGCGCGAATAGTGGAACAGCGCGCACAGGAACAGCGAGCTGAGAAGAATCAGTGCGCTGCCGAGGCTGGTGCCGCGTCCTGCGCCGATGGTTCTCGCCAGCAGGTACCCTGCATACACGAAAAGCAAACCGGACAGGGCCGAGCCGATGAAGAAGACCGTAGGCATGTCCGCCGGGGTGAGCTTGTCGATGACCCAAAGGAACCAGAAATATACCGGCGGCTTGTCGGGATATGGTTGGCCGTTGAGCGCCAGCACGAGCCAGTCGCCCTTTACCGCGAGGTTGCGGTAGGCGTCGGCGTAGCGGACCTCGTCGGAGAACCACAGGGCGCGGTTGTTGAGCGAATGAAAGGTCTGGGCAAGGACCGTGAGGGTCATGACCAGCCAGGGATGGCGTTCGCAGGCGTTCCAGATGCGTGCGGTCAGTTCTTTCATGCCTTATTTCCGTGAAAAGGTGTAGATTGCGACGATGGACACGGAGCCGAGCAGCCAGCCGAAAAAGACGTCGGACGGGTGGTGCATGCCGAGATAGATGCGCGAGAATCCCACCAGAGCGATCCCCACGCCCAGGGCGAGGCTAAGCCAGTGTCTTCCGCAGAACAGGGCAAGGGACCCGGCAGCGCCGGTTATCTCGGTGGTATGCCCGGACGGCAGTGAGTGGTTCGCGCCGCTGCTGGTGAGCGGGTCGAAGAACATTCCTTCCCCGGGGCGCGGCCTGCCGATGGTCATCTTGAGAAATCGAACGGTGATCAGCGCGATGAGCAGCTGCACGATGATGTAGACGAAGACGAACCGTTTCGTTCTCGCGTCGCCGCGTCTCCATGCAACAATGAGCATGGCCAGAAACACCACGTAGAAGAACGGGTTCCCGAAGTCGGTCACGAAGTTCATGAACTGGGTCATTTCGGGATGATCCGCCCGGAAGGTGGAAAAGAAGGAGACCACTTCCGCTTCGGTGCCGATCAGCGTCACCGTGGCGGCGAGCGCGGCAAGAAGGGGCAGCGAGGTCAGCAGCCAATCGACGAGAGGGCGTGCTCGATTCATTGAATGTCCGTGGGGTTATTCGGTGCCGGATTCGTTTTCGGGAAAGGCTTCCCAAGTGTAGCGTTCCCAGACTTCGCGGGTAGCGCCGAGCTCCTGCAGGATATCGTGCAGTTCTCGGCCTTCCTTTTTCCAGTACTTGTACTCATGCTCGGCGCACTCGAAAGGAATCACGAGATCGCCGTTTTCATCGAAATAGGGTTTGCCAGTGTCCATGGGTCGGGACCATTTCACGAAACGGGCCGGAATTCAAGATGCAAAGGGCGAAACCCCGGCAGGAGACCTTCCGTGCCGGGGCTTTCGCGTATCAAGCTGGATGGTTACGCGGCCTGTGTGTCGCAGACGAAGCGGTCTACTTCGCGCACCTTTTTGATGATGGATTTGGAGATGCGTTTGAACTCGCCGAAGTCGCGAGGTTCGTACTTCGCCTTGGCGCGGGTCAGCCCTGCGAGGTTCAGCGTCTCGTTGAAGAGATACGGCAGATACACGGGGTTTTGCTTCACGAAGAAATCCACTTCCTGAAGCGCCTTGTGAATCTCCTGCTGATTGTTGTTGCAGTTGCGGAAGAGCTTGCCGAGCCGCTTTTCGATGTGCCTGAGTGAATTGGACCACTGATGGCTCTCGGGCCGGATCTGCATGGTGTGGTTCATGGTGCGGCACTGGTAAAGCTCGTCCATGAAACGTTCCACCGAGCCGGGGGCGGACGAGAACGCGCCCTGCGCCCATGCCTCCTGAAGCGTCATCCTGCGGCTGCCTTCGATGGGAGCGCCCCCGCCGTACACGTTGTAGACCGGGAAAGGCGCCTTCTTGAGGTCTTCTTCCAGATCGCGCTTGGCGCTGAGATACTGCGGCGTGGAGATGATCTCCTGCCCGTCCATGTTGCGCAGTTTCTGGTGCTTGGCGGGATTGAACTCGAAATTGCGGTTGGTGGCGTGGTGCCCCTCGGCATGGGAGCGCTGGTTGATCCACGCGAAATCCTGCCCAACGAGCGTGATGTGGCCGACCCCGAGCCAGCGAAGCAGCCGGGCCAGCGTCAGGGAGACGTTACCGCCCGCGTCCAGAACCAGCTCACGTCCCTTCATCAGATATGTGCCGAGGCCGCCGACGGTCCACAGCGGGATGGTGGGGCCGGGGTAGTGCTCAAGCACGTACGGGTCCACCTTGGTGGAGTAGATGAGCGGCACGTCGCGGGCGAACTCAGGGTCGAGCCTGTCGTAGATTTTGCGCATGGAACCGTCGAAGTCCAACGCCATGCACAGGTCCGGCTTCAGGCCGTAACGCTGCAGCACCGGCATGGTTTGCAAGGCGGTGGTGTAGAGTGCGTGGCCGCGCTCTTCCTTGAGAGCGGGGGCGTTGTCGGCAAGCGACGGGCCTGCGCCGAGGATGACAGCGCCGACCCCCGTGCCGCGGCTTTCCATTGGCTTCAGGGAACCTTCGCTCATGGCGCGGCGGAAGTTGCGCAGCTCGTTGCCGACCATGACGTCCTGACGGTAGCGCAGGGTGGTCAGCTCCAGCGAGAAATTTTCCAGCTTGTCGCGGCAGATGCGGGCCCATTTGGCGTATTCGGGGCCGAGCTGTCTGCTGGCGGTGTCCGAGCGCAGATGGATGTTGCCGTAGATGAATTGCAGGTCGAGATTCTTGATGATCTCGTACAGGTAATTCTCATCCGGGGGGCAGAAATGCAGTTTCTTGGAACGCACGAAGGGACGGTAGTCGGTCTGCCCGAGGCAGGCGAGCAGCATCTCGGGGCGCGGCTCCAGAACGATGACCTTGTGCGAATCCGGGGAATTGGAAAGCACGTGGTTCAGGCCGTAGCCCACGTTGCAGCCGACGATGAGCGTGGCGCTGGTGTGCGGCTTGTTCTGCGGGATCCAGTCCCGGTACAGGACGTTGGGCGTCATTTCGTCGAACATGCCCTTTTCCTGACCGTCCAGCCGCCAGTCGAGGATGCCGTGCGAATTCTCGAACAGCCTTTCATTGAGTTTCTCGGCCTCGTAGTTCTGGCTGGAGAGCCACATGTACATGGGCGGGCACAGTTCCTTGAACCCTTCTATGTTGTCCTTCAGAAACGGAAATCCGATCATCCTAAGGTCCTTTGCTTGCGTTTGCCGGGCTGTGTTTCTGCTGACAGCATCAACACGCGTCACCACAACTCGCATCATTAAATACAAATAGCATGCCAGTTGCGCCGTGCCGGATTTTGGCCTATTGTGCTCGCGTTGAATGTGCCTGAAATGCTCATTATTCCGGGGGAATAAAATGGAAAACGGCATCCTTGGCCTTATCGGGAATACCCCGCTCGTGGAGCTCAAGCGGCTCAATCCCAATCCGCGCGTCAGGATTTTGGCAAAGCTCGAAACCGCCAATCCCGGCGGCTCGGTCAAGGACCGCGTGGCGTGGGCCATGATCCGTCGGGCCGAAGAGAACGGCGAGCTCGAGCCGGGCAAGATTCTCATCGAGGCCACCAGCGGCAACACCGGCATCGGGCTGGCCATGGTCGCCGCGGTCAAGGGCTACCCCATCCGGCTCATCATGCCCGAAACGGCCAGCGAGGAACGCAAGATGATCATGCGAGCCTATGGCGCGGAGATCGAGCTGACCCCCGGCCATCTCGCCACGGACGGAGCCATTGAGCTGGCCTACCGCATGGCTCGCGAGGAGCCTGACAAATACGTCCTGCTCGATCAGTACAACAACCCTGCCTGCGTCGAAGCGCACTACAACGGCACAGGCCTCGAAATATGGGAGCAGACCGGCGGTGAAGTGACGCACGCCGTGGCCACCCTCGGCACGACCGGCACCGCCATGGGCATGGCCCGTCGTCTGCACGAGATGGGCGGCGTGTTCGTGGCCGCAGTTGAGCCATACGAGGGCCACCGCATTCAGGGCCTCAAGAACATGCATGAGTCCTATCCCCCCGGCATTTACGACAAGTCTGAACTGGATGCTGTTCTGCGCGTGGACGACGAGACCGCCTTCGATCTTTGCCGCAGACTGGCTGCCGAAGAAGGCATCTTCGCGGGCATGAGTTCCGGAGCGGCCCTTGGCGGCGCGATCCGGCTGGCCGAGGACATGGAGCAGGGCACTATCGTGGTCCTGTTCCCGGACGGCGGCGAACGCTACCTCTCGACCCCTCTCTTCGCTCCCCGCACCCGCCAGGGCGTGCGCTTATACGACGTGGCCCGAGCCGGAAAGGAACTCGTCAGGACCGAGCAGGGTACCGGCATCTACACCATGGGCCCGAGCCTCGACAATCCGGCCGGTTTGGATTCATGGCGGCGCGTCCTCGTGGCCGACGTCCTGTTTCGGCATCTGACCCTGCGCGGCGTGGACGTGACTCCGGTGGCCGGTCTGTCCGACATGGACGATCGCACCCTCGCCGCCGCCCGCGCCCGCGACGCATCCAGAGCCGATTTCGCCAGCCGCACCCGCCAGACGATTCTGGATACAGCAAAAGAACTCGGTGTCTCGGAAGCCATGCTTTTCCCCCTGACCGGCCCCAGCGAAGGAACCGCCCTCGACCTGTGCCGCAAGATGCTCGGCAAGGGGCTGGCCTACGAAAAACTCCGCAGCGTCTATTTCGATATTTTCCGCGACCCGCGCTACGGCGCCTTCGGCCTGCAGGACCCGGAACATCTCTCCGCAGGCAAGACAGTTGACCTCGACGCCTACGTCAAGGACAACCCGTTCGACTTCACCCTGCTCAAAAGAGCCACCCTGTTGGACCTCAAGTTAGGCGACGTGCTTGAAACCGAATGGGGCAACGTCCGGCCGAGCTGGTTCCTGCAGCACGCCGCCTGCGCCACGGAAGTCACCGGACGTACCGACATCTTCATAGGAAGCGAATCGCACCGGTTCCCGCATCTTGAAAATCTGCGCGCCATCTGGAGCAGCGCAGGACGCGAAGTGCAGGCATGGATGGTCGCCAACAGAACCGGCAGCGGCAACCTCGACGGGATAACCCAGCTCGTCGAGATCCTCGGCTCCGCCCACGCCGCCCGCATGTGGCTGCTCTCGGCCCACTACAGAAAACCATTGGCCGTCACTGAAGAAAACTTGCGCATGTGGGCCCGTAACTGGCAGCGGGTTCAGGATGCCGCCGCCACCCTTGCCACCATGCAGGACGCACCCGGCACAGAAACCCATGACCGCGCCGAACAAATGGTCTTTGACCTCAACGCCGCCCTGCGCGAAGCCATGGACGACGATCTGGCACTGCATCATTTTTGGCCCGCACTTTTCACCTTCGCCAAAAGCGTCAACACCCTGTCGGCAGAAAGGAAACTGTCTGGAAAGACGGCCAAAATGCTGCTTGAAGCCCTCCATTCCGCCGACCAAGTGCTCGCAATCATCGACAATGACGCGCTGCCGCACCCGCTCTCAAGCCTTCCCGAAGAAGTACGAGGACTCGTGGCAGATCGCCAGAAAGCCAGAGCAGAAAAGAATTACACCGAGTCCGACCGAATCAGAGACACGCTGGCAACCAAAGGATTCAAAGTCGAAGATTCAAACCAAGGCCCAAGAGTCTACCGGATTTAAAACGGTGCCTCCGGCGGGCCCTTCAGGCGGACCAAAGGGGCGGGCCCCCTTTGGAATCCCTGGGTTGTCAGCGGGGTTGCAGCTGCTGAATCAATGCGGCCGCACAACTCGCGTCCCAGCTGCAACCCCGCTGACGGGGATTTATGTTCTGTGGTTCTTGGCTGACGAACTCTGTTAACCAAACTACATCCCGAGGAGCTCTTTGGTGCACAAGCTCCCCACTAGAAACCCAACAGACCATCCACTCCCGCCAACAAAGTACCTAAGCAATGCCCCGATTGAGGCATAGAGGCTCTTTTGACCGGTCACGCAGGTCCGGGGGTGGTGTCTGTAGCCACAGATGATTCGCCCGGAGCAGTGACCGCGTCATAGAGCCTCTCGCCGAGAGCGGCGGCTCCCCTCAAAAAAGCGCAGTTTTTGCCTTCTTTTTTCTGCGTCAACAAAAAAGAAGGTCGGCCAACAGGGCGAAACCTGCAACTCATGCAAAACAACAATGCCTCCGGCGGCCCCTTTCAGGGGGACCAAAGGGCCGCCGCTCTTTGCCGAGTGCAGGGTAGCGCCCTGACCGCCGGAGGCTCTTTCGTTACGTGAGGTGGAAACAAGAGAAAACGGAGCCGCCGAAGTGGCTCCGTTTTCTTGTGGGTGACCCACGAGGGGGTGAGGGTCACCGGAGATGACGCCATGCTATCCTGGGCGGGATATGGATCGGACGGATATCCCGCGACGGTTTGCACGGTAAAGCCGAATATCGACTTGTTGATAACAGGCTATCGTACAAATCCGCCCTTGGCAAGTACATACTCCGATCTTTTACGCGTTAGGCTATTATAATAACCACTCTAAATCCTACCTGAAAAGGTGTGAAAACTGGCCGTAACCTTGTTCTTCGAGTTCGTCCGCCGGGATGAAGCGCAGGGCCGCGGAGTTGAGGCAGTATCGAAGCCCTGTTGGTTCCGGGCCGTCGTTGAAGACGTGGCCGAGATGCGAGTCGGCGTGTTTGGAGCGTACTTCGATGCGGCGCATGAAAAGGGAGTTGTCCTCGTGTTCGGTGACGTTTTCATCCACCAGCGGCTTGGTGAAGCTTGGCCAGCCGGTGCCGGAATCGAATTTGTCCGTGGAGCTGAAGAGCGGTTCTCCTGAGATGATGTCCACGTATATGCCGGGCTCGTGGTTGTCCCAGTATTCATTGTTGAAGGCCGGTTCGGTGCCGCTTTTGCGGGTCACTTCGTACTGGAGCGGGGTCAGGGTCTTCTTGAGCTGTGCGTCGGACGGGATGGAGTATTCGCCCTTTTTTTCCGGCTGCTCCGGCTTGGTGACACTGACGGATTCCTCGCCTTCCCACTTGTTTTCGGTGTAGCGGTCGCGACCGGAAAAGAAGCGGTAGGTTTTGTAGCGGACCGGATTCTTCTTGTAATAGTCCTGATGATACTGCTCTGCCGTGTAGAAAGTAGAGAAAGGCAGGACTTTTGTGGCGACGGGTTTGTCGAACCTGCCGGATTCGTTCAGGGCTCGGATGGACTCTTCTGCAATGCGTTTCTGTTCCTCGTCGTGATAGAAGATGGCCGAGGTGTACTGGAAGCCCCTGTCGCCGAATGAGCCGCCTTCGTCGGTGGGGTCGTGGTGTCTCCAGAACGATTGGAGGATGGTCTCGTAATCGATCACGCCCGGGTCGAAATGCACCTGAACGGCTTCTCGGTGCTTGGTGCTTCCGGAGCTGACCTGTTCGTAGGTGGGGTTTTCGATTTCGCCCCCGGCGTATCCTGAAACGGCCTTGGTGACGCCGGGGAGTTTTTCCATGTCCGCTTCAACGCACCAAAAACAGCCCCCGGCGAGGGTGGCTATGGAAAGATCGCTTTCTTGTCCGGGCATGCGCGCCTCCGATGGTTTCGCCATTGGGGTGGAAACAGCCCCGGCGGTGAGCAGGAAAACAAAAGCCGCAATGATGGAAAGGCCAGTGTATCTGTTCATGAATTCTCCTAGTTGAGAATATTTACCATAATAACAGAGTAACCGGATACGGACGCAAGTCAACGCCGGGGGTAAAGAAAAATGCGTATCGTCCGATGGGACGTGTAAGGCAAGGTAAAAAAGCAAGGAGACCATCATGGAAGGTACCACTATCGCAGCACCCAGTAATCAGGGTACGGATATGGCCGAACAGATGAAGAGACTTGCCAAGCTGCGTATGCAGCGTCAGGTGTTCAAGGACCCGACCGTTGCCAGCGAGCTGGTCAAGACTCAGGCCACCGCAACCTACAACGCCGAAGCCAGCCTCGTACAGTCGGCGGTATCCCCTCGCGGATCCGTCTAACTTTCGAGGAAGGCTCCGAATGAAGCGGCCCCGCCGGATTGTACCCGGCGGGGCCGCTTTCGTTTCGTTTTCGTGCGGACTGGTTAGCCTTTTTTGGCGATCTTGGCCCAGCTGTCGCGCAGGGTGGCGGTGCGGTTGAAGACCAGTTTTTCGCCGGGGGTGTGATCCTTGGCGTCGGCGATGAAGTAGCCGGTGCGCTCGAACTGGAAGTGGGTGCCGGGTTCGATGTCGGCAAGCGCCGGTTCAACGAAGCACTCGGTGCGCACTTCCTTGGAGTCGGGATTGAGGCAGTCGGTGAAGGTGCGTCCTTCGCCGGGGTTGCCGGGCCTGTCTTCGGAGAAGAGTCTTTCGTAGAGCCGCACTTCTGCCTTGGCTGCGTGCTTGGCGCTGACCCAGTGAATGGTGCCCTTGACTTTGCGGCCGTCGTCGGACCAGCCGCCGCGGGTGGCGGGATCGTAGGTGCAGCGAACGGCGGTGATGTTGCCCTTTTCGTCCTTGTCGCAGCCGGTGCAGGTCACATAGTAGGCGAAGCGCAGCCGCACTTCCTTGCCCGGCGTCAGGCGGAAGTATTTCTTGGGCGCGTCCTCCATGAAGTCCGCGCCGTCGATGATCAACTCGCGGCCGAAGGGGACCTTGCGGGTGCCGACGGACTCGTCTTCGGGGTGCAGCGGCATTTCGAAAACGTCCTCACCGTCCTCGGGATAGTTTTCGATGATCAGCCTGACGGGGTCGAGTACGCCCAGATAGCGCGGGGCGCGTTCGTTCAGGTCCTGCCGTACGCAGTGTTCAAGCAGGGCGTATTCCACCATGGAGTCCGCCTTGGCCACGCCGATGCGGTCGCAGAAGTCGCGGATGGATTCGGGGGTATAGCCGCGGCGGCGGAATCCGGAGATGGTGGGCATGCGCGGGTCGTCCCATCCGTCCACGTGTCCTTCCTGCACCAGCTGGATGAGCTTGCGCTTGGAGAGCACGGTGCCGGAGATGTTCAGCCGTGCGAATTCGTACTGATAGGGGCGCTCCTGCGGGGTGGCGCCGCCGCCGAAGACTTCGGTCTCGTTCTCGCCGCACGTTTCGGAGCCGATGCATTCGATGAGCGTGTCGAGCACCCAGTCGTAAAGCGGGCGGTTGTTCTCGAACTCCAGCGTGCAGATGGAGTGGGTGATGCCCTCGAAGTAGTCGGACAGGCAGTGGGCGAAGTCGTACATGGGGTAGATGCACCATGCGTCGCCGGTGCGGTGGTGATCGGCGTGCTTGATGCGGTAGAGCGTCGGATCGCGCAGGACCACGTTGGGCGAGGCCATGTCGATCTTGGCGCGCAGCACGCGTTCGCCGTCGCCGAATTCGCCGTCTTTCATGCGGCGGAACAGGTCGAGGTTCTCCTCGACGGGGCGGTCGCGATAGGGAGACTCCTTGCCGGGCTCCTTGAGGGTGCCGCGGTATTCGCGGATTTCCTCGGCGGACAGGTCATCCACGTAGGCCTTGCCGGCGAGGATGAAGAGCTCGGCCACGGCGTAGAAGCGCTCGAAATAGTCGGACGCGTAGAACTGGTTTTTGCCCCAGTCGAAGCCGAGCCAGCGGACGTCTTCCTTGATGGAATCCACGTACTCCGTGTCTTCCTTCACCGGGTTGGTGTCGTCGAAGCGCAGGTTGCATTGTCCGTCGTAGTCGCGGGCGATGCCGAAATTGAGACAGATGGATTTCGCGTGTCCAATATGGAGGTAACCGTTCGGCTCCGGCGGAAAGCGGGTAACGACCCGGTCGCCGTACTTGCCGTTTTCGAGATCCTTGTCGATGATCTGGCGGACGAAGTCCTTGCCTTTCTCAGGTGCTTCGGGCTTGTTGCTCATGCGCTCTCCTAAGCTGTGCGTGCACTGGAAATATCTTGAGAAACCGCTGTGCAGCGGGGTGATTCCGTTGGAACACGGATACGGGAAAAGCCCCGGTTGGTCAATGCTCATGCGGGTTGCGAACCTCAGACGAAAGAGGTAGGGGGAGCACCGATCAAATTGCAAGGAGACAACACATGTCGCTTTTCGTCATAGATGAATCACTTTGCGCGCGCGACGGCCTGTGCGCAAGGGAATGTCCCGTGTCGTGCATCGACTGGGAAAAGGGCGGACTGCCCGTGGAGAATGGCCGTACCGCCTCTCGCTGCATCGCCTGCGGGCACTGCATGGCCGTGTGCCCCAAGGGGGCGCTTCAGCTCACCGGCTTTGGTGAGGCGCGTCGGGTCTCCAAAAAGGAGCTGCCCTCGCCTGAACAGGCCGAGCTGCTGATGCAGACCCGCCGTTCGGTGCGCGAGTACTCGGACAAGCCCGTGGACCGCGAGCTTCTTTCGCACCTGTTGAACGTGACAGAGTATGCGCCCTCCGGCCACAACGCCCGTCCCGTGGGATGGAGCGTGGCCGAAAGCCGTGAGAAGGTCGAGGCCGTCTGCGAGTCCGTGGCCGAATGGATGGACATTGAAGTCAAGGCGCGTTCCGAGAAATCCAGAGAATACTTCCTGCCCGGCATCCTGCGGTACTGGCGCAGGGGACGCGACCTCATCTGTCGCGGCGCTCCGGCGTTGGCGGTCTGCCATGCGCCCCTGAACGGCCCGACGCCGCAGGAGGACGCCGTGGTCGCGCTGACCTATCTGGAGCTGGCGGCCCACGCCCATGGCCTTGGTGCCTGCTGGGGTGGGCTGGTCAAGTTCGCCTGCGATGCTCATGCGCCGCTGCGAGAACTGCTGGGCGTCCCTGAAGACCATGCCGTGCACGGTGTGCTGATGCTCGGCAAGCCCAAGGTCCGCTACGGTTCGGTGCCGCCGAGGCGTCCGGCCTCGGTCCGCTGGCTGTAGCCTCGGCCGAATGAAGTAACGGAAAACGGGTCGTCCTTGCGGGGCGGCCCGTTTTTTTATTGGAAAACAGATTGTATGCTTTTGGGCATACACTTTCCTTGAAATTGCTCGCGCAGCATCCTCTTGGCTGTTTCATTAAAAAATATCCGTATTGAGGGCGGAAAATCATTCGTTCATTCATTCCATGGAGCTAGACTGTGTTCCAATGACAAATATCAGGGAGTAGCGCGAATGGATAGGTTGGCTGATGCGCGCGTGGCGTGGGAACCCCTTTTGGGAAGCGCCTTTTTCATAAGCCTGACACCCATGTTCTGTTACAGGGTAGAGCCTGACGGCAGCAGGGGCTTTATTGAGGTCGTGAATAGGGCATTCATTGAAAAGTACGGTTATTCAGATGATGCGTTGAAGAAGATGACGGTCAACGATCTGGATGCGCCGGAAGTCCGTTCGGCCGTGCCGCCGCTTTCCACACGGTTCAGAGCAGCTAAGTCGAGAAGTTTTGAAACCATACATCTGATGGCTTCCGGAGCGCGAGTGGCTGTGGAGGTTCGTGCAGGATTGCTCGAAACCGAAGCTGGGCGTTTCGTGGTGGCCGGCATGCAGCCGCGAGAGGATTACGTTCCATCAGAGGAAGGGAAGAATGGCCGTGAAAGGATTTGTTCCGGAGTGCGGGAACTGGAAGAACTGAACGCGGATCTGATTCAGAAGGACATGGAGCTTCGCCGTCGCGAAGCGCAGTTCGATACCGCAAGGGAACTCGGTGGCATAGGAAGCTGGAGCGTCAATCTCGAAACCGGCGAAAAGTACTGGTCGGATGAGGTGTATAACATAACCGGATTTGACAAGGGCTCAGGGCCAGTGGGGAAGGATGAGTTGATACGGCTGGTTCATGAGTCGGATCGGGACATGGTCGAAAAGAGCTTTCTGAACTGTATTCGTAACGGACACGGGATGGACGTCCGGTTCGGCATGACCGGATACGACGGCGTGGAGCGGCATGTTCAGGTTAGGGCGCTGATGGAGCATGATTCCAAGGATCACGGCGTCTGGATGCACGGATTCGTGCGTGATGTCTCCGATGACTATCGCCGCGCGGCCAGGGCTCGCAGCAGCGAGGACATGTTTCGTTCGCTTTTCCTGAGCAGTTCCTCCGTCATGATGCTCATCGACCCGGACACCGGCACCATTGTCAGGCCGAATGCCGCAGCGTGCCGTTTCTACGGTTACAGCCGCAACGAGCTCATCGGCAAGCCCATCGGCGAAATCAACATGCTCTCGGATGAGACCCTTGGAGAGCGTATATCGCAGGCTTCCGCCGAACAGAAGCGCCGCTTCCACTTTCAGCATCGTCTCGCGAACGGGGAGATTCGCGAAGTCGATGTTTTCTCCGGCCCAGTCAACGTTCTGGGAAAACGGCTTCTCTATTCCATCGTCATAGACATGACCGAAGAACGACGGGCCGAAGAAGAACTCAAGCGCGCCAGAAACGAAGCCGTGCAGGCCAACAAGGCCAAAAGCGAATTTCTGGCCAATATGAGCCACGAGATACGAACGCCACTGAACGGTGTGCTGGGCATGCTCCAGCTTTTGCGGCAAACCGTGCGTCAGGCGGAAGAAATCGAGTATGTGGATACGGCGCTCGACTCAGGGCGCAATCTTCTGCGGCTCATCTCCGACATCCTCGACCTGTGCAAGGTGGAGGCAGGGCGCATGAGCGTGGAGAGCAACCGCTTCAATCCGCGCGAGTTGGTGAAGGGGTCCACCGATCTGTTCCGGCGCGAGGCACAGGACAAGAACCTCAGTTTGCGGTTTCGTCCCAGCGGCCCCATGCCCGAATGGGTGCTGGGAGATGAAGTGCGTGTTCGCCAGATTCTTTTCAACCTTATTGGCAACGCCGTGAAGTTCACGCATGTGGGCGGCATCTCCGTTGATGCGGGCATGGTGCAGGATGGCAAGGGGCCTTTGCTCTGGGTCAGTGTGAAGGATACCGGCATCGGCATGCGTTCATGGGAGGTCCCCAAGGTTTTCGAGACCTTCACGCAGGCAGATGGCTCGTTCACCCGGACGTATCAGGGCAGTGGGCTTGGCCTGAGCATAGTCCGCAGGCTGGTGCAGCTCATGGACGGGACGCTCACGGTGGATACCGAGGAGGGGGCCGGGACCACGGTCGTCTTTACTGTGCGCTTGAAGGTGAATGATCCGGAGAAGGACGCAGCAGCCGGGAACCGCCCCAGGAAAAAGACGGCTCGCAATGCCAGAAAGGTCCTTCTTGTGGAGGACGAGCGCGTGAATCGTCTCACGGCCAGAAGGATGCTCGAAAAGGAAGGCCATGCCGTGCTCTGTGCCGAAAATGGCAAGGAAGCGCTGGATATCCTCAATGCAGACCCCGAAGTGGACTGTGTGCTCATGGATGTCCAGATGCCGGTGATGGACGGCGTGGAAGCCTTGCGCAGAATCCGCGAGGGACGAACCGCCGCGTCTTCGGAGATACCGATCATCGCCCTGACGGCGCACGCCATGGCGGGCGACCGTGAACGGTTGCTGGGCGAAGGGATGAACGACTATCTCTCCAAACCCGTCGGAGCCATGGAGCTGGTCCGGGCCGTAGACGCCGTCATGGCGAAATAGGCCCGTTCCCCAATGATTGGGAGGCTGCCCCGTTTGCGTGCGGTGGCTACTTTTTCCAGTAAGGCGAGGAAAGGTCCTCGAAGGCGCTCATGGCGGCAACGGATCCTTCCCCGATGGCAGTGACGATCTGCTGCAATCCGCCCACGATGTCCCCTGCCGCGTAAATGCGCGGGATGCTCGTGCGCATTCTCGAATCCACCTCCACAAACCCTGCATCATCGGTCTTGAGGCCGATCATCCTGGCCAGATCGTTGCCCGGCACCTGCCCGATGGCCATGAACACGGCGTTCACCGGGATGTCGGTTTCCGAGTCGTCCGCCACGTTCCGCACGTGCAGGTGGGTGAGTTCCTCGCCTTCGCCTTCAATGCTCTCCACCACGGTGTTCCAGAGCACGGGGATTCCCTGCTCCTCCACCGAATCCACAAGCGCCTGCTGCGCCCGGAAGCTGTCGCGCCGGTGGATGATGGTCACGTCCACGCCGAGGCTCTTGAGATGCAGGGCATCGGTCAGGGCCGTGTTGCCCCCGCCGACCACCGCCGCCTTCTTGCCTTTGTACAAAAACGCATCGCATGAGGCGCAGAAGCTGACGCCCTTGCCCCAGTATTCGTCCTCGCCGGGAACGCCCAGCTTGCGGTACACCGCCCCGGTGGACAGCACGAGCGCGCGGGCCACGTAGTGGTGCATGTTGCTGATGACCTCGATGTTGCGGCCCACCTTGATCTCGACGGCCTCCTCGCCCTCGCGCACGGTGGTGTACTCCCGGGCGTGACGGGCCATGATGTCCACCAGCTGCATGCCCGGAACCGAAGGAAAACCGGGATAGTTCTCGACCGTGGGGGTGGTCGCCACCTGTCCGCCCACGAGGTTCTTTTCCAGCACCACCGCCGTGAGACCGGCGCGTTCGGCATAGATGCCCGCCGTGAGCCCGGCCGGGCCGCCGCCGATGATCACGAGGTCCACCTCTTCGACGTCCTGCGTGTCTGCCGCACCATGGCTGTGTGCGAAATTCTCGGCGCTCTGCTTGGTCACCAGCTCCACCACGAATCGCTGTTCGGGGAAAAGACCGTCCATACGGTGTTCGCCGCCGTCCACCACTGTCAGCGGCACGGAGCCCACGTTGTGGCTGCGGGCAAGCTTCTCGTTTTCCCCGGTTTCCACGCAGCGTGCGCGGATCAGCCCGGGTTTTTCAATGGCGCACTTGATGGCGTTGATCACCTGTCCCGGGCAGTAGGGGCAGGTGGGGCTGACGAAGACATCCACATTGCGCGGTTCGTCCAGCTCCGCCAGCAGGCTCTTGGACTCCTCGGAGAGACCGCTCTGCCCGAAGGATGCCAGCATGATGGCCGTGATGAAGGATTGTCCTTCCTCACCCAGCGGTGCGCCCTGAAAGCGGATGTCGTAATCATCCGGGTTCACCAGTAGGGTGGGGGATGCATCCACTTCGCGTCGGCGGGCCTGATCCGAATCGAGAGGGAATTCCTCGTAGGAAATCTTGTCGCTCAGTCTGCCGAGGTCCTTGACGAACTTCATCAGGTATTCGTTGAAGGGTGCGTTGATTTCCTCGCTGATAAAGACCTCGAAGCGTACCTCGCCGGGCATTTTGGAAAAATGTTCGGTGAGATGCTTGCGGGAGTCTTCCGGGAGGAACCACTCGTCCTGTTCCTTGGTCTTGCTGTTTTTGAAAAGGGACATCCATTTTCTCCGCTACGGTTTCTTGTACCGATACCCCATGACGCGCTCCAGAGACTCCTGAACCTTTTCCGGGTTCATGAGTTCGGCGAAGTCCTTGGCGGCCTGTTCCACGTCGATCTTCTTTTCCTTCTGGGTCACCACGAGGGTGGGCCTGCCCTTGGCGTCACTGGCGTACCAGAGCGTTCTGGTAACCACCGAGTCCTCTTCGGTGAGCAGCTGGCGACCGGAGTTCCCGAAAAAGGATTCCGCGAAGGCAGCCTGTTTTTCGTGCCAGCTGTAGAGCACTTCCTCTCCCTGCGGCAGCGAACCTTCCACCTTGTTGCTCCATGAGCATTCGTCGAATATGGCTTTGAGTCTGGACATGGCGACCTCCGTGCAAAAGTCCGGATTTTCGGTGATTGTTGCACAAAAGCGCGATCAGGGAAAGAGGCGGGGCGCAATTTGATTGTCGAAAAAAAGGCTCCCCCCGGATTCGGGAGGAGCCTTGCGGATTCATTTGGAGAAAGCCTATTCGGTTTCCTTTTTCTTGCGGCCTTCCATGCGATGGCGCTCGGTGCCCGAGAGGGTGATCTTGCGCAGACGGATGTTCTGGGGAGTGACTTCCACCAGTTCGTCCTCGGTGATGAAGTTCAGGGCGCGCTCAAGGTTCATGGGCTTGACCGGGGTCAGCACCACGGCGTCGTCCTTGCCCGAGGCGCGGACGTTGGTGAGCTTCTTTTCCTTGCAGGGGTTCACGTTGATGTCGCCGGAGCGGTTGCGTTCGCCGACGATCATGCCTTCGTAAACGGACTCGCCCGCGGTGATGAACAGCTGGCCGCGCGGTTCGAGGTTGAACAGGGCGTAGGCCACGCCCTTGCCGGAGCGGTCGCTCACGATGGAACCGGTGCGGCGGGACGGGAACTCGCCACGGTAGTCGTCGTACCCTTCGAGGTAGGAGTTCATGATGCCGGTGCCCTTGGTGTCGGTCAGGAACTCGTCGCGGTAGCCGATGAGGGAGCGTGACGGCACGGAGAACTCCATGCGCACGCGGCCGGTGCCGTGGTTGACCATGTTGGTCATGCGCGCCTTGCGGGCGGAGAGCTTTTCCGTGACCACGCCGGTGAACTCTTCGTCGCAGTCCACGAACAGGCGCTCGATGGGCTCCTGAAGCTGGCCGTCCACCTTCTTGAAAATGACCTCGGGACGACCGACGGAAAGCTCGAAGCCTTCGCGGCGCATGGTTTCCACCAGAATGGCCATCTGGAATTCGCCGCGGCCCTTGACGATGAAGGCGTCGCGGCCGTCCGCGTCCTCCACCTGAATGGCCACGTTCAGCAGCGTTTCGCGGTGCAGGCGTTCGCGGATCTTGGTGCCCTGCACGAGCTTGCCTTCGGTCCCGGCCAGCGGGGAGGTGTTGATGCTGAAACGCATGGACACGGTGGGTTCGTCCACGGTGATGCGCTCAAGCGCCTTGGGGCTCTCCACGTGGCAGATGGTGTCGCCGATGCGCACGTCCTCGATGCCCGCGAGCACGATGATGTCGCCGGGCATGATTTTGTCGGCGGGAACGACCTTGGGGCCTTCGTAGGTCTGGAGTTTGGAGACCTTGAGGCGCGCCGGCGTCCCGTCTTCGCCGATGCAGGCCAGCGTGTCGTTGGCCTTGACCGAACCGTGGTGAACCTTGCCCACCGCGAGGCGCCCGAGATAGTCGGAGTAGGAAAGATCGGAGACGAGCATCTGGAACGGCTCGTTCTCGTCGTAAGCCGGGCCGGGGATTTCGCTGAGGATCAGGTCCAGCAAGATGTGCAGGTTCTCGCCGCGTTCTTCCGGGGATTCCATGGCGATGCCGTCGCGGCCGATGGCGTAGAGCAGCGGGAATTCCAGCTGTTCCTCGGTGGCGTCGAGGTCGATGAACAGGTCATAGATTTCATTGACCACTTCCTCGGGGCGTGCGTCCTGCCGGTCCACCTTGTTGATGACCACGATGATGTTCAGGCCGCGGTCCAGCGCCTTCTTGAGCACGAAACGGGTCTGGGGCAGGGGGCCTTCGGATGCGTCCACGAGCAGGATGGCGCCGTCGGCCATGGACAGGCTGCGTTCCACCTCGCCGCCGAAGTCGGCGTGGCCGGGGGTATCGATGATGTTGATCTTGGTGTCTTTCCAGTGGACCGAACAGTTCTTGGCGGCGATGGTGATGCCGCGCTCGCGTTCGAGGTCCATGCTGTCCATGATGCGTTCGTCCACTTCCTGTCCTTCGCGGAACAGTCCGGACTGCCTGAACATGCCGTCGACCAGTGTTGTCTTGCCGTGGTCAACGTGGGCGATGATGGCGATATTCCTTAAATTGTCGTTACGCACGAGGTCCTTCATGTGCCTTCCTGCCTCTGAGATGTGAGATATTGGTCCGCCGGACGGCGGCGTGTTGGAGGTACGGCATATCGGGGACGTTGTAAATATATTGTTCATGTACTTCGCGTAAAGGATTTTGATCCAGACACCGTGTACTTCCCGTTTGCGGACGACGGTGCGCGTTTCTCTCGGCCGCAGTCTTCGCTTTTTGTTTGCAAAAATGATAGAGAAGGACAGGTCTCGTCGGGGGGCGGAGCCTGTTGCAAAAAAAGGGGGAGTCATGGCGATAGCGAGTCGGCAGGCGGTGATCACCAGTGCGCTTGTGGTGACGGGGAACATGGTCGGCGCGGGCATTCTGGCGCTGCCGGTGAATCTTGGACCGGCGGGCGTGCTCCCGGCTCTTTCGGGCATCGTCCTCATGTGGCTGCTCATGACCACCACCGCGATCATATATTCCGAACAGAAAAGCCTGGTGCAGAGCGAAACCGCGGATCTGCCGAGTTTTTTCGGCTCGGAGCTCGGCACGGCGGGTAAGTGGGTCAGCATCGTCGCCAACCTCATTATTCTTTATGGCGTTCTGGTGGCCTACCTCGCGGGCGTGGCCTCCATCATCAATCATCTTTTCCACATCGACCTGCCCGGCTGGGTGACCACAGTTGGCTACTTCGCCTTCGCCACGCTCATGACGAGCTTCGGCGCGGTGGTCATGGCGCGCGGAAACGCCGTGCTCATGCTGCTCATGTGGGGCACGTTCGCCATGCTGGTGTTCATGACCGTCCCGACCATGAGCGCGACGAATCTCGGCTTCTCGGACTGGGGATTCCTGCCGTCGGGACTGCCGGTGCTCATCACGGCCTTTCATTTTCACAACATCATCCCCACCATCTGCCGCACGCTGAAACAGGACCGCCGGGCCATACGCACGGCCATCATCGGCGGCACGTCGCTGGGGCTTTTTATGAACATCGTCTGGGTAGTGGTCGTGTGTCTCGCGCTGCCGCTGAGCGGCGCGGACGACTCGGTGGTGTACGCCTTCCGGAATAATCTGCCTGCGACCATCCCGCTGGCGGAGATGATCGCCTCGCCCGTTTTCATGCAGGCCGCGCTGGTCTTTTCCGTGGTTGCCATGACTACGTCCTTCATGGCCAACGGTACCGCGCTCCTGTCGTTCATCCGCGACCTGACGAGCACCTATCTGGGCGTCTCCGGCATGAAGCTGGTTTGGCCGTTGGCGTTTCTGCCCCCGCTGGCCGTGGGCATCTTCTATCCCGATGTCTTTCTGATTGCCCTGAACATCGCCGGAGGGCTCGGGGAGAACCTGCTGTTTGGCATACTTCCCGGATTCCTGCTGGTACGCTATTTCCCGAAAGGGAGCTTCCGGCACCGGCTGGGCCTGTTTCTCGTGGCGGCCTTCAGCGCCGTGCTGATCATCGAACTCGGACAGGAGTTCGGCCTGCTGAACATTTCTCCGGACGTGGAATACTGGACCGCGCATCACGTACAACCGTAACGACGAAGAGCAAGGAGTGCCTCTCATGACCAATGAATGCCGCCTGGAACACGACTGCATCGGACAGCTGGAAGTCCCCTGCGACGCCTATTACGGTTGCCAGACGCTGCGGGCCATGCAGAATTATCCCATTACCGACATACCCATTTCGCACCATCCGCGCCTTTTGCGCGCGCTGGCCTACATCAAGATGGCCTGCGCCGAGGCCAACTCCTCGCTGGGGCTTCTGGACGAGCAGATAGCCCGGGCCATCTTCAAGGCCGGAGAGGAAATCGTGGGCGGCAAGCTGCACGATCAGTTCGTGGTGGACGTGATTCAGGGCGGGGCCGGAACGTCGACCAACATGAACGCCAACGAGGTCATCTGCAACCGCGCACTGGAAATTCTCGGGTATGAAAAGGGCCGGTATGACATTGTTCATCCCAACAACCACGTGAACATGTCACAGTCCACCAATGACGTGTACCCAACCGCGCTGCGACTTGCGCTGATTCTTGAGATTCAGGACCTCATGGAGACCATGGACTACCTCAAGGATGCCTTTGCCGGGAAAGGCAAGGAGTTCGGCCACGTGCTCAAGATGGGTCGCACCCAGCTTCAGGACGCGGTGCCCATGACCCTCGGTCAGGAATTCGACGCATGGGCCACCATGATCGGCGAGGATATCGAGCGGCTGCGCGAGGCGCGGCATCTGGTGCACGAGATCAACATGGGGGCCACCGCCATCGGCACCGGCCTGAACGCGCACCCCGATTATGCGCGTACCGTGCTGGAGAAGCTGACGGCGTTGACGTCGCTGCCGCTGGTCTGCTCGGCCAACCTCGTGGAAGCCACGCAGGATACGGGAGCCTACGTGCAGCTTTCGGGCGTGCTCAAGCGCGTGACGGTCAAGCTTTCCAAGATATGCAACGACCTGCGACTGCTCTCCAGCGGCCCGCGCTGCGGGCTCAACGAGATCAATCTGCCGCCCATGGCGCCGGGGTCCTCCATCATGCCGGGCAAGGTGAACCCGGTTATTCCGGAGGTGGTCAATCAGGTGGCGTTTCGCGTCATTGGCAACGACCTGACCGTGACCATGGCGGCCGAAGGCGGTCAGCTGGAGCTCAACGTCATGGAGCCGGTGCTCGGCCACAGTCTGTTCGAGTCGCTCTCGATTCTCCGCCGTGCCTGCCTGACGCTGGCGGACCGCTGCATCAAGGGCATCACCGCCAATGAAGAGCGTTGCCGGGAGATGGTGGAGCATTCCATCGGACTGGTCACGGCCCTCAATCCGTTCATCGGGTATGAAAAATCGACGGAGATTGCCAAGGAGGCCCTTGCGTCAGGGCGTTCGGTTTATGACATCGTGCTGGAAAAAGGGTACCTTACACAGGAAGAATTGGAGGATATCCTGCACCCGGACAACATGACCAAGCCGCGGTATTTTTGCCGTAAGTGATTGAGTTCATATATTTTGCGGTTTCGGCGGCGGACGCTTGTTCGAAAGTGGTACGGCTTTTGTAATAAAAGGGCATCTTTAAGGAAAAGCGTCGGAAAACCGTCGGCCCGGCCCAGGGAAGGGCAGGGAGCAAAGGAGGCCAGGGATGCGCCGTTTCATTATTCTCGTTTCGACCATGGTTGCGTTGATGCTGCTTTCGGGTTGCGCCAGCCTGAACAAGCTCAATCCGTTCCCGCAGCATATTTATTCCTCGGGCGGAGGGTACAGCTCCGGCAAGAGCGGCGGCACGGTGGACCGCAGCGGCAAGACCAAGCCGTACACCATCGCCGGGAAGAGGTATTACCCTCTCCAGACCGCGGCGGGATACGACACTGTCGGAACGGCGTCATGGTACGGCAGCGATTTCCACGGCCGCAAGACCGCCAACGGCGAAATTTACGACATGTACGGCGTTTCCGCCGCGCACAAGACGCTTCCCCTTGGCACGCGGGTCCATGTGACCAACCTCGAAAACGGCCGGGATGTGGTACTTGTGATCAACGACCGGGGACCGTTCGTGCGTGGTCGCATCATCGACCTTTCCTACGGAGCGGCCAGACGGCTGGACATCGTGCAGAAGGGCACCGCCAAGGTCCGTGTAAAGGCCATCGGCACCGCTCCTTCTCCCACCGTCACCATGGCTTCTTCCAACAAGGCCTATCAGGTCCGCGTGGGCGCCTTTGCCAACAGGAACAACGCCGTGCGCACGCATCGCGAGCTGCGCCGAAGCGGCCACCGCGGGGCACGCATTGCCACCATCCGCAATAACGGACGCACGCTGCACGTGGTGCAGGCCGGCACATTCTCGGATCGCAGACAGGCAGAACGCGTCCTGCGCAAGTTGCAGCGGCAGTTCCCTTCCAGCTACATCACCAGTTGAAATCGAGTTGTGAGAAAATGAAGAAACGGCCGGATGAGAATCCGGTCGTTTTTTTATTTGTGGGGGTCAGCGATAGTGACGAAGAATTGCTTCAAGTCTTCCGTCCTGCCGCATGGCTTCCAGCTCTTCGCTGATTCGCTCCACCACCGGTTCCCAGCGCTCGCTGCGATGGAAGAGGTATCGGTACCATGCACTGCCGACGGGTTCCGAGTGGAGTCTGAAAGGTTCGTGAGCGAGGTCCGGGTTCTGCTTGAACATCCACAACGTCTCCCGATAGTTGACCACGGCGGCGTCGGCGCGGCCTTCGCGGACGAGGCTGAGCATCTGGCCGGGGTGCGTAGCGTTTACCCGGCGGACCAGTCCCTGTTGGAAAAGCGGTTCGAGGTCAGGGTAGACGAAGCTGTCTATGACCGCCACGCGCTTGCCCATCAGGTCGTCCGGGCCGTCATAGTCGAAATCGTTCTGTTTGTGCGTCAGCAAAACATCGACGGACTGAAGGAAGGGTATTGTCCAGAGGTACTGCTCCGGGGCGTGCGTCCATTCGATGGCTTTGGCGTGGGCGTCCACTTCGCCGCTTCGCAGCATGATCCAACCGCGCTTGTCAGGCAGTTGGCGCACCTCGACGCTGAGTCCGAGTGGCGCTGCCGCTTCGGCGAGGACATCCACCAGCACGCCGCGTCCTGCCGCGTTCGGGGTGCCGGTGATGTAGGGCGGCCAGTCGGTGTCGGGCAGGAAAAAATCGATGGTATCGTCTGCCGCGAGCGAGGTGCCGGGCAGAGCAGGCAGGGCCACCAGCATGAAAAGGGCAACTGAGGTTCTCAGGAGCCGGGTAAAGTGAAAGGTGCCCATGGCGTCTGCTGACTCCCTGCAATTGGGTTGTCTCGGGACGGTCCGTGGCTGTAAAGGCCGGGTTCGTCCTCGGAAGAACCCGGCCGATGATGCTACTGCTTGAGCCGCCATTCGCCGTTGGAGTCACGGTAGGCCTTGGCCATGACCTTGTCTCCGTCCGGCCCGCTTTCGCTGATGACCACGTCGCGGTAGACCCGGTCGTTTTCCATGTACGGCGGGGAAGGAGTGGCGGAATACTGCGCGCCGGTGTCGGGGTTGACCCAACTATGGGTCTGATGGGATTTGCCGGTCTCAAGCGTCTGCTGGACCTGCTGTTCGTCGTGCTTGTCCCACTCGTTGCCGACGATGTAGCCCATCAGGAGCCCGACGCCCGCTCCGATGGCGGCTCCGGAGACCTTGTTCTTGAAGGTCAGGGCGCCGATGGTCGCACCGGCCATTGCGCCGAGTCCGGCCCCGGACTGGGCCTTGTTCGCGCAACCGTAGCCTGCGGCCAGAAAGGTTGTCAGCATGATGATTACCAGTGCTTTGCGCATACGTTCTCCTGCGTGTTGTTTGGGATTTGAATATACTGTAGCCAATCGCCGTCGGCCTGTCATCCTGAACATGAAACGGCTTCCTCGCATTGACAAAAAACTCTCGGGGCACCATGCTTACCGTTCGGCCCGTTCCGGGTACGGCCCACCCACCGGAGTATGAGGATGAAGAAGATATACCTTGCGATGGCCATCGTGCTGATGACTGCCGTCTGCGCCCATGCCCAGCTGGAGAAGGTCAAGAAGAGCGTTCTCTACATCAACTCCTACCATCACGGATACCGCTGGTCGGACAGCATCTTCGAGGGAATCCGCGAGGCGTTGGAGCAGAGCGAGTTCAAGATCGACCTGCAGGTCGAGTACATGGACACCAAGAAGTACGACTACGATTTCTCGGCCGAAAGGCTGCTGCCTCTTTTCCGGGACAAGTTCCGCAAGGACAGCTTCGACGTGGTCATCGTCTCGGACAATGACGCCTTCACTTTCGCCCTTGACCATCGTGAGGAATTGTTTCCGGGCGTTCCCATCGTGTTTTGCGGCGTGAACGACTTCAGCATCGACAGCGTGAAGAACGTCACCGGCGTGGTGGAGAATTTTCCGGTGGCCGATACGCTGGATCTGGCGCTGGAACTCAAGCCCTACATGGACAAGGTTATCGTCGTGGGCGACCGTTCCACCGCTGGGCGGACCATCCGCAGGCAGGTCGAGGCCGTCATGCCTTTCTTCGAGGGACGGCTGGAGTTCGAATACTGGTCCGACCTGACTCTGAGGCAGGTTTTGCAGCGTACCGAGCATCTGCCGCCCAACGCCTTTCTCTTCTTCATTCCGTATTACGTAACGCTCGACGGCCGTTCCTATACCTCCGAGGAGGTGGTGCAGGCCATATCCAACAGCAGCAACGTGCCCATCTTCACGACGTGGGAGTTCCTCATCGGCCATGGCGCCCTCGGCGGCAGCCTGATCAGCGGCTACGAGCACGGGCGGCTTGCGGCCATGCTCGCCCTGCGCATCCTCAGGGGGGAGAATGCGGACGAGATTCCCATCATTCAGCGCCCGCAGGGCGACTACTTTTTTGATTACAATGTCATGAAGAAGCTGGGCATCAAGGAAAGCCAGCTTCCCGATGGCAGCCGGATCGTGAACATGCCCAAGGCGTTCTACGAACTGCCCAAGCAGCTCTTCTGGACCATCATGATTTTCATCCTCGTGTTGGTGATCGTGCTGGTCTTTCTCACCTACACCATCGTGGAGCGAAAGCGGGTCGAGAAGCGCATCAAGGAGCAGCTCTCATTTCAGGAAATCCTCATGGATACCATCCCGCAGCTCGTCAGCTGGAAAGACAGTGAGCAGCGGTATCTCGGCGCGAACCGGGCCTTTACCGAGTTTTTCGGGATTGGCGACCCACAGGCGCTCATGGGACGCACCGACTCCGAATCCCTGCCGCAGCGCGATTTCGCGGAATGGGCCGGAGCCCTCGACCGGCAGGTGGTCCGCACCCGCAAGGCGCTGCGAAAGATTCGGCGCAACGTCCAGAACGGGCAGGGGCGCGAGGCGTGGCTTGAGCTCAACAAGGTCCCGCTGTTCGACCAGAACGGCAAGGCCGTGGGAACGCTCTCCACCGCGGAAAACATCACCAAGGAACGCGACCTCGAAAAGCAGCTTATCCAATCCCAGAAGATGGAGGCCATCGGCACGCTTGCGGGCGGCATCGCGCACGACTTCAACAACATTCTCACGTCCATCATCAACTCCACAGAGCTGGCCATGCTTGACGTTGACCCGGACTCGCTGGCGGGCAAGGACCTGGACCGCGTGCTCAAGGCGGCCCGGCGCGGCGGGCATGTGGTCAAGCAGATACTGGCCTTCAGCCGCCCCTCGCAGGAAGGGTTCCGCCCCACGGACATCGGCGAGGTGGTGGAGGAGGTTCTCGGGCTGGTCAAGGCGTCCATGCCCGGCAACATCCAGATCAGCGCGGAGCTGGAAAAGGACGTCCCGGCCACGTGGGCCGATCCCACGCAGCTGCATCAGGTGGTGCTCAACCTGTGCACCAACTCGTTTCAGGCGCTGCGGGAGACCGGCGGCATCCTGCGTGTGGAGCTTGGCGGAACCGATCTGGATGAGGAGGACGCGCGCACGGTCAACCTCGACCCCGGACATTATCTCCGGCTGGCGATAATCGATAACGGTCCGGGCATTCCGGCGGAAATTCTGGACAAGATTTTCGATCCTTTTTTCACCACCAAGGGCAAGGCGGAAGGCACTGGCCTCGGACTTGCGGTGGTGCATGGCATCGTCAAGGGGCATAACGGCGGCATCCGCGTAAGCAGTTCCGCCGGAAAACAGACCGCTTTCGAAATCTATCTTCCCCTTCTGGACGAAGGGCAGGACGCGCCCACCGCGCTGGTGGAAGGACTGGTGCAGGGCGATGGTCGCATCCTCTTTGTGGAGGACGACCCGGATCAGCTGGAAACCACGCCCCGTCTGCTGGAAAGTCTCGGATACAGCGTCAGTCCCGCGGCGGACGTCATGCGCGCGCTGGAGTTCGTGGCGCAGGCCGAGGAGGATTTCGACCTTGTCATCACCGACTTCGACATGCCCGGCGCCAACGGCGTGGACCTGGCCGAGACCCTCGCGGACATAGTCCCGGGACTCCCGCTGCTGCTGGTTTCCGGCCGTGAAGATGCCGTGGCGGCTGCTTCGGGTTTGCCAAATATAAAGCGCGTTGTTATCAAGCCCTACGACAAAAACATCATCGCTGAGGCGGTGGCTACCGTTTTAAGCGATGCGAAACGAGGTGATACGTGGCCCGAATCCTGATCATAGATGACGATCCGCAAGTCTGCGGCACCATTGAAAGTCTCTCTACCCGGATGGCGCACAAGCCGTCCAAGGCGCTGACTCTCGACGAGGGACTGCGCCGCGTGCGGCAGGGAGGGATAGATGTGGTGTTCCTTGATGTCCGGCTGCCAGACGGCAACGGCCTCGACATCCTGCCGGAAATCGTATCGCTCCCCGAAGCGCCCGAGGTTATCATCCTCACCGGTCGCGGGGATCCTGACGGGGCGGAGCTGGCCATCCAGCAGGGCGTCTGGGACTACCTGCTCAAGCCGAGCTCCGTGCGTGAGATCACCCTCACGCTGGGCCGGGCCCTGAAATATCGCGACCAGAAGCTCGCCAAGTCCGCGCTGGAAAATCTGGAACTCAGCGGTGTCATCGGCGAGAGTCCGACGTTCAAGAGCACCCTGCGCCAGTTGGCGGAAGCGGCCCGTGCGGATTCCAACGTGCTGGTCACCGGAGAGACCGGGACCGGCAAGGAGCTTTTCGCCCGTACCATCCACCGCAACAGCGGCCGCAAAGGCGGCAGTTTCGTGGTTGTGGATTGTGCATCGCTCACGGAGTCGCTGGTGGAGAGCACGCTGTTCGGCCACAAGAAGGGGGCGTTCACCGGCGCGCATTCCGACCGCACCGGCCTCGTGAAGCTGGCTGACGGCGGCACGCTTTTCCTCGACGAAGTGGGGGAGATGCCCCTGTCGATCCAGAAGTCTTTCCTGCGTGTGCTTCAGGAACGTACGTTCCGGCCCGTGGGCGGCACATCGGAACTTCAAAGCGATTTCCGGCTGCTCTCCGCAACCAATCAGGATCTTGAAAAGCTTGTTGAACAGGGCGAGTTCCGCAGCGATCTGCTGTTCCGGCTCAAGACCATGCAGATTCACCTGCCGCCCCTGCGTATGCGTCCGGAAGACATCCGTATTCTCGCCCAGTGGCAGACCGAGCGCGTCTGTCGCCGCTACGGCGTGGCGGAGAAGGGGTTCGGCTCCGATTTCCTGCCCACGCTGGAAAGCTACGAGTGGCCCGGCAACGTGCGGGAACTGCTGAACATCATGGAACAGACCGTGGTCGGTGCCGGCGAGGAAAAGACCCTGTATTCCATGCATTTGCCCCGCGAGCTTCGTATCAAGGTCGCCCGGGCGCAGATCCACAAGATGACCGGTTCCGATTCTTCGGACGACGCCCAGCCGGGTCGCAAGCTCGGGCAGGACATCTTCGAGGAAATCTTCGAGCAGCAGCTTCCGGCTCTTCGCGACTTCAAGTCCATGGCCGAGAAAGCCTACCTTGAAGAGCTCATCCGCCAGTGTGAGGGCGATGTGCCCAAGACGCTCTCCGTCTCAGGGCTCTCACGCTCGCATTTTTACGCCCTGCTGAAGAAGTACGGCCTATCACTCTAGACACCCGCTGACGAGTCCCTGTCCGAAATTTCGGACAAAGTAAGGTTAATAATTTTGGATGTTTGCGAACTCGGTTTTCCGGTTCGTTACCTTTGTCTTCTTTTTCACACAGTCATGGGCCCGAAACGTGTCCGAATTTTCGGACTCAGAGGGTTATAGAAGATGTCCACGGGAGGTGATTATAATCCTACTCATTCGAATTTTCTGCATTATTGGGAGTTGAGGAAGTTTGGCATGGTTCTTGGTAATAGGTGAAAGCCACCCACATCCGAAGTGTGATGACACCGTTTGTAAACCCATCGCCCGAAACGGGCGCAAGGAGAGTTGAATGGCTAAGAAAATGAAAACCATGGACGGCAACACCGCCACCACGCATGTGGCGTATGCCATGAGCGAATGTGCGGCGATCTATCCGATCACCCCGTCTTCCACCATGGGCGAAATCGCCGATGAGTGGGCCGCGCAAGGTCGCACCAACATTTTCGGACAGAAAGTGATGGTCCGCCAGCTGCAGTCCGAAGCGGGCGCCGCAGGCGCCGCACACGGCTGTCTGGCCGCCGGAGCCCTGACCTCGACCTTTACCGCGTCGCAGGGCCTGTTGCTCATGATCCCGAATATGTACAAGATTTCCGGCGAACTGCTTCCGGGCGTGTTCCACGTTTCCGCTCGCGCCATCGCCGCCCACGCCCTGTCCATCTTCGGTGACCATCAGGACGTCATGGCCTGCCGCCAGACCGGTTTCGCCATGGTCGCTTCCGCTTCCGTGCAGGAAGCCATGGACCTGGCGCTGGTCTCGCATCTGGCCTCCATCGAATCCAGCGTGCCCTTCATGCACTACTTTGACGGTTTCCGTACCTCCCATGAAATCCAGAAGGTCGAAGTCATCGATTACGAAGACATGGCCAAGCTGGTGAACATGGAGAAGGTCGACGAGTTCCGTCAGCGCTCCATGAACCCCGAGCACCCGCAGCTGCGCGGCACCGCACAGAACCCGGACATCTACTTCCAGGGCCGCGAAGCCGCCAACCCGTACTACGATCGTCTTACCGACATCGTGGTTGCCGAGATGGACAAGGTCTCCAAGCTCACCGGCCGCTCCTACAAGCCGTTCGACTACGTGGGCGCACCCGATGCAGACCGCGTGATCGTCTCCATGGGCTCTTCCTGCGAGACCATCGAAGAAGTGGTCAACCACCTCAACGCCAACGGCGAGAAGGTCGGCCTGATCAAGGTCCGCCTGTACCGTCCGTTCTCCGCTGAGCACTTCATGTCCGTTCTTCCGGAATCCGTTGCACGCCTGACCGTGCTGGACCGCACCAAGGAGCCCGGCTCCGTTGGCGATCCGCTGTACGAAGACGTCTGCACCGTGTTCGCCGAAAAGGGCGGCGCTCCGGAAGTCATCCCGGGCCGTTACGGACTGGGTTCCAAGGAATTCGATCCCGCCATGGTCAAGTCCGTCTTTGACAACATGGCCGTTGACGCTCCGAAGAACCACTTCGTCGTGGGCATCGAAGACGACGTCACCAATACTTCCCTGCCCGTTGAAGGCGCTCTGGACACCACCCCCAAGGGTACCGTGCAGTGTAAATTCTGGGGTCTGGGTTCCGACGGCACCGTCGGCGCCAACAAGCAGGCGATCAAGATCATCGGTGACAACACCGACCTGTACGCGCAGGGATACTTTGCTTACGACTCCAAGAAGTCCGGCGGCATCACCGTGTCCCACCTGCGCTTTGGTGCAGAGCCGATCCAGTCCACCTACCTGGTTTCCGCAGCCGACTACGTCGCCTGCCACAAGGCCAGCTACGTGAACCAGTACGACCTGCTCGAAGGCATCAAGGACGGCGGCACCTTCGTCATGAACTCCTCCTGGAATACCGTGGAGGAAATGGACGAGCACCTGCCCGCCGCCATGAAGCGCACCATCGCCGAGAAGGGCCTGAAGTTCTACAACATCGACGCCGTCAAGATCGCCGGTGAAGTGGGACTGGGCAACCGCATCAACATGGTGATGCAGACCGCCTTCTTCAAGCTGGCAGACGTGATCCCGTTCGAGCAGGCAGTCAAGCTGCTCAAGGACGGCATCCACACCGCCTACGGCAAGAAGGGCGAAAAGATCGTCAACATGAACATCGCCGCGGTGGACAACGCCGAAGCTGCTCTGGTTGAGATCGAAGTTCCCGAATCCTGGAAGAACGCTGAAGACGCTCCTGTCGCCAAGGGTGACGAGCCCGCGTTCATCTCCGACGTGGTTCGCCCCATTCTGGCTCAGAAGGGTGACGACCTGCCGGTTTCCGCCTTCAGCGCGGACGGCCTGTTCCCGGTCGCCACTTCCAAATACGAAAAGCGCGGCGTTGCCATCAACGTTCCCGAGTGGATCGCCGACAACTGCATCCAGTGTAACCAGTGCTCCTTCGTCTGCCCGCACAGCGCCCTGCGCCCGGTGCTGGCCACCGAAGAAGAGATGGCTTCCGCTCCGGAAACCTTCAAGACGCTGGACGCCAAGGGCAAGCAGGTCAAGGGCCTCAAGTACCGTATGCAGGTCAGCACCCTCGACTGCCTCGGCTGCGGCAACTGCGCCGACATCTGCCCGGCCAAGGAATCCGCACTGGTCATGAAGCCGCTGCACACCCAGACCGAAGCCGAAGTGCCCAACTTCGACTTCTCCGAGACCGTTTCCTTCAAGGACGATCTCATGCCGCGCACCACGGTGAAGGGCAGCCAGTTCCAGCAGTCCCTGATGGAATTCTCCGGCGCCTGCTCCGGTTGCGGCGAAACCCCGTACGTCAAGGCCATCACCCAGATGTTCGGCGAGCGCATGATCATCGCCAACGCCACCGGTTGCTCCTCCATCTGGGGCGCTTCCGCACCGACCACCCCGTACTGCGTGAACAAGGACGGACACGGTCCGGCCTGGGGTAACTCCCTGTTCGAAGACGCCGCGGAATTTGGTTACGGCATGGGCATGGCCATTGAACAGCGCCGCGAACTGCTGGCCTCCAAGGTCCGCAAGGCTCTGGACGAAGGCGTTGACGCTGAAGTCGCCGCCGCCATGAACGAATGGCTGGAAGGCAAGGACTTCGCTGCCAAGTCCCGCGAAGCCGGCGACAAACTCAAGGGCATGCTGGAAGGCAAGGCCGGTCTGCTGGGCGAAATCGCCAAGGACGCCGACCTGCTGACCAAGAAGTCCATGTGGATCTTCGGCGGCGACGGCTGGGCCTACGACATCGGTTTCGGCGGCGTGGACCACGTCCTCGCTTCCGGCGAAGACATCAACATCTTCGTCATGGACACCGAAGTCTACTCCAACACCGGCGGACAGTCCTCCAAGGCTACTCCGCTCGGCTCCATCGCCAAGTTCGCCGCGGCGGGCAAGCGCACCGGCAAGAAGGATCTGGGCCGCATGGCCATGACCTACGGATACGTCTACGTGGCTTCCATCGCCATGGGCGCCGACAAGCAGCAGACCATGAAGGCCATCCAGGAGGCTGAAGCCTACCCCGGACCGTCCGTCATCATCTGCTACGCTCCCTGCATCAACCAGGGCATCCGCAAGGGCATGGGCAAGACCCAGTACGAGCAGAAGCTCGCGGTGGATTCCGGCTACTGGCCGCTGTACCGCTACAACCCCGAACTGGCCGACGAGGGCAAGAATCCGTTCATTCTGGATTCCAAGGCTCCCGACGGATCCATGCAGGAGTTCCTGGCGGGCGAAAACCGTTACGCACTGCTTGAGCGCATGCACCCCGAGGATTCCAAGGAACTGCGCAAGCAGATCGAAGAAGACTACAACGAGCGTTACGAGGCTCTGAAGTACATGGCCGAGGCCGACTACTTCACCCCCGCAGCGCATGAACCGGCCGAAGCTGGTGAAGCGGGCGAAGCTTGCACCACCATGGACACCCCGGAACAGGCCCGCCCCGACAGCGGCGAAGCCTGCGACGACGGAAGAGCCGGTAAATAAGTAAAGCCCAAGTCTCCGTCGGGGAGAGTCGGATGCGGACAGGGAAACCTGGCCGGCCTCCCCGACGGATTTGGATATTCAGGCTAAGGTTGACGTAGTGTTTGATTTTTAAAGAGAGGAGTGAGGAATGTCTCTCGAACTGTTGGCTCTCGTAGCCCTGCTGCCGATTCTGGTGGCTCTCGTTCTGATGGTCGGTATGCGCTGGCCTGCCACCAAAGCCATGCCTGTTGCATGGCTCACCTGTGCCGCCGGCGCCGTTCTGGCCTGGCAGCTGCCCGCGTCGTATGTTGCGGCTCTGACGCTTCAGGGCTTCATTACCGCCATCGGCATCCTGATCATCGTCTTCGGGGCGATCATCATTCTGTACACGCTGCAGTATTCCGGCGGTATGGAAACCATCCAGTACGGTATGCAGAACATCACCGCTGACCGCCGCATCCAGGCGATCATCATCGGCTACATGTTCGCCGCCTTCATTGAAGGCGCCGCAGGCTTCGGTACCCCCGCAGCCCTCGCCGCGCCGCTGCTGCTCACCCTCGGCTTCCCGCCGCTGGCCGCAGCAGTCATCTGTCTGGTCTTCAACTCCTTCCCGGTTACCTTCGGTGCCGTCGGTACGCCGGTCGTTCTCGGACTGAAGTTCCTGAACCCGCTCGTCGATTCCGCCGTGGCAACCGTGCCGGGGCTGAACTTCGCCTCCATGGGCGGCTTCAACATGGTCGTCGGCCAGTGGGCCACCATCATGCACCTGCCCATGATCTTCATCCTGCCGATCTTCATGCTCGGCTTCATCACCCGCTTCTTCGGCCCCGAACGTAGCTGGAAGCCCGGTTTCGGCGCTTGGAAGTTCTGCATCTTCGCAGCTGTTTCCTTCACCATCCCGTACCTGGCCTTCGCATGGCTCGTCGGTCCGGAATTCCCGTCCCTCATCGGTGGTCTCGTCGGTCTCGGCGTGATTGTGGCCGGTGCCAAGGCCGGATTCTGCATGCCCGAAAAGTCCTGGGACTTCGGTCCGGTCGACAAGTGGGACCCCGAATGGACCGGCTCCATCAAGGGTAGCGACTCCTGCGAATTCAAGTGCCACATGAGCCAGTTCAGGGCTTGGCTGCCGTACATGCTCATCGGCGGCATCCTCGTGGTCACCCGTATTCCCGAGCTGGGTCTCAAGGGCTTCCTTGCTTCCCAGGCCATTACCTTCAGCAACATCCTCGGCTTCGAGAGCGTCAACGGCGCCATCAAGTACCTGTACCTGCCCGGTACCATTCCGTTCATGCTGGTCGCAGTGCTGACCATCTTCCTGCACGGAATGCGCGGTCCGGATGTCAAGAAGGCATGGGGCGAATCCATCGCCAAGATGAAGAACCCGGCCATCGCGCTGTTCTTCGCAGTTGGCCTCGTGTCCATCTTCCGCGGCTCCGGCATCGCCGACGTGGCCCTGAACCCGAACAACTACCCGTCCATGCCGCTGGCCATGGCCAAGACCGTTGCCGAAATCACCGGTAACGCCTGGCCCATGTTCGCCGCATTCGTGGGCGGTCTCGGTTCCTTCATCACCGGTTCCAACACCGTGTCCGACCTCCTGTTCGCCGAATTCCAGTGGGGCGTTGCCGCACAGCTCGACCTTCCGCGTCAGCTGATCGTGGCCGCTCAGGCTGTCGGTGGCGGCATGGGCAACATGGTCTGCATCCACAACATCGTTGCAGTCTGCGCCGTTGTCGGCCTCTCCGGCATGGAAGGTACCATCCTGAAGAAGACCGTGTGGCCCCTGCTGGTGTACGGACTCGTGGTTGGTCTCGTGACCACCCTCATGAGCTTCGTGTTCCTGCCGCACCTCTTCTAAACGCAAAATAATCACCCGGGGGCGGGTTACGGCCCGCCCCCGACATGATAAACATTTACCATTCACGCGAGCGCGTCCGCGCCTACGGGCAAACGGGACGACGCCGATTCAGGAGAAATCATGACCAAGGAAGCTTTGACCAAGGAATTCGAGGCCATTGTCGGCGCTGATAATGTCCTGACCAGTGAAACCGACCGCCATACCTACTCCTACGATGCGGCCGTGCTTGATTCGGTCATGCCGGCTCTCGTGGTCCGTCCCACCACCAGCGAACAGCTGGGCAAGGTCACTGCGCTCTGCAACGAGAACGGCCTGCCGCTCACCGTTCGCGGCGCAGGCACCAACCTTTCCGGCGGAACCATTCCGCATCCCGGCGGCGTTGTCGTGCTCACCAACGGTATGAGCAATATCCTCGAAATCAACGAGGAAGACATGTACGCCGTCGTCGAACCGGGTGTTGTCACCTCCAAGTTCGCCGCCGCCGTGGCCGCCAAGGGCCTTTTCTATCCCCCGGATCCGGGCAGCCAGACCGTCTCCACCATCGGCGGCAACGTCGCCGAGAACGCCGGCGGACTTCGCGGACTCAAGTACGGCGTCACCAAGGACTACGTCATGGGCGTGGACTTCTGGGACGTCAACGGTGAGCTGATCAAAACCGGCTCCCGCACCGTCAAGTGCGTCACCGGTTACAACCTCGCCGGTCTGATGGTCGCCTCCGAAGGCACCCTCGGCGTGTTCGACAAGATCATTCTGAAGCTCGTTCCGCCGCCGCAGGCCGCCAAGTCCATGATGGCCATCTTCCCGTCCATGAAAGCCGCTTCCGAGACCGTCGCCGCCATCATCGCCAACAAGATCGTGCCTGCGACCCTCGAAATGATGGACAACTTCACCATCCGCACCGTGGACAACTTCCGCAAGGCCGGACTGCCCACCGACGCTGCCGCGCTGCTGCTCATCGAAGTGGACGGCCACCCGGCACAGGTCGAGGACGAAGCCGCCAAGGTGGAAGACATCTGCAAGCAGAACGGCTGCACCGAAATCAAGGTCGCCAACGACGCAGCCGAGCGCGACGCCGTGTGGCAGGCCCGCCGCGACGCGCTGCCCGCGCTGGCCAACCTCAAGCCGACCTGCGTGCTTGAAGACGCCACCGTGCCCCGTTCGCAGATCCCCAACATGATCGCCGCGCTGGAAGACATCAGCAACAAGTACGACCTCACCATCGGTACCTTCGGTCACGCCGGGGACGGCAACCTGCACCCGACCATCCTGACCGACAAGCGTAACGAAAAGGAATGGGAACGCGTCGAGGAAGCCATCGAAGCCATCTTCGAACGCGCCCTCGCCATGGGCGGAACCCTTTCCGGCGAACACGGCATCGGCATGGCCAAGTCCAAGTTCATGATCGACGAGACCTCCAAGGGAACCCTCGAATACGCACGCCGCATGAAGTCCGTGCTTGATCCCAAGGGCATCCTCAACCCCGGCAAGATCATCGGGTAGGGGGCTGAAATGGCAGATATCAACAAGCTTGCTCAAATGCTCAAGGAGCTGGACGACCAGCTCGTGAACTGCATGCGCTGCGGCATGTGTCAGGCGGTGTGCCCTCTCTTCAAGGAGACCGGACGTGAGTTCGACGTGGCACGCGGCAAACTGGCACTGCTCGACGGCCTTGCATCCGAAATGATCAAGGACCCGGAAGGCGTCAACGAACGTCTGAACCGTTGCCTGCTGTGCGGCACCTGCGCCGCCAACTGTCCCAGCGGCGTCAAGGTCTCCGACATCTTCCTGAAGGGCCGCGCCATCATGACGGGCTACCTTGGCCTGTCCCCGGTGAAGAAGGCCATCTTCAAGGGAATGCTCGCCAACCCGAAGCTGTTTGACACTCTGCTGTCCTTCGGCTCCAAGTTCCAGGGCCTGTTCACCAAGGAAGCCGACGCCCTGCTGGGCAGCTCCTGCGCCCGGTTCAACGCTCCGGTCATTGGCGACAGGCACTTCAAGGGCCTTGCCAAGAAACCGTTCCACAAGATCATCCCGGAGATGGACACCCAGCCGCGCGGCGACGCACCCCGTGTCGCCATCTTCACCGGCTGCGCCATCGACAAGATCTTCCCGAGCGTGGGCGAGGCCGCCGTCAAGGCGCTTCAGCATCACGGCTGCGGCATTTTCCTGCCCAAGGGACAGGCCTGCTGCGGAATCCCCGTGATCTCCTCCGGCGATCGCGAGACCTTCGACAAGCTGGTTCGCACCAACCTCGAAGTCTACAAGAACGCCGAGTTCGACTACCTGCTTACCTCCTGCGCCACCTGTACGGCCACCATCAAGGAACTGTGGTCCGACATGTATGGCGGATATGCGGGTGACAAGCTCGACATCGAGCGCATCGCAGAAAAGACCATGGACATCAGCCAGTTCCTGGTTGACGTCATGGGAGTGGAGCCTTCCGAAGTCAACGGCGGCGACGTGACCTATCACGACCCCTGCCACCTGCGGAACTCCCTCAAGATAACCGCGCAGCCCCGGACCCTGCTCAAGGCGTCCAAGGGATGCTCGCTCAAGGAAATGCCCGAAGCGGCCTCGTGTTGCGGTTGTGGCGGTAGCTTCAACCTCAACCACTATGAGCTGTCTCAAAAGATCGGCAATCGCAAGGCCGACAACATTCAGGCTTCGGGCGCCAAGACAGTGGCTACCAGCTGTCCCGCCTGCATGCTCCAGATCACCGACATGCTGTCCCAGCGTCAGGCCGGAGTCGGCGTGAAGCACGTGATCGAGCTGTACGCGGACGGACTGCCCCGATAACCCAAACGACAAGGTATAGTTACCGCATGTCCAAGAACCTTTACATCAGTGCCACCGAAGAGCGCAGCGGCAAGTCGGCCATCGTGCTCGGCGTCATGCAGATGCTTCTGCGCCACGTCCGCAGGCCCGCCATCTTCCGTCCGGTCATCAACGACTGGCCGGAAGGGGTGCAGGATCACGACATCAAGCTGATCCTGAATGAATTCAACCTTGAGGTGCCGTACGAGGATACCTACGCGTACACCCTCAGCGAAGCTCGCGAGCTGATCAACAACGGTCAGCAGGCGATGATGCTGGAAAACATCCTCAAGAAGTACAAGAAGCTGGAGTCCGAATACGACTTCGTGCTCTGTGAAGGGACCGACTTCCAGGGCAAGGACCCGGCGTTCGAATTCGACACCAATGCGGAAATCGCGGCCAACATTGGCGCACCGGTGCTGGTGGTTTCCTCCGGACGCAAGAAGGACGAAAACGAAGTGGTGGGCATCACCCAGTCCACCATCGATGCGCTGGAAGAAAAGGGACTGGATGTGGTCTGTTCCGTGGTCAACAGGGCTCAGGTCGATGACCCCGAGGCCGTCGCCGGCAGGATTTCCTGTGGCGTGCGCTGCGAGCAGCCCCTGCTGGTCTACGTGATTCCCGAGGACGAATCCCTCGGCAACCCGTCCATCAACGACGTGCGTAACTGGCTTGATGCCGAAGTGCTGTACGGTCACGGCCGTCTCGATACTCTCGTGGACAACTACGTGATCGCCGCCATGCACATCGGCAACTTCCTGAACTACATCGACGAGGGCAGCCTGATCATCACTCCGGGCGACCGCTCCGACATCATCCTGTCCAGCCTCGCCTCCAGGCTGTCCTCGTCGTATCCCGACATCTCGGGCATCGTGCTCACCGGCGACCTGAAGCCGTCCTCCAGCGTGCACCGTCTCATCGAAGGATGGACCGGCGTGCCGCTGCCTGTTCTCTCCGTGAAGGGCCACACCTATCAGGTGACCCAGAAGCTGAGCGAACTCTACGGCCGCATCGAGCCGGGCGACATGAAGAAGATCGCCTCCGCGCTTGGTTCCTTCGAGAGCCATGTGAACGTCCGCGAACTGCGCGACCGCGTGGTTTCCCGCCGTTCCAGCAAGGTTACGCCCAAGATGTTCGAGTACAACCTCGTGGATCGTGCTTCCTCCAACAAGCAGCGCATCGTCCTGCCGGAAGGCTCCGGCGAACGGGTCATGCGCGCTTCCGACATCCTGCTGCGCCGCGGCGTCGCCGATCTGGTGCTGCTGGGCAACGTGGACGAGATTCATGCCAAGGCCTCTGATCTCGGCGTGAACCTTGACGGTGCCGAGATCATCGACCCCGCCGAGTCCGACGCCTTCCGCGGCTATGTCGATACCTACATGGACCTGAGAAAGCACAAGGGTATCACCGAGGATAACGCCCGTGACCGCATGGCGGACCCGACCTACTACGCCACCATGATGGTCTACAAGGGCGTTGCAGACGGCATGGTCTCCGGCTCCGTGAACACCACGGCCCACACCATCCGTCCGGCATTCGAATTCATCAAGACCAAGCCCGGCGCGTCCATCGTCTCTTCCGTATTCCTGATGTGCCTCAAGGACCGCGTGCTTGTCTTCGGCGACTGCGCCGTAAACCCGAATCCCACCGCACAGCAGCTGGCGGAGATCGCGCTTTCCTCTGCGGAAACCGCACGCATCTTCGGCGTGGACCCCCGCGTGGCCATGCTCAGCTACTCCACCGGTTCCTCCGGTTCCGGCGCGGATGTGGAAAAAGTCATCGAGGCCACCGACATCGCCAAGGGACTCATCGCCGAGCGCGGACTGGATCTGCCGCTCGAAGGCCCGCTGCAGTACGACGCTGCCATCGACCCCAACGTCGCCCGCACCAAGCTGCCGGACAGCGCCGTTGCCGGTCGTGCCACCGTGTTCGTCTTCCCTGACCTGAACGCGGGCAACAACACCTACAAGGCAGTCCAGCGCGCCGCAGACGCCGTGGCCATCGGCCCGGTCCTGCAGGGCCTGAACAAGCCCGTCAACGATCTGTCCCGTGGCTGCACCGTGGCCGACATTGTGAACACCGTGGCCATCACCGCCGTTCAGGCGCAGGCCGAGAAAGGAAACTAAGAATCATGAAAACTCTCGTAATCAACTCCGGCAGCTCCTCCATCAAATATCAGCTCTTCGACATGACGGACGAGTCCGTCCTCTGTTCGGGCGTTATCGAGCGCATCGGTGAAAAGGAAGGCGTTCTGAATCACAAGATCGCTCCGGACACCGACAAGGCCGAAAAGGTCACCGTGGAGCAGCCGATTCCCGACCATGAAGTGGGAATGAACCTCGCCATCGACCTCATCTGCGGCGAGAACGGCGTGGTCAAGGACAAGTCCGAGATCGACGCCATCGGTCACCGCATCGTTCACGGCGGTGAAAAGTTCTCCAAACCCACTCTCGTTGACGAGAACGTCTTCAAGGAGCTGGAAAAGGTCGTGCCCCTGGCGCCGCTGCACAACCCCGGCCACCTCGCCGGCATGCGCGTCACCACCGACCTCTTCCCCGATGTTCCGCAGGTGGTCGTCATGGACACCGCCTACCATCAGACTCTGCCCGAAAAGGCGTACATGTACGCGCTGCCTTACGAACTGTACAAAGAAATGAGCATCCGCCGTTACGGCTTCCACGGTACCTCCCACAAGTTCGTGGCGCGTGAAACCGCCAAGGTGCTGGGCAAGCCGGTGGAAGAGTGCAACATCATCACCGTCCACCTCGGCAACGGCTGCTCCATGACTGCCACCGAGAAGGGCAAGGCCGTGGATACTTCCATGGGCATCACCCCGCTTGAGGGCCTCGTGATGGGCACCCGTTCCGGCGATGTGGACCCTGCGCTCCACGCTCTGCTGGGCCGTAACAAGGGCATGAGCCTGGAAGAAGTGGATACGCTCCTGAACAAGGAATCCGGCCTCAAGGGAATGTGCGGCATGAACGACATGCGCGACATCCATGCGGCCATTGAAGAAGGTAATGAACGCGCTGAAATGGCTCTGGCCGTCCAGACCTATCGCACCAAGAAGTACATCGGATCCTTCATGGCCGTTCTCGGTCATGTCGACGCCATTGTTTTTACTGCGGGCATTGGCGAAAACGATGCGATTGTACGCGAGAGGTCTGTTGAAGGGCTGGAGGCGCTCGGCGTCAAAATAGACAAGGAACTGAACGACTGCCGCGCTTCCGAACCCGTGAAGATCAGCACCGAAGACAGCGCCGTGGAGCTCTGGGTGGTTCCCACCAACGAAGAGCTTGCCATCGCTCGCGACACGCTCGCGGTAGTCAAGTCCTAACTGCCCAAGACAGGGGGGAAAATGGCTAAAAAAGAACAAAACACCGAACTGGTGGAACAGTTCCGCACCAAAGCGGAACTAGTCTCTGCCACCGTCAAGGACATGTCCGGTATGGACGAGGCTCTGCAGTACGTTGTGGAGCTTTGTGACAGCAAGGACGCTTGTCAGCTGCTGCTCTCTGGTTGCGGAGAGAACCTGTCTGACGGAGCGGAAGGTCTTTGCGAAACCATCGCCCAGAAGACCATCTGTGCGCCGGAACTGCCCAAAGCCCAGTACGGCAAGCTCAAGAAGCTGGCCGACGAGAAGGGCTTCAACTGTATCGACAAGGGCATGCGCGAGAACCTCGGCGGCATCGACATCGGAGTGACCCGGATCAATCACGGCATCGCCGAGACCGGTTCCCTCGTGCTCGAATCCTGCAGGGAAGAAGTCCGCATCGCCACGATGCTGGCCGAAATCCACGTGGCTATTCTCAAGAAGTCCGACATCTTTCCCGACGCCTTCGCCGCTCAGGACTACCTGAAGAAGGAAATGAAGAAGGATGCCGATTACCACGCCTTCATCACCGGCGCGAGCCGCACTGCGGACATCGAGCGGGTGCTGGCCCTGGGCGTGCACGGACCTCTGGAACTCCACATTCTGCTCCTGGAGGGTTAAGACCATGCAGCATGCCAAAGATCTGAAAGAGTACCGCGAAGACATGCAGGAAGCGCTGGAAAACGAATTCCTGCGCACCACGCTCGACAACTTCGCAATCGCATACAAGGCCGGCCGCGCCAACGCGTTCAAGGACTTCGACGTGGACCAGCTGGTCGAAGACGTCGCATGTTCCAAGGACAGCGCCGCCGCACGTATCCCCGAACTCTATGAAGAGTTCAAGAAGGTCGCTGAAGCGGCCGGTGCCCACGTGCATCTGGCCAAGGACGCCGACGAGGCCAACCGCATCATCGCGGACATCGCCAAGAAAACGAAGTCCAAGAAGATCGTCAAATCCAAGTCCATGACCGCAGAGGAAACCCTGCTGAACCATGTGCTGGAAGACGAAGGCCTCGAAGTCACCGAGACCGACCTCGGCGAATGGATCATCCAGCTTCGTCACGAGGGCCCGACCCATATGGTCATGCCCGCCATCCACCTTTCCCGCCACCAGGTAAAGGACCTCTTCACCAAGGTCACGGGCAAGGAACAGGACGCAGAGATTCAGAAGCTCGTCAAGGTCGCCCGTCGCGAACTTCGCCGCAAGTACGTCGAAGCCGACATGGGCATCACCGGCGGCAACTTCGCCATCGCCGAGACCGGCTCCATCGGTCTGGTGACCAACGAAGGCAACGCCCGCCTCGTGAGCACCCTGCCGCGCGTCCACGTTGCCCTGATGGGTGTGGACAAGCTGGTGCCGACCCTCGAAGACGCGCTGAAGATTCTCAAGGTTCTGCCGCGTAACGCCACCGGTCAGGCCATCACGTCCTACGTGACCTGGATCACCGGTCGCAACGAGTGCGCCGCTGCTGAAGACGAAAAGAAGGAACTCCACTTCGTGTTCCTCGACAACGGTCGTCTGGAAATGGCCAAGGATCCCGTCTTCGGTCAGGTCCTTCGCTGCGTGCGCTGCGGCGCCTGCGCCAACGTGTGCCCGGTTTACCGCATCGTCGGCGGCCACAAGATGGGTCACATCTACATCGGCGCCATCGGCCTCATCCTGACCTACTTCTTCCACGGAAAGGAAAAGGCCAAGAACCTCGTCCAGAACTGCATCAACTGCGAAGCCTGCAAGGACATCTGCGCGGGCGGCATTGATCTGCCGGGACTGATCAAGGAAATCCACGCCCGGATTCAGGACGAAGACGGCCACTCCCTGCCCAGCGTGCTGCTCGGCAAGGTCATGAAGAACCGCAGGCTGTTCCACGGTTTGCTCAAGGCAGCCAAGTTCGCCCGTCCGGCCGTGTCCGACAACGAAGGCTACCTGCGCCACCTGCCCATGATGTTCGCCAAGGACCAGGGCTTCCGCGCGCTGCCTTCCGTTGCCGACCACGCCTTCCGCGACCGCTGGAAGGAGCTCAAGCCGCAGGTCAACGCGCCCAAATACCGCGTGGCCCTGTTCTCCGGCTGCGTTCAGGACTTCGTCTACCCCGAGCAGATGGAAGCCTGCACCGAGCTTCTGGGACAGAACAGCGTGGAAGTGGACTTCCCGATGGATCAGTCCTGCTGCGGCCTGCCGCTGATGATGATGGGCGAGAAGAAGACCGCCGAAGACGTGGCCGTGCAGAACATGCGCGCATTCGAAGGCGGACAGTACGACTACATCATCACCATGTGCGCCTCCTGCGCCGCGCACCTGAAGCACAACTACAAGAAGCTGGTCGGCAAAAACCCGCGTCTGTCCATGCAGGCCGACAAGTTCGGTGAGAAGATCATCGACTTCAGTACCTTCATGAACGACGTGCTCAAGGTGGACGCTTCCGACTTCACCGGCTCCACCCAGAAAGCCACCTACCACGCACCGTGCCACCTGTGCCGCGGTCTGGACGTGCATGAAGCTCCGCGCGAGCTCATCAGCAAGGCCGGTCTGGAATACGTGGAGTGCGACGAAGAGGAAGTCTGCTGCGGCTTTGGCGGAACCTTCTCCGTGAAGTTCCCCGAGCTGTCCGAGCAGTTGCTCAAGAACAAGCTTAACAACGTTGAGAAAACCGGTGCCGGCGTCCTGCTGACCGACTGCCCGGGCTGCATCATGCAGCTTCGCGGCGGCCTGAAGAAGCGTGGATCCGACATCAAGGTGCGGCACGTGGCCGAGGCTCTGGCCGACGCCAGCAAGAAGAAGTAGCCGCGAACAACGAATATGACATCAGGCCTGAACGGTTGGACCGCAATCCCTCGAAGCAACGCCACGCTTCCTCCGATGACGGCCTGTGTCGGGTTCCCCGCGCCCCCGCGGGGAACCCTTTAAAAAATTTCCCGACCCCTGGCCGGGGATGATCGAAACGGAGCTCGGGTTGTCTGAACGGCTCCGGGAGACATCAAGGGGACTGACAGAATGAAGACCGAATCCAAAATCGCCCTTATTTTCGTCCTTGGTTTTATTGCATGCGGTGGGACCGCACTTGCATTGGGCGAGGACACCATGATCGTTGGAGCTCTGCTTGGCGCACTGGCCGCGCTGGCTTGCGGGATCGGCTGGGCGTATCATCATTACCTTCTGCGGCCCATGGACAGGCTTGACAACTGGGCCACAAAGGTGGCAACGGGCGACTTTGGCGAGGCGGCTCCCGAAATGGGAGGCAGCGCAGGTCGCTTCGCAGAGCATCTGAAGGATGTCGTGGATCAGCTCAAGCACAACAAGGGCTACCTTCAGGGGGTCCTGAACGGACTCCCGATTCCCTGTGCCACCGTTGACACGGACCAGAACATCACTTTTCTCAACCGCGAATGTCTTCAGATGATGTCCCTTGACCGGGACCCTGCCGAGTATCACGGCAGGAACCTCTCGCAGGTGTTCTACAAGGACGACCGTGACGCGCTCATCAAGAAGTGCATGACCACCGGCGAGAAGTGGCACAACGTGGAGGCGACCTTCAGGGCGGACGATGGACGCGACGTCCCCGTTCTGGCGAACCTCTGCCCCCTGACGGATCTCGACGGCAAGATCGTCGGCGGAATGTGCCTGTACCTTGATATGACCGAGATGCGCGAGCGCGAACGGCAGATAACCGAGCAGAATGAATGTCTCGGCACCGCCGCGTTCGAAGCACGTGATATTTCCGACCGTCTGGCTGCCGCCGCCGAACAGCTTTCCCGAGCTGTGGCAAGTGCCCAGGAGGGCGCGGCGGAGCAGAGGGAACGGACCTCCGAAACCGCGACGGCGATGGAGGAGATGAATGCCACTGTCGGCGAGGTCGCGCAGCACGCCAATGCTGCGGCCGAATCCGCCGACACGGCGCAACAGCAGGCTCAGAGCGGGTCCGGCATCGTGGCCGAGGTTGTATCGGCCATCCACGAAGTCCAGTCCAATGCCGACACGCTCAAGGAGTCCATGGTCGTCCTCGGTACTCAGGCCGAGGACATCGGCAAGGTCCTTGTCGTCATCGAGGACATTGCCGACCAGACCAACCTGCTGGCACTGAATGCCGCCATTGAAGCCGCCCGCGCAGGAGAAGCGGGACGCGGCTTCGCGGTGGTTGCCGACGAGGTGCGCAAGCTGGCCGAAAAGACCATGCAGGCCACCAAAGAAGTCGGTGAAGCGATCGTCGCCATTCAGGATGGTGCGAAGCAGAACGTAGGCGCCACGGAAAAGGCCGCCCAGTCCGTGTTGAGGAGCACGGAGCTGGCGACCGATTCCGGTCAGGCGCTGGAACGCATCGTTACGGAGTGCGAACAGACGGCCGACCGTGTGAGGAGCATTGCGACGGCCGCCGAACAGCAGTCCGCAGCGAGCGAGCAGATCAATCGCGCCACGCTTGAAGTTAGCGAGATCGCTGGCAAAGTGGACGAGGCGATGGAGCACTCCGCATACTCCGTGCAGGAGCTTTCGGAGCTTGCTTCATCACTTGTGGGACTGATCAACCAGATGAAAACCGAAGAGTCCGCCGGAAAGAAATAGCGGCGGACGGAGGTAGAATAATGACTAAAGCAATCCGCCCCTGCCCCATGATGAAGGGTGATCCCTGCTGCCTGGCAGCAAAGGAAATCGAAGGCATTGCTGCCGCTGAAGCGGGTGCCTGCGGCAACCCGGCCGTGGTTCTGGATAACGACTCCGCGAACCGCGCCGTGGCCAAGGGCCGCTGCCCCTTCATGGGCGAATAGGTCTGTATACCGCCGGGGCGGGTTCCCCGCCCCGGCGCTTTACAATAACGAATACGAACTTACATATGTAATGATCGGCTCCGCTGGGTGGTGGGGCTGACGGTGGCAGGGTCGATTCGGACGGCCCGACGCAATACAGGATGTGGGAGGTCCCTGCGTAAGCATGGACCAAGGCGGAAGGACGGCTTCCGCCGAGACAGAGGACCGGCAATCGCATGACGAAGGAGCACCTGAAGTGGTCAAACACGTAGTAATGTGGAAACTCAAGGAAGAAGCCGAGGGCGCGGACGCCAAGACGAACGCGGCCAAAATGAAGGAAATGCTGGAAGCCCTGCAGGGTCAAATCGAAGGCCTGCTGAGCCTGAGTGTTTCCACCGACGTCTTCCTTTCCGCACCGGAGACCGATGTGGTGCTCTTTTCCGAGCACGAGAGCCGCGAGGCACTGGAAACGTATCAGACGCATCCGTTGCACGTTGCCTGCGTGGACTTCGTGAAGAAGGTCGTCAGCGATCGCCGGGTGGTGGACTGCGAACTGTAGCGCCTGAAACGGCCTGCGGTTTAGCCAGATCCTCCCCCGTGTTCAATTCCAGACCCCCGGGCGGGGGCGTAAGGAGAACCGCCATGACCTTACGGTATGATCAGGACAGGCGGCGCATCATCTGCCGCTGGGAGGAACCGACCCGCATCGTCATGAACAAGCGTGAAGGTACCATTAAAAGATCGCGCGCCATTAGCGTGAAAGTGAGCGAAACCGGCAAACTCAATGCCAAGGACACCAGGCGGCATCAGGGTCATCCCATGTACCGCCACATTTCGCTCTTCAACAATAAATTGAGAAAAATGAACTTCTTCCCCAACCAGGACGGCTATAAATGCAGTGTCTGCGGTGCGGAGGATAACGTCAATCCTCACTTCGACGTCAACGGCCAGAACATCATCTGGCTGTGCAAGCGGCACCAGCACGCATCCCCCAAGGTGGACGCGTAACGCCGCCGGACTCGCGCCCCTTCGGCGGGTGACGCGAAGAACAATTGCCGAAAAACAAGGCCCTCCCGGAACGTCCGGGGGGGCCTTGTCTTTAGGGGGGAGGATGAAGGTATGGCTGCTTGAAATATAGCAATAGCAATGCCAAAGTAAAAAATGGCGGTATTCAGGGCCTTCTTCTTTCCATGGCACAATAGAATGCGCAAAAATGGAAAAATCGGGTGTAATTTTTTCAAAAATGCTGACAAAAAAGTGAAGGTGAAAAAATACTGTCGCCCTGTCGTTGAAGGTGTAGGATACGAAAGGGTGTGAACTGCAACTTACGGGGGAAACGTGAGGACAGAGGCTGAAGGGGATGTTCGGACCGACGAAATGCTCTTTGCGGACGAAGACGACCAGGTCATGGAGGGCGGGTTTGAACCGCATCCGTGGAAAGTGCTGGTTGTGGACGACGAGGAGGAGGTTCATCAGGCCACGCGACTGGTCCTATCCGACTATGAGTTCGCCGGCCGCCGTCTGGAATTCCTGAGCGCCTATACCGGCGAAGAGGCCAAGCGGATCATCGATGAGAACGAAGACACCGCGCTGGTGCTTCTCGACGTGGTCATGGAGGATGCGAGGGCCGGGCTGGAAGTGGCGCGTTATATTCGCCACGATGCCCAAAACAGGCTTGTGCGCATTGTGCTGCGCACCGGTCAGCCGGGACAGGCTCCGGAGCGCGAAGTCATCACCGACTATGACATCAACGACTACAAGCAGAAGACCGAGTTGACGTCCACCAAGCTTTTCACCACCATCACCACGGCCATCCGCTCTTACCGCGACCTTCTTGCGGTGGACGAATCCCGCCGCAGCATGAATCTGCTGGCCATGTCAGTGGCGCATCAGATCCGTAACCGGACCATGGCCATTGCCGGTTTTGCCAATATCCTCAAAAGAAACATCTCTCCTGACGACGGGCAGGGCAAGTACCTCGAATCCATCGTGGAGGAATCGGGCCGACTGGAAGAGGTGGTTGGTGCCGTCAACGCCTATTCCACATGCGGTCCACCGGAGTTGACGAAGACGCAACTGCTGCCTCTGGTGGAGAATGCGGTGGAGCGCTTCGTCACCGCCGCCGGACAACGGGAGCGCGAGTACGCTCTGGAAATGCGAATCTCTGCCTCTCTCGGCATGGCGGACGCCCGGATGCTTTCCAGAGCGTTGGATGCACTGTTCGAGAACGTGCTGGATTTCGTCGAAGGCGGCGAACTCGTTATGGTGCTGCAAAGCGATGTGCAGGGCACGATGCTGGAGATACTGGATCGCGGACCCGGCATTGCGAGCCAGCACATGCCGCACGTCTTTGATCCGCTTTTCTCCACTAAGCCGGACGGTGTGGGGATGGGGCTTTGCATGATGCGCAAGGTCGGGCTGGAGCACGGGTGGGACGTGGTCCTTGCCAACAGGCCGAGCGGGGGCATCCGCGCCGGATACGTCATCCCCAGAGTCGAGGAGGAGGCATGACCGCTTCCGACGATCTTCTTTTCCGGGACGACGAAGAACTGTTCGGGGATGATGAGTGGCCCGCAGAAAGCGGCGTTCCCTCGACAGAGCCCTGGAAGGTGCTGGTCGTGGATGACGAGGAAGAGGTGCACCGCGCCACACGGCTGGTTCTGGAGGACTTTACGTTCGACGGCCGCGGGCTGGAATTTTACTATGCCGAGAGTGCCGCGGAGGGTCTGAAAAAACTGCGGCAACACCCTGATACAGCTGTTATCCTGCTGGATGTTGTCATGGAAACGACGGAAGCGGGGCTGGAGATGGTCAGGAATATTCGACACGAGCTGAACAACCGGCTGGTGCGGATTGTCCTGCGCACCGGACAGCCCGGACAGGCTCCGGAACAGTCGGTCATCGTCGAGTACGACATCAACGATTACAAGGAAAAGTCCGAGCTGACCGCACAGCGGTTGTTCACCTCCATGACGGTGGCCCTGCGCACGCATCGGGACATGCTGATACTCGATCGCAACCGCCTCGGTCTGCAACAGATCATCGAAGCGTCCTACGACCTGTTCGGGATGCGTTCCATCAGGCAACTTGCCATGGGAGTCCTGAACCAGCTCACCGGAACGCTTGGCATGGGCGGGGATGCGCTGTTCCTTCAGGCGCGGCAGCCAGCCGAGTCCTATGCGGATGCGGAATATTCCATTGTGGCCGGGACAGGCAAGTTCGCGCACTGCACGGAACATGTGGAAGAGCGATATATCTGCCTGGAGCACGGCATATCGGACATCGTCAATGAAGCAATCGATCAGCGCAAGAGCATCATGCGAGGTGATCTCTACGTCGGCGTGTTTCCTTCCAGTGGCGACGTGTTGAACATGGTCTATCTGGAGTGCAAGGGCGGCTGTGCTTCGAGCGTCGATGACCGTCTCATCGGGCTGTTTTCACGAAACGTATCCGTGGCGGTGAACAATGTACGCCTGAATGACGAGCTGGTGCAGACCAAGCAGGACGTGGTGCAGCGGCTCGGCGAGGCCCTTGAGCGCAGGGAGCACCGCGCGGGCCGTCATGTGAGGCGAGTCTCGGAAATGGCCGCGCTGCTCGGCAGGCTCGTGGGCATGGGGGAAGGCGAGGTGGAACGCCTCAGGCTGGCGACGCCCATGCACGACGTCGGCAAGGTCGGTATCCCGGATGCCATTCTGGGCAAGCCGGGACCGCTCTCGGAGCAGGAGCGCGCAGTGGCGCAGGAACACAGTGTCATCGGCTACAATCTGCTAGGCGGTGTGGCCGAGTCGTTGCAGGGTGATGCGGCGATCATCGCCGGGCAGCATCACGAAAACTGGGACGGCAGCGGATATCCGGAAGGATTGAGCGGAGAACAGATTCACATGTTCGCCAGAATTGTGGCCTTGTGCGACGTGTTCGACACCGTGCTGCACGACAGGGTTTATGCCGAGCCCTGGAGTGTGGAGGACGCCGTGGCGTACATCCTCAGGAACCGCGGCGTCAGCTTTGATCCGAGTCTTGTGGACCTGTTCCGGGATAATCTTCAGGATTTTCAGGAAATCCAGCGGCTTTATCCTGATTCATGAGTATCTGATCCCCCGGATTCCTATCAGTTCCGGGTGCGTCTCCATTCCGGGCACTTCTTGTCAAGCAGCGCCGTGACGATGGATTGCAGCGTCGGCTCGCCACTGTCGGCGTGGGAATACGTTGCCCGGACCACCTGCTTATTGACGGAGAGCACGCGACGCAGGTCTGCGGGCGTGCCCAATACGACTGCATCACACTCGCAGGCGTTGATGGTCGCCTCAAGGTCGGCTATCTGTGGCTTGCCGTAACCCATGGCCGGAAGCACCGGGCCAATGTGCGGATGCTTATCGAACACTTCCCGGATGGAGCCCATGACGCAGTTTCGCGGATCGACAAGCTCCGCGGCACCGGCTTTGCGGGCGGCGACGACGCCTGCGCCTTCCGACATTTCCCCGTGGGTGAGCGTGGGGCCGTCTTCAACCACGAGGACGCGTTTGCCCTGAACGGCTTCCGGAGCGTCAAGCACTACGGGTGAGGCGACGCGCACCATCGTCGCCGAAGGATTCATGCGTCGAACGTTCGATTCGACCCGGACGATCCCTTCATCGGAGGCGGTGTCGGTCTTGGCAATGACAGCCACATCCGCCATGAGCAGGTTGGTTTCACCGGGATAGTAGGACAGTTCGTGGCCGGGCCTGTGCGGGTCGAGCAGGGTGATGTGCACGTCGGGGGCAAAGAACGGCGTATCGTTGTTTCCACCGTCCCAGAGGATTATATCCGCGTCTGCCTCAGCCTGACGCAGAACGGCTTCGTAATCCACGCCGGACCATACCGTGGCGCCCATGTCCACAAGAGGTTCGTACTCTTCGCGTTCCTCCAGCGTGCAGTGATGAGTGTCGAAATCCTCATGGGTCTCGAAGCGTTGTACCGCCTGTAGCGAGAGATCGCCGTACGGCATGGGGTGGCGCACCACGGCGGGATTGAGTCCCTGATTTCGAAGTATTTCCACGAGTGCCCGCGTGGTCTGGGACTTGCCGCACCCGGTGCGGACTGCGCAGACCGCTATCACGGGTCGATTTGAGCGCAGCATGGTGGACCGAGCTCCCGCCAGCACGAAGTCGGCACCGCAGGCCTGAACTTGCGAGGCGCAGTGCATGACGTATTCGTGAGGCACGTCCGAGTAGGAAAACAGGACCACGTCGGCCTGATGGGCGGCGATAAGCGCTTCCAGTTCGGCCTCCGGACGAATCGGGATGCCTTCGGAGTAGCCGTGACCGGCCAGCGAGGCGGGATAGTGTCTGTTGTCGATGCCGTCGATCTGCGAGGCGGTGAAGGCTGCCACGCGGTACTCGGGATTGTTGCGGTAGAGCATGTTGAAGTTGTGAAAGTCCCTGCCTGCCGCGCCCATGATGATGACCGTTTTCGCCACGATAGCCTCCGGAATAGGTGTGTGGGGAGAGTACATCGCGAAGTTACCCCACGCTCCGGATAAAGGGAAGGTTGTTTGCGTTTCCGGAATGCCACTTGTGGAACACACGGGACTGGGCTAGCGTATAGATGGACGCTTAATCTTTACGGAGTGGACATGAAGCGCGTCATTGTGCTGCTTTTGCTGATCACATGGACTGTGTGGGTGTTGCCCAAGACTGCTTGTGCACGGGAAACGGTGCGCATGGCTACGCTGGAATGGCCTCCTTATGCCGGTGAGAATCTGCCGGGGCAGGGAGCGAGCATCATGGTGGCCAAGGAAGCGTTCGCGGCCGTCGGTATTGAGCTGAAGGTGAGTTTCTACCCATGGAAAAGAGCGGTGGATCACGGCCTGAACATGAATGGGTTCATTGGTTACCTCCCCGAATACGACGCGGACCGTCTGGACATGGTCTGCCATCTTTCCGAGCGCATGGGCGACAGCCCGCTTGGGGTAGTGGAGCGCGTCGATGAACCTCTGGAATGGGAGAAGGTCGAAGACCTCGGCGTCTATACGCTGGGTGTGGTGGACGGGTACGTGAACACCCCGAGATTCGATACGCTGATGAATCTGGGCGTGCTGGACGTCGAGAAGGTCACGGACGATGCCACGAACATCAGGAAAGTGCAGGGCGGCCGCATTGACGGAGCCGTGATGGATCGTAACGTTTTTTTCTATCTGGCTGACACCGAGGATACCATTCGTCGCGAGCGGTATCTCGTTCGGTTCGGACCCAGATTACTCGCCGACAACGGGCTTTACGCCTGCTTCCGCAAGACCCCCGACGGCAAACGCCTGCGCGACGCCTTCAACAGGGGACTCTCCCGCATCGACTACCGCGCCATACAGGATAAGTACGTAGAAAACGCGCTTGGCGACTGGCGCTACTGATCCCAGTCAAGCTGCACGGTCTTTTCCGCGGTGCGCGCCAGTGCGCCGGAAAGCAGGTGCTCCGCGAGCCTGCGGACATCATCGGCCAGATATCTGTCCTGCGTCACGGTGGGGAACAGCTCCTGCTGCTCAATTTCCTGCATGATAGCTTCCGAGACCGGGCTCAGTTTCTTTTCCTCGTGATCAAGCGGGTACTCGCGTGTCACCGTGGCTTCGAAGCGCACGCCGCGTCCCGTGCCGTTCATCTTTTCCTTGAGTCCCTCAAGCTCCTTCGCGACCCATTCCGGCAGCTCGGCCTCCGTGGGGATGGCGTCCAGCCGCCTGCGAACGGCAACGGCCTGAAGAATGTATGCCAGTTCGATGGAGAGCACCGAGGCGGCTTCCGGCAGAGAGTCGTACAGGCGAACGGCCAGCGTGGTGCCCATGCTGACATGGTCTTCTTGGCCGGAGTTGGTGGAGATGTTGAACAGATGGCTTGGCGCAGCCTTGCCCCATATGTTGTTGGTCATGGAGGCGGAGGCGTACTCAAGCATCATCATGCCGCTGGAAACGGCGCGTTCCTCGCCGGACAGACCGGGCCACTTCAGGTCGCGCCCAAGGCCTTTGTTGCGGGCCGGGTCCACGAAACGAACCGAGCGCATGTGCGACAGGCTGGTCATGATGGAGAGCGCCTGCATGAGGTTGTATGCCTGCACCGCCACGGGCATTCCGTGGAAGTGGCCGCCGGAGACGATGTCCGTGTAGAGGCCGTCGGCGTCAGGGAGCAGGATGGGGTTGTCGGTGGCGCTGTTGATCTCCACCAGCAGGGCGGATTCGGCCTGTGAGATGAGGTCGTGGCAGGAGCCGAGCACCTGTGCGGCGCAACGGATGTTGTAGGGATCCTGCACCTGACCGTCCACCTTGAAGTCCTTGTGGGAGTTGCGGATGGGCGAATCCTGCATGAGCCGCCATATCCAGTCCGCGACGCGCACCGCGCCCTGATGGGGACGCACGGCGTGGAAGTCCGGGCGGAAATAGGTGTCCGGGGCGAGCATGACCTGTGCGGTGAGGGCCGTGTTTACGGCGGCGGCGCGCAGCAGATCCTTGAGCCGCAGGCAGGCAAGGGCCGCCAGCCCGGCCAGGAACTGCACGCCGTTGTTCAGGGCCAGTCCCTCCTTCATCCGAAGTTCCACCGGCTCGATTCCGGCGTCACGAAGGGCTTCGGCGGCGGGTATGGCTTCGCCTGCAACCCGCACCTCACCTTCGCCGATCATGGCCATGGCGATGTGGGAGAGCGGGGCCAGATCGCCCGACGCGCCCACGGATCCCAGTTCCGGCACCAGCGGAACGATGCCCGCGTTGAGCATCCGCACCAGTGTGCGCGGCAGCACGGAGCGCACGCCGCTGTGCCCCTGCGAGAGCGATACGGCGCGCAGCAGCATGGCAGCCCGCACCACATCGTTCGGGGCATGGCCGCCCTGACCGACGGCATGGGAGAGGATCAGGTTGCGTTGCAGGTCCTTGAGGCCCTCGCGGCCAACGGTCTGGTCCACATTGTGGCCGAAACCGCGGTTGAAGCCGTAAGCGGGAACATCCTGCGACTGGACGAACTCTTCCACCTGACGACGTCGTTCGTCGAGCATATCGGCGCTGTGCTGAGCCAGCTCCACATGCTCGCCGCGTTCGGCCACGGCGGCCACGTCTTCAAGGGTCAGGGTCTTTGTATGATCTATGACGACGCTCATGCGTACTCCGTTCAGGAAAGGCCGTAGAGCCACGACAGGGCCACGCTGGCGGCGAGGCGCACGGTGCGCCCGTCCATGTCGTGCTCGGGGTTGGTTTCGGTTATTTCGAATATCCTTGCGCCGTGTCGGCAGCCGGCGGCGAATTCCATGGCCTCCCAACCGGTCAGGCCCACGGCGGCAAGCGCGCTCACGCCGGGCGCGTCCGAGGCGCGGATGGCGTCCATGTCCAGCCCGGCAAAGAAAGGTTTCCGCTCCAGCGCAGCCAGCAGATTCTCCAGCACGGCCATCCAGCCGTGGCGACGGGCCATGGCCAGCGTGCAGATGTTCACGCCCATGTCCTGCGCCTGCCTGAGGTATTCCGGAGAGTTGGCATGAGGTTGGATGCCAACCTCGTGAAAATTCTCGGGCTTCAGGAAACCGTCATCCAGCAGTTGCCGGTATGGGGTGCCGGAGTGTGGTTCCGATGCCTTGCGCATGTCCAGATGCGCGTCCACGTTCACGGCGGCGATCTCGCCTTCCGCTTCGGCCAGCGCCCTCGCGTCCGGGTAGGAAATGTCGTTGCCGCCACCGAAGACCAGCACGCGCTTGCCGTCCTCAAGGATGCGGCGCACCACGCGGCGTTGGCGTTCGTGGATGGTCTCCAACTCGCCCAGCACGTCCACGTCGCCCATGTCGCAGAGTTTGACCCCGGCATGGTCCAGCGGAGCCTTATACTGATAGAGAGCCTTGCGGATGGCGGTGGGAGCGCCCGCCGCGCCCACGCGTCCGCAGTTGCGCCGCACGCCCTGATCCTGCGGGCAACCGATGATGACATGCGTGGCTTCGTCGTATCCCTTCATGCCGAAAGAGGTAATGTCTTTCATGAAGACGTCGTTTGCGTCGTGACACTTGAAGCGCGCTTCGAGCGGCTTGAGTATTTTCAGCGGATTATCGGAGCTCATGGACGGTGCCTCCCTTGATGACGGCGCTGACGTGCCGTTCTCCGTAGAAGTAGACCAATTCCTCGTATTTGTCCGCATCCAGCACGGCCATGTCCGCCCGCAGTCCTTCTGCGATGCGACCCCGGTCGCTCATGCGCAGGGCGTGGGCCCCGCCGCGGGTGGCCATGATCAGGGCCTCGTCCGTGCTGACGCCTGTCTTCATGCACAAAAGCGACATCATCAGCGGCAGGTTCATGGTCATGTTGGAGCCGGGATTGAAGTCCGTGGCAACAGCCACGGCGCAGCCCGCGTCGATGAGCTGTCGCACCGGCGCGTACGGAATATCCAGAAAAAGCGACACGCCCGGCAGGGCGAGGCCCACCACGTCTGTCCCGGCCAGCTTGACGGCATCCTCGGGCCGCATGGCTTCCAGATGATCCACCGATACCGCGCCCAGGTCCACGGCAGCCTCGGTGCAGCCGATGGAGTGGAACTGGTCAGCGTGCATCTTGGGCAACATGCCGCAGTCGCGCGCCGCCTCCAGCAGCGACGCCGATTCGGCGGGAGTGAAGTATCCCTGCTCGCAGAAGACGTCGCAGAACCGTGCGGTTCTGGCGGCTTCGGGAAGCAACTCGCGCATGGCAGCGAGGTAGTCGTTCTTGGTCACGCCTTTGGGGACCGCGTGCGCGCCGAGGAACGTCGGCACCAGATCAATCGGATGCTCGGCGTCCAGTTCGCGGATGACCTCCAGCATTTTGAGTTCGCTCTCCGGGGTCAGCCCGTAGCCGGTCTTGGCTTCAAGGGTGGTGACGCCGTGCGCCATGGCGCGGTCCAGACGCTTACGGGCCAGCTCCTTGAGCTCATCCTTGGATGCCTGTTGCGTGGCCGCCACGGTACGGGCGATGCCGCCGCCCGATTCGGCAATTTCCTCATAGCCGGCCCCGGCGGTGCGCATGGCGAATTCGTCGGCGCGGTCACCGGCGAAGACCGGGTGGCTGTGGCTGTCCACGAGGCCCGGAATCAGTGTTTGGCCTGATGCGTCATACCGCTTCGCACCGGGCGCTTCGGCAAGAAGCTCGTCGAGCGCGCCGATGCGTTCGATGAGACCGTCGCGGCACAGCACGGACATGCCGGTGAAGACGTCGAGACCGCCGAGGCCCGCGCCCCGTTGATCTCCGGGGCGGGGGGTGACGATGCGCGCCGGATTTTCGATGATCAGGGCCATGAATGCTCCTTGCTATTTATCGAAGTCCACCATGGGCAGATTGAGGCCTTTGTCTCTGGCGCAGTCCACGGCGATGTCGTAGCCCGCGTCCGCGTGGCGCATGACGCCGGTGGCCGGGTCGTTCCAGAGCACTCGTGAGATTTTCTCGTCCGCTTCCTCGGTGCCGTCGCAGAGCATGACTACCCCCGCGTGCTGGGCGTAGCCCATGCCCACGCCGCCGCCGTGGTGGAAGCTGACCCATGTGGCGCCGGAAGCGCAGTTGAGCAGGCAGTTGAGGATGGGCCAGTCGGAAACCGCGTCGGAGCCGTCCTTCATGGCTTCGGTCTCGCGGTTGGGGCTGGCCACCGAACCGGAGTCGAGGTGGTCGCGGCCGATGACCACCGGGGCCTTGAGTTCGCCGTTGCGGACCATCTCGTTGAAGGCCAGCCCGAGGCGGTGTCGGTCGCCGAGGCCCACCCAGCAAATGCGCGAGGGCAGACCCTGAAAATGAATCTGCTCCCGGGCCATGTCCAGCCAGTTGTGCAGATGCGTGTCGTCCGGGATGAGTTCCTTGACCTTTTGGTCGGTCTTGTAGATGTCCTCGGGATCGCCGGAGAGAGCGACCCAGCGGAAGGGGCCCTTGCCGGAGCAGAACAGGTCGCGGATGTAGGCGGGCACGAATCCGGGGAAGTCGAAGGCGTTTTCGAGGCCCATGTTGTAGGCTTCCTGCCGGATGTTGTTGCCGTAGTCGAAGGTGGGAATGCTCATCTTCTGGAAGTCGAGCATGGCTTGTACGTGCGGCACCATGGACTTGCGCGCGGCCAGCATCACGCGGTCGGGGTCGCTCTGCTGGGTGGATTCCCACTGCTCCACGCTCCAGCCCGCGGGAAGGTAGCCGTTGAGCGGGTCGTGAGCGCTGGTCTGGTCGGTGACCGCGTCGGGTCTCACGTCCATCTCCACGAGTCGGGGGTAGATTTCAGCAGCGTTGCCGAGCACGCCCACGGTGACGGGCTTCTTTTCCTCGCATGACTTGCGAATGAGCTCCAGCGCGTGTTCGAGACTGTCGGCGCGCATGTCCAGATACCCGGTGTCGAGCCGCTTCTGGATGCGCTCCTCGCGGCACTCCACGGCCAGCATGGAGGCTCCGGCGAATTTGGCGGCCAAAGGCTGTGCGCCGCCCATGCCGCCAAGTCCGGCGGTGAGAATCCACTTGCCGGAAAGGTCGCCGTCGAAATGCTTCTTGGCCATGCTCACGAAGGTCTCATACGTGCCCTGCACGATGCCTTGCGAGCCGATATATATCCATGAACCGGCCGTCATCTGGCCGAACATCATGAGTCCTTTGCGGTCCAGCTCGTTGAAATGTTCCCAGTTGGCCCAGTGCGGCACGAGGTTGGAGTTGGCAATAAGTACGCGCGGGGCGCCGGGGTGCGTGCGGAATACACCCACGGGCTTGCCGGACTGCACCAGCAGGGTCTCGTCCTCTTCGAGGTTGCGCAGGGTCTCGCAGATTTTGTCGAAGCACTCCCAGTTGCGCGCGGCGCGGCCTATGCCGCCGTATACGATGAGATCCTCCGGACGCTCGGCCACCATGGGGTCGAGGTTGTTCTGGATCATGCGCAGCGGGGCCTCGGTCTGCCAGCTCTTGGCGCTGATCTCGGTGCCGGTGGGAGCCGTGACGATTCGCTTGTCGTGGCGTGTGGTCATGTCGCTTTCTCCAATGCCTGTCGTTATGAAGAGTGTCCGCCGCTGCCGTTCGGGGTGAACGTGCCACCAAAGGTGAAGCGGCTGGCGGGGTAGTACAGTTCCGCGTAGGATACGAGCCTGTCGCCGGACCACGTCTTGCGGCGCAGCAGCAGGCAGGGTTCGTTTTCAGGAATATCAAGGAAGTACTGCTGCTCGGTGCCGGGGAGCACGGCAGTAAGTTCGTGCTCGGCCTTCATGAGCGGCGCGGCCCGCATCAGGTAGCGGTGTGCGGTGGTTTTCGAAAAATCCAGTCCAAGGTAGTCCGGGGCCATGCGCAGGTCCACCCAGCGGTCTTCAAGCTGGATGGGCAGGCCGTTCTCGCAGTGCACCACCTTGGAGCGGGCGAGGCTGGCGTCCGCACCTTCGCCGAAGACGTGGGCCGTGAGGGCCGTCATGGGCTCGGCGGCCAGATACTTGAGGTCGCTGAAGTAGTCGCCCCCGCGCTCGCGAATCTGCTCGGCGATGTCGGCCACCACCAGCAAGTCGCTTCTGGGAACGCGCCGGGCTACGAAGGTCCCCCTGCCGCGCTCACGATAGACCATGCCCTCGGTGGCCAGTTCTTTGATGGCCCGGTGCACGGTCATGCGGCTGGCGGAGAACGTTTCCATCAGCTCGGATTCCGCAGGGATGCGGTCGCCGGGCTTCCACGCCCCGTTTTCGATTCTTCCAACTATATGATCGCGAATGCGCGACCCGAGTCCCTTGCGTGCCATTGACGCTCTCCTGTATATACAAATTTGAATTATGTATATACATTTGAAAAGGGGCAGGTCAAGCCCGCAAAAAAGGAAAGTGGCGCACCATTCGGTGCGTCCTGTTCGGTTTTCGGAAAAGGATTCTGGCGGCCTCGGGGCCGGGAAGGACGGGCGGCGGGTCTGTCGCTGCTAGCCGAGCTTGACCTTGATCCATTCGCAGACAGCCATTTCGAGCATGGTGTCCCAGTTCTGGAATTCGGTCTTCAGACAGATGAACTCGTCGAAGCCATTGGGGCGGCACGCTTCAAGGTCACCCTGACAGCTGATGTCGTGGCCGCTGGCATCAAGAAGTTCGCGAATGTTCGCATAGCTCGTGTACTGGCGGACGAATTCATCGGGAAAGAGGGTGCGCAGCGGCAGTTCCTTGGTTTCCGCGATGGTGTCGATGGTTCTGGAGATGCTTTCCAGTTCCTCGTTAAGCTCCGTATCGTTGAGAAAATATTCTCCCATTACCGTATCTCCCCCTCTAAACAAGTATTACGCTTTGTTTAGAGGGGAAAATCGAAGATGGGTCAATAGTTCGTGGACTGAAATGGGGGATTTTCCCGGAAAAAAACGGAAAAATCCTTCTGTACGCCGTTACATGCGATGAAACGGGATCCCGAGCGCAGAAGGAGCGTTTCCACGTCCGGAGGTGCCGAAACGTTTCACGAGCACCAGCACCACGATGGTCAGCACGTAGGGCAGCATCTTGAGAATCCAGGCAGGGATCAGCTCCGAGCCATTGGCCTCGAAGTTCCATTGCAACGCGGCCAGCGCGCCGAAGAGCAAGGCGCCCAGCGCGGCGCGACCCGGCCGCCAGCCCGAGAAGATGACCATGGCGATGGCGATCCAGCCTTGCCCCATGGTCATCCCGTCCTTCCAGCCCGGCGTGTAGGCGAGGGACAGGTAGCAGCCGCCGAGGCCCGCCAGCAGGCCACCGAAGAGCACACAGCCCCAGCGCACCAGCGTTACATTGACGCCCATGGCGTCCGCAGCGGGGGCGTCTTCGCCCACAGCCCGTATCTTGAGGCCGAGCCGGGTGCGGAAAAGCACCCACGCCGTGAGCGGCACCAGAATGTAGGCGACATAGGCCAGTGCGTTCTGCTTGAAGAAGATGCCGCCGAGGACCGGGATGTCCGACAGCACGGGCAGGGCTTCGAGGCCGAAGCGCACGCCGCGTTCACCAATGATGGCGCGCCCGAGGAATCCCGCCAGACCGGCGCCGAAGATGGCGATGGCCAGACCGGAGAGCGTCTGGTCGGCCTTGAGGTTGATGGCGAAAAAGGCGTGTACCGCTGCCAGCGCCGCGCCCGCCAACATGCCGCATCCGGCGGCCAGCCACGGGTCGCCCCATGCGATGCCCGCAGCCGCGCCCACCATGGCGCCGGTGAGCATCATGCCCTCAACGCCAAGGTTCAGAACGCCGCTTCTTTCGGCAAAGACTTCGCCGACTGCCGCGAAGAGCACGGCAATGGATGACTTGATGGCGATGGTGGCGATGAAAATGATGTCCTCAAACATTGTCGTCCCCCTTGCCCGAGGCGATTCTGAAGCGCGTCACGGCTTCCGCCGCCAGAAGGCCAAGCAGAAGCGCGCCTTCGAGCACCAGTCCGATGGAGGAGGGGAGCTGCATGGCCGATTGCAGCCGGTCCGCGCCGATGAGGAAGGTGCCGAGCACCACGCCGTAAACCGGGACCAGCGCGGGCCGCAGCCCGGCGAGGCAGGCCACGATGATGCCGTCATAGCCGTAGCCGGGGTTGATGCCCTCGCGGATGAGGTAATGGATGCCGCAGACCTCACCCATGCCCGCAAGCCCGGCCAGCGCGCCCGCCGTGGCCATGACCGCATACGTCTGGCGCGAGGTGTTCATGCCGGCGTACCGGGCGGCCTGGGCGCTGCGCCCGGTGACCCGGATGCGATAGCCCCATTTGGTCCTGGCCAGCAGCAGATGCAGTCCAGCCGCCGCGAGCACGGCCACCAGCGCACCCAGATGCAGACGCGTCTTGCCGAGCCTTGGCAGCCAGGAGGCTTCGGGGAAGGTGGGCGTGCCCGGAAAGCCGAAGGCCATGGGATCGCGCCACGGGCCGAAATAGAGATGCTCCATGAAAATGATCGCCACGTAGTTCAGCAGGAGCGTGGTCAGGATTTCGCTGACCCCGTAGCGAACCCGCAAGGCCGCGGGGATCATGGCCCAGAGTGCTCCGGCCAGTGCCCCGCAGAGCAGGCAGGCCGGAATGACCAGCGCAGTGGGAAGAAACGGCGAGAGGTAGAGCGCCGCCCAGCCAGCGCCGATGGCCCCCCAGACGAACTGTCCTTCGGCTCCGATGTTCCACAGCAGCATGGTGGCGGCCACGGCCACGGAAAGTCCCGTCAGGGTAAGCGGCACGGCCTTCACCGCGACTTCGGCTAGCCCGTTGAGGCTGCCGAGCGCGCCTGAGACCATGACGGCATACGCTTCCAGTGGGTTCACGCCCTGCCCTGCAAACACCAGCGCTCCGGCTGCCAGCGCGAAGCCGACGGCCAGCAGGGCGGTGACGAGCGCCTTGTAGCGGATGGGCCGCGTACGCCTGACTATGCGCATTGCGAATCCCCCTCGGCGGTTTCGCCGCCCGCCATGAGCAACCCGATGCGCGCCACGGCGTCAGCGTCGAGGGCGTCCAGTACTTCGAGGATGCGGCCACGGAACATGACCGCGATGCGGTCCGCCAGCGTCAGCACTTCCTTGAGGTCGCCGGAAAAAAGCAGGATGCCGGAATGCTTGCGCTGCCGGATGAGCGCGGCCCAGATTTCCTCGGTGGATGCGATGTCGAGACCCTGCGTGGGTTGCTCGGCAACGAACAGTTCCGGCTTGCGCGCCAGTTCCCTTGCAAGGATGAGTTTTTGCAGGTTCCCGCCGGACAGGCTCCCGGCCATATCCTCCGCACCGGTGGCGCGGATGGAGTAGTTCTCGATGGCTTTTTGTGTCTTCTTGGCGATACGCGAAAGGTCGAACCACGGTCCGTCGCCTGCCGCGTCGAGGCGCGTCAGGGCGTAGTTCTCGGCCAGCGTCATGTCGTGCACGCTGCCGGTGTTGTGTCGATCCTCGGGAACGTGGGCGATGCCGTGATGTCCTTTCCAGTCCGGGGCGCTTACGGTTTCGTCGCCAAAGGTTACGCTGCCGGATTCGGCCAGCCCCGCGTCTGTATTGCCCGTTACTGCTGCGGCAAGCGCAGACTGGCCGTTACCAGCCACGCCGATGACCGCAAGAATCTCGCCCCGACGCACAGAAAGATTAACGCCTTCGAAGCCGGTGCGGCCGGAGGCGCCGCTGCCTGCGAAGTGCTTCAGCTCCAGCACGGTCTCGCCGGGATTCAGTTCGGGCTTGTCCACGGCGAGCACGAACTCGCGGCCCACCATGAGCCGGGCCAGCTCTCGCTTGCTCTCGATTTCTCCAGGCGCAACGGAAGCGATGATGCGTCCGCGTCTGAGGATGGAAATATGGTCGGCGGCAGCCATGACCTCTTCCAGCTTGTGGGTGATGAAGACCACGCCGCAGCCATTCTGGCGCAGCCGGTCGAAGATTTTGAAGAGTCCTTCCGCCTCGGGCTGGCTGAGCACGGCGGTAGGTTCGTCGAAAATGAGAATGTTGGCGTTCTGCACCAACAGCTTGAGAATCTCGGCGCGCTGACGTTCACCCATGGAGAGCGAGCCCACCGTGCGAGATGGATCGACACCGAGACCGTAGCGTTCGGAAAGCTCGGCCATGCGCCTGTCGGCCTCGCGAGAGCCGATGCCGCAGGAGTGTGCGGAAAGCCGGATGTTTTCGGCCACGGTGAGGCGTTCCACCAGCATGAACCGTTGATAGACCATGCCGATGCCCATGCGCATGGCATCCGCCGGACGCGAGAACTGCACGAGCTCGCCACGTACGTGGATTTCTCCGGCATCGGGCCGAAAGCGACCAGCAATGACCGACATGAGCGTGGACTTGCCCGCGCCGTTTTCGCCGAGAAGGGCCTGCACCTGACCGGAACGGACCTCAAAGGTGATGTCCCGGTTGGCCACGACCTCGCCGAAGCGTTTCGTCACTCCCCGGCAGGAGAGCAGTGGTGCGTTCTCGGACATTGCTACAGACGGATCGGTTTGGGCAGGGTGGCGAGCGAATGCAGCGGGGCGGGCAGCAGCGGGTGCTTTTCCCCTTCCTGCGCCACACAGTAGATGCCTGCAATCTCGGGCGGTTCGATGCCGCGCTGTCTGCCTATTTCGTCCATCAGGTCGGCAAGGCCGAGGATGGTGCCGCCGGAGGATACCACGTCGTCAATGAGGATGACCTTTTTGGCCTGCGCCAGCAGGTTCAGATCGCGCTCGTACACGGCGAGAAATTTGCTGCCGCTGGTGATGGAGTCGCTGCCCACCTGTATGAAGGGTCTGCGTTCGGCCTCCATGTGCGGCTTGACGCGGTTGTAGGCTACGGCCACGGCGTCAAGTCCCAGATCGTATGCGGCGACCTGCGTGAGCTGCAGCGCCTTTTCCACGACAGTCAGGATGGCGAGTCCCTCAAGATCGCCCACGGTTTCGCGAATCTGGCGGGCCATGAGTTTGCCGAGGTCCTCGTTGAGGCGGATCTGGCCCACGAGGTTGAAGGAGGCGATGGAAACCGGGCCGTCCTGAGATTTGAGCGTAACGTAGGGAATCTCCACGTCGTAGGGCAGGCCGTCCACCGAAAGGCGGTATTTTTCTCCGGACTCGGGTGCGCCGAGAACGTTCATGGTGCTGCTCCGTAAATGGTGCGGCGCCCGCTCGGGGCGCCGCGCCGTGTTGATGTGCTTACCGTGCGAGCTTGCCCTGCACGCCCTTGACGAGCATCTGCATGGACAGGAGCTGGCCGTCGTCGAACCGTTCGCCCTCGGCCAGAACCTTCTTGCCGTTCTGGTCGAAGATCGGGCCGGTGAAGATGTCGTCCTGACCGTTCTTGAGCTGTTCCTGTACGGCCAGAACCTTGTCGCGCACGTCCTGGGGGATGGACTCGTTGAAGTCGGCGAGCTTCACGCCGTTGGCTTCGAAGCCCTTCCAGTAGGACCCGGTTTCCCAAGTGCCGTCCCGGAGGTCGCGGATGGCTTTGACGTAGTAGGGGCCCCAGTTCAGCATGGCGCTGGAGAGCACGCACTCCGCGCCCCAGCTGGCGGCGTCGGTGCCGTAGCCCATTGCCGGAACGTCGGCGGCGCAAGCTGCGAGAGAGCTGTCGGGAGTGTCGGCCATCTGGCGGATCAGATCGTGGTTCTTGGCGATCAGGGTCTCGGCAAGCGTGGTCTCCTTGACCGGATCGGCCCAGGAGTTGAGCCAGGCCACGGTGTTGACGGTTTCACCGTGTTTCACGCCCGCTTCCATCAGGCCGCGCTGCAGGCCGAGGGTGAAGGCATTCACGCCGCGCACCGGTTCCGGAATCGGGTGGGTGCCGACGGTGCCCACGTCCTTGAAGCCCATCAGGCCGGCAAGGTATCCGCAGAGGTAGTCGGCCTGATAGATGCGGACCATGTAGGTGCGCACGTTGGAGGCCGTCTTGTAGCCGGAGCAGTGCTCGAATTTGATGTCGGGATAGTCGCGCGCCACACGGAGGATGGGTTCCATGTGGTCGAAGGTGGTGCCGAAGATGATATCGCAGCCTTCTTCAGCAAATTCGCGGAAGACGCGTTCGGCGTCAGGGCCGAGGACCTTTTCCTTGTAGATGACTTCAACGTCGTCGCCGAGTTTTTCTTTCATGTGCTGGATGCCGTTGTAATGTGCGGTGGTCCAGCCTCGGTCGTCGATGGTCCAGAGCAGCGCGAAGCCTGCCTTGATCTTTTTCTTGGCCATGGCGGCGCCGGGTGCGGCCAGCAGCATGCAGAGCATGGCGAGTACGCACAGGGTCACGAAGCGTTTCATCCTCTATTCTCCCGTTGATGGTGAAGCGTTGGCGGGAACCTCCATTCCCGAAAGACGGGAAAGTTTGCCCCGTTTTTTACAGGTCCGTCAAGCAGCTAGGCAGGAAAGTCCCGGGGAGCCCTGGAGTGATATCGAGAATTGTCGGAAAAGATTGAAATGGCGATTGACAAGCGCGGGCCATGCGGATATAAGCTCCCTTCTCCATGGGCGGTTAGCTCAGTTGGGAGAGCATCGGCCTTACAAGCCGAGGGTCGCAGGTTCGAGCCCTGCACCGCCCACCACAGAGAGCAAAGCGCTGCTTAACGCGCTATGCCCAATAGAGCGGAGCCGTAGTTAAGCTGGTTATAACGCCGGCCTGTCACGCCGGAGGCCGAGGGTTCGAGTCCCTTCGGCTCCGCCATTAAAATCAAAGGGTTACACGAAAGTGTGACCCTTTTTTTGTGCCGTTTTGCCGTTTCGTGGCTCGTGCCCGTGGCTTCAGTATAGCTTCAGGTGGCACACAGCTTTTTCGGCACTTTTCTCAACTTGGCTGTACCTCATCAGCTTTCACCTTCTGCCTTGTCCCACAGGCCGTGTTCGCTCGACGGCGCCCGCATGGCCTTGTCCAAGGCGCTCACCGCCCGGTTGTTTCTGGTGGTGCGGTGGATGTACCGTTCCGTCGTGCGTGTAGAGGTGTGGCGGAGCAACTGCTGGATGTCCAGAATGTTTGCTCCGGTCTCCATGCCGATGCTTGCCGACAGGTGGCGGATGCCGTGAAACCCGAATCGCCTGACCCCGGCTTTGTCGCACAGCTTGCTCAGCCACCGATTGTGGCTGTCCCGGACCATCCAAAGGGACTGGTCAAACACAAATTCCGCTTTACCGGCTTGCAGCTTGTGCTTGGCAAGCTCTGCCCGGAGAGCGTCTGCCATGGGAACCTCATCGAATTCCCAGTTTCCGCCACGGCGCTTTTGCGTCCACAAGCCAACAGTGCCTTTGTCGAAATCCACCTCGCTCCACTTGATGCGGAAGATTTCCGACTTCCGGCCAGCCGTAAAGAAGGTGGTCAGGAGCACGAACCGTTCGTATTCGTCAGCAGTGTCCAGCACCGTTTTGAAATCCGCAAACGGCGGGACATAGCGGGGATGCCGCTTTTCAGGGAACTTGTCGACCAGCTGAAACGGGTTGACCCGATTCATATTGTGGTATTTGGCTCCCCAGTTCCATGCGGCGACGAGATTCTTGCGGTCCTTGTTTGCCGTGTTGCCGTTCTTTCGCCGGTTCAGCTTGCTCAGATGATCCAGCGCAACGGCGGGGCTTATCTCGCCAACCGGCATTTCCGGCCTGATGCTGTCTCTAAACAGCCGCTTGAAGGCCCGACGTTTTGAATCATACGTCTTTTCCGACCAAGTGGCCTTGGCGTAATCCAAGTACCGCTCCGCCCACTCCCCGGCAACAAGGAGTCTGCCGACAGTGTCCATGTCCTTGCGCTTTTGGCGATCAGCTAGTTCAAGCACCTTGAGGGTCTCGCGTTCCCACGCTTCCGCTTCTCGCTTTCTGTCAAAGAGCTTTGTGCGTCGAAGCTGCTTTCCAACCGACGGGGTAAAACGCACCGCGCCCCGCCATTTTTTTCCTTCCTTGTAAGGCATGTAGGTATCCTCTTCTCGGAAGGCCGCTTATTTACCTGAAGATATTACCAAAGGTCATGTAAAGACGTCAATTTCCGCTTGCGCTGGCGAGGAGCGTCACAACCCCTTGAAACCTCACGCTCGGAAACATTTACGCACCCCTGACGCATGTACGCCTCCACGGCTTGACGATGAAAGCGAATCCCTCGCTTTCCCACCGTGAACGCACCAAGACGCTGCTTCATGTCCGCACGCCGCACAAGGCTTTCGGAGCAATTCAGCATCTTCGCTACGGCTTTGACTTTCAACACTTCGGGCACCAAACGACCATCCTGATTGTTGGTTAACCCGCCTGCTTACAACGTGCTGAAAGGCAATTTCTAGGTTTGGGGGTAGGTTTTTTGTAAATTTATGTTTAGTCAAATCAAATGGTTATAAAAAACTTCAAAAAAGGTCGTTACGATAGATGCTTTTCTGCTCATCCGGACCTTCTCCCTGACTGGTTAGGGAAAGAACTGAAAAGCCCCCTTGCGGGGGCTTCTGTCATCTGGTCTTGCTTGAGCCTAGGTAGGCATCAGAGATGTCTCGCCGGCCCGGGGAATGGCCAGCCATGACCTCGATCTGGTCCCGGGCCTCGCTGTCCAGTGACGACCAATTCGGCCCAGCGCTTTTTTGCGCTTCTCGTACGAAGTCTTCATGCGTCCGGTGCTGGTTAGGCGGCTGAAAGCCTGTGTGCCCGACGTATACCTGACGGAAACGTTCATGCCGGTTACCATGGAGCGTGTATCCCAACTTCTTTTTTGTCAGGCCACTTTTCCTTGCCGCATAATCAAGCTTGTTTAGCCACTTGTCACCCATTCCTTCCGGCATCAAATTAAAAATTCCTTTTCTATCCGAAGGCGAAACGAACTCTTCGGCACGTCTCAAGGCAGCTTCTTGTTGCGGAGATAAGTGAAGGGTACGAGGTCGTCCTCCCTTGGTTCCATTGTGAACCAATAGGGTATGTTGCTCCCGGTCCCAGTCATTCACCAAATCGACTTTCGCGGACTCTTCTCGGCGAAGACCCAGTTCATATTGAAGCTCAATCTGTGCAGCGCATCGGGCGGAATGCCTGTAATTGTCACCGTTCCGCAACTCGTCGATAATTTGGACAACCTTTTCAGGATCGGCGGCCCGTGAAATCTTGTTGGCAATCCGCCCACGTTCAACACCGAACTCTTTGTTTTCGCGTGCAATACCGTCGTTTCCATATGCATTACATACGTGACGTGCTGCAGAGAAGACCTCAGCGATGCGCCCATCACCAACCCCTCGGGCTTTCATCGAATCCGCCGCACCTTGAAAGTGCTTGTTGGTCAGATTTTCCCACTTTTTCACGCCCAGTCCTGCTCTCTGAAGCTCAGTTGCAAACGCCTTTGCATTGTTTCGGATTCGATATTGCTTCGATTTTGGCCCAGACAGGCTTGCTCGGTTGACCGCAAAATGAAGGCCCTTTGTGTTTTTCTTCATGGATGTCCCCATGGCTATTGGGTGACTCGGAATTGGGCCAACCCATCATCATAACCATGTGCAAAATCGAAAAATCAAGGGCGTAAACATGGAAAATGCATCATTCTGTGTTTTTCCTTTTTCCGGCTTTCTTTTTTTAACCACCTTGTCATTTTGGTGCGTGTGCGGCTGTTTGCTGAACGGCTTGCCGAAAGCAAAGCAGCCGCACATCGTGACAAAATGACGCTGGCGGGCGCGGCCAAAACCGCGCGCGTAGGGGTTGAAAAGTTGTGCTTTCGGGATTTTTCTCGAAGCCGAAGGCGACGAAAAAAAACCGAAAACACAACTTGAAGGGGGCGGCAAGACGCCCCCTTTGTCTGACAGACTCATGGCGCGGAAACGACAAAAGCCCCCTGAAGGGGCTTCTCTTTTCATGGATAAACAGACGAGGACGCGACCATGATGGGAGCAAGGTGTGTACTCGGAATCGGTCGTCCCTGTCCGGGACGCCTAAAATTACGATAAATAAAACAATCGGCACAGAGCCGGAACGCCGAACGGACACAAGGAGATCTGCTTTCAATCCCTCACTCTGAAAAGGCATTACCGCTTCAGAACAAGAAGGGCCAAGCCGCCCAAATAGGGCAACCTGCGGCGAAAGTCGCACACAAACAAAATACGGGATGAAGAATGCCCTGTTCCCAGTAAAAAGAGATCTCTTTTTAATTGTCCATTTAATAGTGGATGTCACGCATAAGCGCATATGTCTTAAGCCTGCAACAAGCAGAAAGTGACCTTCGGGGAAGCTGGCAGCGGCAGGCGCGTAGTCCTGTCGTTCATCTGGCAAAGTTTGATGCGTTTAACCGGCGTTGGTTTCGGAAAGGATGCCGTTTGTTTCGGAAAAACGGCGGTAAGCGTTGAAGCCGTGGGCTTCGTACGTCGTCATCAGTTCGGATTTCATCACGAACTTATGACGACCAGGTCGTTGGTAGTGCCTCCTTTTGTCTAGGTTTATGGATTTCCATACCACGGCTCTTTTGCAGATTTCCACTCGAGGTCCCGACTTTCTGAAGATTTCCTATTGCCGCCCGTCGCCTGCCCGCAGGCTGGCACGGCCACCGGTTTGGTCAAGGCCAAGCCCTTTCGGGCGGATTCCCTTCGGTCATCCGGCCTTGACCGAACCGCCTTACCCGTGCCGTGTCAATCTCAGGCGACGGTGACGGGGATGGCGGCTCAGGTTCAAGGGACATGCCTCGGCCCTTGTTCCCGGAGCCTCCTTATATAAAATGATCCTATCCGGTTCAACCCGCCCGCGAGAAATACCCTTCTCTTCATTCGGGGTAATATTTTCAATGATTGTCAGGTTGAAAATGCATGTGTTAAAGCTGAAACATCAACTTGCGAGACTTGTCTGGAGTTGGGTTCAATTCGACAGGTTCGTCTAGTATCGAGAATTCGCCGGATCAAACACAGCAAGGCTTTTTGAGTATGACAAACACCGACCAGATTGCACTGAACCTCAACGTCCTCATCGTCGATGATGATGCCAACATCCGAAAAACTATGGCCTATTGCTTGGCGGCGGAGGGGCATACGGTCGTTGCCGTTAGCAATCCGGCCGACGCGATCGAGGAAGTCCGCCGGAAAGCCTTCGACTTAGCCTTCGTGGACCTGTGGCTGGGGGAAGAGGACGGCATGGAACTCCTTCCACGGCTGACCACGGAATCTCCCTGGACCAAGATAGTCGTCATCACCGGGCACGCCTCCATAGAAAGCGTTGTGGAGACCATGCAGCGCGGGGCGACAGACTACATCGTCAAACCGTTTTCAACGGATCAGCTCAAGCTGATCTCCCGCCGGGTGGGCCGAATCAAGGAACTAGAAAATGAGGTCGCGTCCCTCAAGGAAGGGTTGCAACGCCTCGGCCCGGAAGAGTGCCTGCAAAGTGCCTGCACAGGGATGCAACGGGCCATTGAAACGGCGAGAAAGGCAGCGCCGTCGGAAGCAATCGTATTGATACTAGGTGAAAGCGGGGTCGGCAAATCGATGTTCGCCAGGGCGATCCACCATTGGAGCCTCAGATCCTCGCGGCCCATGTCGGTCGTGTCCTGTCCGGCCATCCCGCCGGATCTCCTGGAGAGCGAACTGTTCGGGCACGCCAAGGGAGCGTTTACAGGAGCCGTCCGGGACTATCCTGGGCGCATTGCCGCATGCGAAGGCGGCACGCTCTTTCTGGACGAGATTGCCGACATCACCGCACCCGTTCAGGCCAAGCTGCTCAGGTTCATCCAGGATAAGGAGTATGAGCGCCTCGGCGAATCCGTGTCCCGGCGCGCCGACGTGCGGATAGTCGCCGCCACCAATGCCGATTTGAAAACCCTCGTCAGCGAAGGTCGATTCCGGGAAGACCTCTTTTACCGGCTCAACGTCATCAGCCTGACCGTTCCCCCGTTACGGGAACGGCGGGAAGACATCCTGTCCATGGCAAAGGATTTTCTGATTTACTTCGGCAAGACCAACCACAAGAGAATTTCCGGTTTTACGGATGAAGCGCATCAGGCCCTTCTGGAGCACGCCTGGCCGGGCAACGTCCGAGAACTCCGCAACGCTGTCGAGCGAGCCGTAATTCTGAGTTCTGGCGAAACCATCGACACATACGACATCCTGGAGAACATTCCCCAATCCACCACAAGCATATCCCTTGGCGACATGGTTCCCCTGACCATTGTCGAGGAGCAGCATATCCGCCGCGTCCTGGCCAAGGCTTCCTCCCTACAGAAAGCGGCGGACATTCTCGGCATTGATCAGGCCACCCTCTGGCGTCGCCGCAAGACCTACGGTATCTAGACAAAAATCGCATTGCATTTTGCAATGTCTTTTTCTTCCATCTTTGCAGGTTGCAAAGTGGATCTTTTGTTTCGTTCGACAAGCTATTGAAATAACGTGCGTAAATATTGGCATCAGCCTTGCTTAATTGGATCTGGATCCGCAAGAATGGGAGTCGTGAATAATGACATTGAAGAAAAAGATACTGATCGGATATGGCGTAATTTTCGCGCTGCTGGGTCTGGTGGTGGCTTGGTCTGTCACGAACCTAGTCTCGTTGGGAAAAGCATCTGACGCCATTCTGAGCGAGAACTACCGCAGCATCCTGGCAGCGGAAAACATGATCGACGCCTTGGAGCGCCAGGACAGCGGCATCCTGCTTCTCTTCCTGGGTGATGCCGAGAAAGGCATATCCCAATTCCGCGACAATGAAGCCACCTTCCTGGAGTGGTTCGCCAGAGCCAAGGACAACATCACCATCCCCGGAGAGAAAAAGTTGATCCAGTCGATCGAAAAGGACTTTTCCGCCTACCGGCGTATGTTCTCCAAGCTGACGGACCAACGTTCTTCGCGGGCCGTTGTTCCCCCGTTGTCAATGTACCAGAATGATGTTCATCCTTTTTTCCTGAAGGTCAGAGAGGACTGCGTGAAACTCCGTCACCTCAACGAAGAAACCATGTACACGGCCAGTCTCAAGGCCGGACAGGTAGCGAACTACGCATTCTGGTCCACTGTGCTGGTGGCATCGGTGGCCTTCATCGTCGCCCTCGCCTTCAGCTTGATACTCTCAAAGCGCATTACCCGACCTCTGGATAGGTTCGTAGATGCGGCCAGGCGGATTTCGTCCGGTGATTACGCCGTCAAAGTGCCGGTGGAAAGCGGCGATGAACTTGGTATACTGGCCGAGGAGTTCAACCAGATGGCCGTCCAATTAGGACGATTTCACGAAATGAACATCGACCAAATCATTTCTGAGAAAAACAAGGGTGAGGCCATCTTGGCGAGTATCGAAGATGGGCTCGTCGTTTTCGACACGACCCTGCGGGCGACCAGCCTCAACACTGCCGCCCGCCAGATACTTGGACTGGGTCTTCCCGAATTGGGCGTTGCGCCTGAATACGCTGAGATCCTCCCTGAAGGGCAAGTCCGCGATCTGGTCCGAAAGGCCGTAGACACCGGGAAAACCCCGGATATACCCGACGAGCAGCGCATTGTGTCGTTCGAGGACGGGGACCGGTCCAGGCATTACCTGTTTTCGATTACCGTCATCCGAGGCAGGGAAAAGGCGCTCTCTGGTGCTGTACTGTTGCTCCGCGACATTACCCGCATGAAGGAGATAGAACGGCTGAAAAACGACTTCGTCATGGCCGCCTCACATGAATTGAGGACGCCATTGACCAGCATGGGCATGAGCATCGACCTGCTTCTCGAACATGTCGCACAAAAACTGGAGGAAAAGGACCGAGAGTTGTTACAGGCCGCGCATGAGGAAGTGCAGCGCATGAAAGCGCTCGTCAGCGACTTGCTCGACCTGTCCAAGATCGAGTCGGGAAGGATTGAACTGGAGTTAGACAAGGTTCCGGTCTCCACGCTGTTTGAACATGTTCACGCTGTCTTCAAGGGACAGCTGGAAAGAAAGTCGATTCATATCGTCCTGAATGCACCTCGGATCTACGTGCGAGCCGATGCGAACAAGATTACCTGGGTGTTGAGCAACCTGGTCTCCAACGCCATGCGGTATGTGAACGAAGGCAGCACTATAGAACTCACGGCTAGTTCGGCTGGTCCGTATGCCCACCTGACCGTCAAGGATGACGGGCCGGGAGTCCCACAAGAATACCAGACTAAAATTTTTCAGAAATTCGTCCAGGTGAAAGGGCAAGATGCCGGAGGCACTGGATTGGGCCTTGCAATTTGCAAGGAGATCGTTCGCGCTCACGGCGGTTCCATCTGGGTGGAATCCGCCGCAGGCAGGGGAAGCACTTTCACCTTCACTTTGCCATTGGCACAATAGGAGCAACAGCATGGAAAAACTACCGATTCTTGTTGTGGATGATGAAAAAAACATCAGAATGACCATGAGTCAGTCTCTCGAGCCACTGGGGCTTCCCATAGAAACGGCCGTGAATGGGGAGGAGGCCCTTTCCCTGTTACGGACTCGTTCTTTTGGCCTAGTCTTTTTGGATTTGAAGATGCCCGGTTTGGATGGGATGGAAGTTCTCCAGATCATCCGGCAAGAGTGGCCCAAGCTGCGAGTAATCATCATAACCGCACACGGCACAATTGATTCTGCAGTGAAGGCCATGAAGCTCGGTGCGGTAGATTTTGTGCAGAAGCCTTTTTCGCCTGTTGAAATACGAGATCTGGCGCAACTGGTTTTTGATCGCGAAGCTCTAGATGAGGACGCGGTTATCAAGTACGGGGAGCTGATCGAACTTGCCAAACGGCATATCTCGGATGGTATGTTTGTCGAGGCAGGGACTGTGGTGAAGAAGGCCATCTCCGAAGATCCGGCACATCCTGAAGCTTACAACCTCTTAGGTGCTCTGCATGAAATGAAAGGCGATCACCATGAGGCGGTCAAATTTTATCACACCGCGGTGGACATCGACCCGACTTACAAAACTGCTATGTCGAATCTGGAACGCATTACTTCTTGGGGCGAATACGGGGCGATCGACTTCGGCCCGGACGCGGCTGCCGCCGAGAAAGAGCCGGGAGGCGAAAACGATGACCAATGACCATTATGTCGTGATCGTCGGCTGTGGACGCGTGGGATCGCTTCTATCCAACAAATTGAGCGGCGCGGGAAACTCGGTGGTGGTCATCGACATCGACGAATCGACCTTCGACGATCTTTCCCCAGAGTTCAGCGGATTTAGGATGGCGGGCGACGCGACGCAGGTGGCTTTGCTCCGGGAGGCCAAGTTGCAGAAGGCCGACACGCTTATCGCCACGACACATGACGACAACGTCAATCTGATGGTTGCGCAAGTAGCCAAAAATATTTTCAAAACGCCCCTTGTTTTGGCCCGCGTATACGATCCTAAACGGGAACTTGTCTATGAGCGGCTGGGAATCAGGACCATCTGCCCCACCTCTGTGGCTGCCTCCCTCTTTATGGATGCGCTAGTCGGTGAGACAGAGAGTGCAAAGGAGTCGGTGTCATGAGAGTGATCATTGTTGGAGGCGGCCAGGCCTTGTATTTCTTGGGTCGTAATTTCGCTTCGAAAGGTTATGAGGTGGCCATCGTCAACAAGAACCCCGAGGAATGTCGCCGATTATCTCGGCAACTAACCGTCGAGGTTATATGCGGCGACGGCGGTGACGAATACATTCTGGCGCAAGCCGGAGCCCGGCATGCGGACGCCGTGCTCGCCATCGCGCCGAGAGATCAGGACAATCTGGTTATCTGCCAGATCGCCTCGTTCAAGTTCGGCGTGCCTCGGGCCGTAGCTCTGGCCAACGACCCCGACAATGTCGAAGTGTTCGAGCAACTTGGGGTCTCCGCTTTCTCTACCACCAACATCGTGGGAAGCCTGATAGAACAACGTGCGGCGCTTGAAGAGATAACAAATTTACTCCCAGTGGGTGAAGGACGGGTCAACGTCACGGAAATTATCTTGCCCGAGGATGCTCCTGTTTCTGGCAAGCAACTCAAAGACATAGTGTTGCCAGAAAATGCCTTGGTCGCCGTGGTGATTCGCGGTGGCAAGCCCATCGTACCGCGAGGTGAGAACGATCTCCGGTCTGGTGACACCGTAGTGTTGATAACATTACCCGAAAACCATGGTGCGGCCCTGAAAATCATCACAGGTGAGGGAAAATAGAGTGGCTATGAGAGAAAGAACCTATCTCCGGCAGCGATATGCCGCCATGCTCTACTCCGTGGGGTTGGTCTGCCTTATCTGCGGCGTGGCCATGCTCTCTCCGTTGCTGGCGCTTTTTGTTTGGCCCGAGGAAGCTGCCAACGCTATGGCGTACCTCTTCCCGGCAGCGGCGCTTTGCGGACTCGGGGCCCTGCTGCTCTCTCTCTGCCGTTTTGCCACGCGAGAGGACTTGTCCGTCCAGGAGGGCGGTGTGATCGTCTGTCTGAGCTGGCTACTAGTGGTCGTTTTCTCCACTTGGCCGTTCATCGCCACGGAGGGACTTTCCTTTTCCCAGGCCGCCTTCGAATCCATGAGCGGTTGGACCACCACAGGGCTCTCCGTAGTGGACGTGGAGAAGGCGGCTCACACCACCCTGTTGTGGCGCAGCGTCATTCAGCTCCTCGGGGGGGCAGGGTTGGCGATCGTCATGATGTCAGCCATCCTCGGTTCAGCTGGGGCAGGGGTGGCCAATGCCGAAGGGCGCGGTGATCAGCTGCTGCCCAACGTCAGGCGGTCGGCGCGACTCATCTTGGTCATATACGTGTGCTACGCCATGGCAGGGACACTCGCGTACCGGATAGCCGGCATGACTTGGTTCGACGCCGTGAACCATTCCTTCGCCGCCATTTCCACCGGGGGCTTTTCCACGCGGCCCGAGAGCATCGGCTATTGGAATTTGCCGACCATTGAGGCCGTGACCATTCCCCTGATGATTTTGGGCAATCTGAGCTTCGTCACCGCATGGTCATTTTGGCGCGGTCAAATACGCACAGTGGCCCGCAACGGCGAGGTGCGCCTGTTCACACTCTTGGTTCCCCTTGCTTCAGCCGCGCTGTTTTTCTTCACTTCCGCATCTCTGTATCCGCATTTGGGAAAATCCCTGCGTGTCGCCGTATTCGAGACCACCTCGGCACTCACCACCACGGGATTCTCCACGGTGGGCTATGGCAACTGGAATGGATTCGGCTTGGCCGTTCTGCTCGCATTGATGCTCATCGGCGGCGGAACGTGCTCGACGGCGGGCGGCATCAAGCAATTCCGCGTCCATCTCCTATGGCGCGCTCTCACCCATGAAGTTCAGCGGTTGGCTGCTCCCCGCAACGCGGTGATGGAGAGCGTTTTATGGAAGGGAGAACACCGGATATTTCTAGCTGACGAGCATGTACGGCAGGCTTCGGTTTTCGTCTTTCTCTATCTGATCCTATTTGCCATTGGTGTCCTGCTTCTGTGTTCCTGCGGTTTCAGCCTGGAACATGCCCTGTTCGAATTCGCATCCGCACTGGGAACCGTGGGACTCAGCATTGGAGTGACCTCGCCGGGGATGCCGGGTTCAGCGCTGTGGGCTGAAACACTCGCCATGTTTCTTGGGCGTCTAGAATTTCTGGTCGTCATCACGAGTCTTTTCAAACTTGGTGGTGATGTGAGCAATTATTTGACGAAAGAGCCCAAAGGAAAGCGTCATGACTGATGAATTGGGGACAACACAACGATACATAGTATGCGACGCATTGAGTGGCGCCGGAACTGACCAAAAGGGCCTTTGCCGAAGCCCTCTTATCTGCCTCGAGAGGGCCATTGAGAACGTACCAGACATGATCCTGATCCGATTCCCCGAACCGGTCGATCCCATCCATGAGATATACGTGGAGCTATGCGAGGTATTGAAGCGCAACAGGCGCACACGGCGCTGCACTGTTACCGCCCTTATACCGAGGAAGGACAGGTTTTTAATAGACAGGCTGCACTCCGCAGGCGTCGACTACGCCGCGACCCCGCCCTGTGGGGAGATGGATGACGGAAAAATGCTCGCCTTCCTCAATTCCCTTGACGAGAGACATCGAGTTCACTATTGGCGGGAAACGCTTTGTCCATACCTTAGCAGCGTTGCCCTAGATGAATCTAGAACCATGATAGTCTGCGGTGCCTACCAGAACCGCATGGTGCTCGGCGGCCGCCGGTTGCACGAACTGTGCGAGACGGAAAATCATATCGGATGCGAGTATTTTCAAACCCCTAGGATTGGTTCATGACTTTCGGTGGCAAAGTTCTCAAAATACATCCCACTGGGCTCATCCTGTTCAGCTTTCTCTTGGCGATTATGGTTGGGACCTTTCTTATTTCCCTTCCTTGGGCCACAGTCCAAGGCCATATCAATTTGGTGGATGCGCTTTTTACTGCAACTTCAGCCGTATGCGTGACAGGCTTGGTGGTGGTGGATACAGGGAGCTTCTTCACTCTCTTTGGGCAAATCGTTATTCTGGGACTCATTCAGATCGGCGGGCTAGGCGTGATGACCATCTCTGTCTTTCTGTTTCGCTGGATGGGCCGGGGCATCTCCATCCGGCACAGAATGGCAATGCAAGATGTGTTCGCGCATACCCCCCGTGAAGACATTCTGGGCTTGGTCCGCAGCATAATATACTTCACCCTAACTGCGGAGTTGCTTGGGGCCATCGTGCTGACTTCCCAATGGGCCGACGACTTTGGCTTTCACAAGGCTATCTACTATGCTGGCTTTCATGCCATTTCAGCATTCTGCAACGCGGGATTCTCCACTTTCTCGGACAGCATGACGAGATTCGGCGATGACACCATACTCAACCTCACGGTTTGCGGATTGATAATTGCAGGCGGGGTAGGGTTTCCAGTCATCCACGAACTGCGCGTTTGGCTGAAGATGAGAGGAGGCAGGCGTCCACGGCTTTCGGTGCAAACCAAAACTGTCATATGGACAACGCTACTGCTTATTGTCGCCGGAGCGCTTTTATTCTTTCTATTGGAAAACCCCAACTCAATGCAGGGGACTTCCATCCAACACAAGATGCTGGCCTCCTTATTTCAGTCCGTCACTTGCCGGACGGCGGGCTTCAATACGGTCAACATCGGGTCACTGCAGGACGCCACGCTCGCGCTGATGATTTTCCTTATGTTTTTCGGCGCATCACCGGGCTCATGCGGTGGTGGTGTCAAGACAACCACACTCGCCTTGCTGACGGCATTCACTTGGAGCCGGATCAAACGGCATCAGCGCGTGAACATCTTCAAGAAGAGCATCCCGCAGGAAACAGTGACAAGAACCATGTCCCTCATGCTCGTGTCCATCGGGATCATAGGACTCGTTCTGTTCCTGCTCCTCCTTGTTGATTCTGCCATCGGTTATGAAGCCGATGCACCGCGCGGGGTCTTTCTAACCTACTTTTTCGAAACCGTATCGGCGTTTGGAACAGTCGGCCTCTCCATGGGAATAACATCACAGCTCAGCACTTGGGGTAAACTCTGGATAACCGTGATGATGATAGTAGGTCGTGTCGGCGTCTTGACGTTTGCCTACATTGTGGTCGGCGCAGGCACGTCGACCGGAATAGAGTATTCCGAAGAAAATATGATGGTCGGGTAGGAGATAATGGTCATGAAAAGGTTTGCGGTAATTGGTCTTGGCAATTTTGGTTTTTACGCAGCCAAAGCTCTGTTCGAGGATGGCAACGAAGTCGTTGCCATAGACTCAGATAGGTCTAGGGTTCAGGCTATCGACACATTTTCCTCCGAGGCAATCGTGATTGACGCCACGAATCGGGAGTCACTGAAGGCGCTCGGTCTGGAGCACATGGATGGAGTCATAGTCTCTACTGGCACGCGCATCAGTATTAGTATTCTGATCTGTCTGTATCTCAATGAAATCGGAGTAAAGCAGACTCTAGTGAAGGCTTTGGATGACGATCACGCCAAGATTCTTCGACGTGTTGGAGCAACCCAAATAATTCATCCAGAACGGGATTCCGCCGTTCGTGTCTCCAGAAGCCTGTCTCGACCGAACATCCTTGACTTTATTCCTCTAGCGGAGGAATACGATCTGGCACAAGTTGAAAGCCCTAGGGCGTTCATCAACAAAACTCTTCAGGAACTGGACTTGCGAGCCAAACATAATGTTCACATCATCGCGATCAAGGAGCGTTCTCCCGAAAACTTCATGCTCGTCCCGCCCGCCGATTTCACTATCAAGGCAGATGACATACTGATCCTTCTTGGCAAGACCGACGACATCAAGAGGATCAAGGCGTTGAAGCAGTAGGCGCATTGGAACGGGATTGCGACGAGGTTGAAACGAACTCCGATTCCTTGAGACTGTTTCCGAGGAACTGTCGAAAACAAAAAGGGGGTTTTAGTTACTGGAATATAGTTTTTCAAGATGGTTCCAGGCCTGTACCCTCACCAAAACGTTCTTCATGTCAGTATCGTTGTAAGCAGGTAAGCCGTATAACCTAGGTAACAGACCAGCAGTATCGAACCCTCAATGCGGTTGATACGTCCCGGCCCCCGAAAACCATAACCAAATACAAACAGCAACAAGGTCAGTGCGGTCATGATCAGTATATCGCGGTTGAAAATCTCCGGCCCAACTGACATGGGATGAATCATGCCGGTGATCCCCACTACTGCTAGGGTGTTGAACAAATTGGAACCTAGGATGTTGCCCAGCGCGATATCATGCTCCCCCTTTCGCGTGGCGATAATCGACGAGGCCAGTTCCGGCAGCGAGGTGCCGACCGCGACAATGGTCAGACCGATAATCAGGTCGCTGACCCCTAACCCATGAGCGATCTCCACCGCGCCCCAGACCAGAATGCGGGAGCTGACAACCAAAACCACCAGCCCGACCACCAGCCAGAAGACCGCCCGGCGGATCGGCATGACGCGGACGTCCAGGTCCTGCTCCATCTCGCTACCCAGCGCATCCTCCTTTATCCGCAGCCCCTGCCAGATGGTCCAGGCCATCAACCCACTGAAAACAACCAGCAGCACTACGGCATCAAGCCGGGTGATCTCGCCAGCCCAGATTTGCCAGGCCGCCAGCGCCGTGACCACCGTGAGAATGGGCAGTTCCTTGCGCAGCACCTGTGAATGTACGGCGATGGGGCTGATCAAGGCCGTCACCCCCAGAATCAGGGCGATGTTCGTGATGTTTGAGCCGTAGGCGTTCCCCAGCGCGATACCAGGATTGCCTTGTGAGGCGGATATCGCCGAGACCACTATCTCAGGGGCGGATGTACCGAATCCGACGATCACCATGCCGATCAACAGTGGAGGCATGCCGAAATGGCGAGCAGTGGAAGCCGCACCCTCCACGAAACGATCGGCACTCCAGACCAATAGTGCCAAACCAAAAATGACAGCGATAAAGGCGATAGTCACGTCACACCCCTTTTTATATCACACTCCGGGGAGTTTCTTGATCATCCTCTCTGGATACGAGACCAGACCGGTTGGAATTATAAATTGACTCAGGTTAAAGACTCTTCCGGCGATACAGCTATAGAGAAATCGGGATTGCGATCTAGCTGCTAGGCCTTTCATTTTTCTCTTCTTTGCGCAAACATGCAATCGTTTTTTAACCGCGAGATAAGGAGACCCATATGTTTTGCTACCAATGTCAAGAGACAGCAAAAACACAGGCTGCACCGTCAAGGGGATGTGCGGAAAACCTGAAGAAACAGCCAAGCTTCAAGACCTTCTGATTCATGTTCTGCGGGGCATCGCCGTCTTTGGCGAAGGACTCAAGGATTTGGGTAAACCCGACCGGTCCAACGACAATTTCGTACATCACCAATGCCAACTGGGATGACGCCCGTTTTGAAGGCATGATTCAAGAAGGCCTGAAACGCCGTGACGCACTCAAGGCAGAGTTCATGGACGCATAGCAGGCGAAGCATGGCAAGGACTACGCAGATGCTCTGCCCGATGCAGCGACGTGGAGCGGACCGGCCTTCCCCTTCGCGGAAAAGGCCAAGGCAGTCGGCATCCAGGCCACGGCAGACGAAGACTTGCGCTCCCTGCGCGAACTCCTGATCATCGGCCTCAAGGGCGTGGCAGCCTATGCCGAACATGCCCCCGTACTCGGCTTCCGCAAGCCGGAAATTGTCGACTTCAAGCTTGAAGCCTTGGCATCCACAACGAAGAACCTGTCCGTGGACGAAATGGTCGGCATGGTCATGAAGGCAGGAGAGGTTGCGGTCACGACCATGGCCCTGCTGGACGAGGCCAACACCTCCACATACGGGCATCCGGAAATCAGGGAAGTCAATATCGGCGTTGGACGCAACCCCGGCATCCTCATCAGCGGCCATGATCTCAAGGACATAGAAGAGTTGCTCAAACAGACCGAGGGAACCGGCGTCGACGTCTACACGCATGGCGAGATGCTCCCCGCCAACTACTAGCCGGCTTTCAAGAAGTATGACCACTTCGTAGACAACTACGGCGGCTCCTTGTGGCATCAGAATACGGAATTCGAGGATTTCAACGGTCCCATTCTGCTGACGACCAACTGCCTTGTGCCCCTGAAGAAAACCAACACCTACCTCGACCGTCTCTACACGACTGGTGTCGTGGGCTATGAGGGAGCCACACACATTCCCGAACGTTTAGAAGGCGGAGCCAAGGACTTCTCGGGGCTCGTCGCCCAAGCCAAAAAGTGTTCACCGCCTACGGAACTTGAAAAGGGCACTATTGTCGGCGGTTTCGCGCACCATCAGGTGACCGTGTTGGCCGACAAGGTCGTCGACGCCGTCAAATCCGGTGCGATCAAGCGATTCGTGGTCATGGTGGGTTGCGACGGGTGCCAAAAGACCCGTGAGTACTATACGGAAGTCGCGGAGAATCTTCCCAAGGACACGGTCATCCTGACCGCCGGATGCGCCAAGTATCGCTACAACAAGCTGGCTCTCGGGGACATCGGCGGCATCCCGCGCGTCCTTGATGCCGGTCAGTGCAACGACTCCTATTCGCTCGCCGTCATCGCCCTCAAGCTCAAGGAAATCTTCGAGCTGGAAGACATCAACGACCTGCCGGTTACGACATCGCCTGGTACGAGCAAAAGGCCGTGGCGGTCCTTCTCTCGCTCCTGTTCCTGGGCGTCAAGGGCATCCGCCTCGGCCCAACGTTGCCTGGATTCCTGTCTCCGAACGTGGCCAAGGTCGTCATCGAGAAGTTCGACCTGAAACCCATCGCAACCGTGCAGGAGGACATCACAGCCATGATGGCTGGCAAGTAGCACCAATAAACAAGGCCCTGTCGGAAAAATTCTCCGGCAGGGCTTTGATTGTTTATTCTTCAACCAACTTCATGGGGTGCACAAGCCGGTCACAATGGGCACAAATCCGGCCAGCCTGCCCCTGTACGTGTGGCATAGAGCTATCGCGTGCAGGCTCTCTTTGATGAGTGCCCGCGTCCCTGTAATCTAGTAGTTGAGAATCCTGTCTGCCTTTATCATTTCCGCATACAGGAATTTCATGCTGGACAACTTGACGTATTCGCTTTCATCCACCCCGTGGATGCTCAGGCACTTCCCTCAGGCTACCAGCACGCCCTCACTCAGGGCGAACATCTTCGCCTGTTCGGCGATCGGGAATGCTTCCGAATCGCCCGCATACAAATCAACGGCACCGGCGTTCAGGAACAACGTGACGTCCTCGCCCTCGTTCAACAGGAAGTTACCGAAACGGACAGCGTTCCATTTCACTTCAGGGTCGTTGCTGGAAAGCGTGATTAAGACTTGCATAGAAATTCCTCCTATTTGACCTTGCCAAAGTATAGTTGTTTTCAATGGAAACCTGAACAAGAAATTCAGCACTGTTATTATCAGGAATGGTGGACTTCATGCTTACATTTTTAGATATATCTCTCTTACAAGTTGACTTAAACACGTCAGACTTGCCGTCGTTCAGCTTCATGCGCCCGAAATTGGGTAGCTCTTTACAAGATACAAAGTCTCAAATTCTGAAGCCGTGGAAGGGAGGTAGAAAAATATTTAAAATCGTGAAAAAAGTTGGCAGATAATGTCTATTTGAAGATTTGGTGTAGTCAGAAAGGTCTTCGCCAGCTCGCTTGAGCATACGAAAACAGGAAGCAGACCATTTTTTCGTGGCTCGTCCGTGGCTTCAGTCGTGTCAAACGTGATTTTCATGCGATTGGTGACGTTTTTAACCGGCTGAAATCATGTAAATAAACGGCCTTCCCATTTCTCTTTTGTGTCCTGTCACGCCGGAGGCCGAGGGTTCGAGTCCCTTCGGCTCCGCCATAGAAATCAAAGGCTTAGGAGATTCTCCTAAGCCTTTTTTCTTTGCTGGTGGGCCCTTCGGTGGGCCCGGATATCTGGCCGGGATCAAGGCTTGCCTTCATGCCGCCCTGCAATATCTCAAGGTGGGGCCGGATCGGTTCCATCCCCCGTACATACCGCTCCGTTGTCGCAAGCTTCTTGTGTCTGAGGATTTGCTGAATCGCGATCATGGGAACATTGTTGTTCGCCAGAATCGACGCCGTAAGATGTCGTATCGCATGGCAGCCAAACGGCGTTACCCCCGCCTTGCGGCAGAGCTCCTGCGGAAAGCCCCGATTCTCAGTATAGGGCTTGTGCTGAAAACGGCCCGATGGCTGTACGAACACCCATTCGTTTACCGCCTGCTGTCTGTGATCCAGCAGTGTGCGGTATAGCTCATCCGTCATGGGCAGCCATTCATATCCCATGGAACCGTCCTCACGCTTTCGTGTGCCGAGTCGCAGCCTTTTCCCGCCGAAATCAACGTCGTTCCATTGCAACCGATACAGCTCCCCACGCCTTGCCGCTGTATGCAGGAAGGTCAGGAGCAGGACACGGTTTTGCCCCTCGGCCTGAGCAAACACTTTCCAGAAGTCTTTTTCAGGCGGAATGTATCTGTTCTGACGCTGTTCCGGGAATCGCGGAACGGCAAGAAACGGATTTAAAGTCGGAAACCCTTCAAGGAACTTGATGCCGTAATTCCATGCTGCTGCAAGGTTTTTGCGTTCCTTGTTGGTGGAGTATCCGCTCTTCTCCTGAAACAGGGCTTGAAGGTAATCCAGAGCGTTCTTCTTGCTGAAGTCCTGAGCCGCCTTGTGCGGATCAATGCTCTTGAAGAACCGTTTGAATGCCGTTCGTTTCTCGCTGTAGGTCTTGGGCGCGAATTTGACCGCGTAATTCAGGTAGTGGTTCGCCAGTTCAAGCAAGGAGGTCGTGGGGATCGTCGGCTCTTCCGGCTCTGCCGTGGCATTCTTCCTTTCGACTTCCCACGCCTTGGCGTCCGCTTTTGTCTGAAACTGCCGCCTGTATTTTCGACCGTTCAGTTTGACTTGCGCCATCCAGACGGTTTTCCCGTTCTTCTTTAACTTGTAAGGCATAATGCCTCCTGATTGCTTCGCCTATGAGGTTTTCAAAGAACAGGACACGACGACCTAGCTTTACACCGCCGTAACGGGCAGGATGCCGCATCACCGTGGACTCTGCAACCTCGAAGAAATCGGCGGTCTCTTTCGGGCTGAATTTGCGTCCAAGCTGAGTCGTCATGTCCATCTCTATTCTCCCTCGGCCTCGAAATCGAGAATGGACTGCTTTTCAGGCGGAATTCCGAGTGCATCCGAATCAGCCGGAAGTCCGAATTTGAATCGCTCCGAATTCAAAATTCGGTATTTCAATTTGTCCCTGTAATAATTAGATTTCTTTTCGGTGATGCTTTCGAGTAGTTCAGGCGGCGTTTTGCCGGATATCGAAATTGCTTCATGGAAAACCGATTCCAAATCCACGGAACAAAGCGAATCGGGGTAGAGTTTTCCATCCTCTTCATCCAAAGTGGCCGCAAGCGAAGTAGCCAGACCGACCAATTGGGCGCTTAGCTGCTTCTGATCATTGCGAATGGCCTTGGCTCTGATCGACGGTACCGGATCATGCACACCGAGGTAGTTTTGTTGGACCTTCTTCCACCACGGCAGGGTGCGGCGTTGCGTATGGTGCTTTCCGCTTGTTTGGAACTTGAGCCACTTTTGCGTGCAATAGGCCCAGACATTTTCAAGGCTCTTGAAGGCATCTTCGATGCAATCAAGCCCGAGTGCTTTCAGCGCTTCGCGCCTGAGTTGGAACTCAACCCGAATGACCTTTTTGCCCTCCGGCACTTCTTCCAATTGCCAGATGTCGTACATCCACGTTTTCTTGGATTGAGACTGGATTTCCAGAGCCTTGTCATACAAGCGGGCACTGAGCTTGCCTTTGCCTATGCTCATCCCTGAAAACTTGCGGTGCTGCATGTAGGTTGAATACTGCGTGGCTCTGGTGAAAGCCTTTTCGACAAGCGACGGCTTCCACATAGTTTCAGGCAGAAGGAGGTCCATGCAAAGGTCCATGCGGCTTGGCTTGGTCTTCAACACTTTGGCTTCACACGCCTCAAGCCCGCTCAATATGCTTGTTACTGAATCGACCAGCCCACGATGCCAAAGGGTTTCGGATCGGATTTCCACCATGGCGCTGGGGCGTTGCTTTGGATCGATCCAATCCCCAATCCGTAGGGCATATTCTCGGCTCGTGAGTATCCAGCAGTAGCCGTTAGTGCCGTGCGGCAGGACGGAAAACGGAATATGCCTCTCTCGCTCCGGATCATAGATGAAAACAGGGCTGGGCTTTTGATCCTTTGCAGCACACGCTTTTGCTTCTTCCAGAATCTTGAACGTCTTTTCATCCTTCCACTGGATATCCAGAGCCAGATTCAGGGAATCCACGCCAACCGTAAGCACTTGCACTCCCTTTTGGGTCCTCGTTTTCACCTTTGGAGGGGGGCTGATAGTCACTCGCCCCCCTTGAGAGGGCTGCCTCTGACGATTTCCGTTTGTTTGAGATGTGGTTCGCATGCGACTTGATTAGGAAATCGAACACGAAAGTACCCGGACACATCAAAAGAAAGAAATGTCCGGGTGCTCGGTTGGGCCGGGTGGTATAGTAGCTGATTTTGCTCGCCCTCGTTGGGGCAGAAGAGCATGAGCGTCCGAAGAATCAAGGCTGCCCTGCGGCTCGCTCCCTGCGGTCGCTCGGCCTTGATTCCACGGCCTTACTCATGCTGCGTGGGTGTCAGGCGACGGCGAGAGGGATGGCAACTTTTCAGCTCTGGCTCAAGGGATGGCTGGGGGAAGGCAGGGCTAAGGGAGGTCTTTCAAGGGCTTGGGACGCTTTCGAATCGCCCTGTAGAGGGCATCATCGGTCATTTCGGCAAGGTCAGGGTCATGTGGGCCTTGCCCTTCCTCTTGCGCCAAGGAGTCGAAGATTCCTCTTATCTCAGGAATGTTCATAGGGCAGCCCATGCGTACGGCCATGGAATCGACAAACTGAGCCCAAGTGATCTTGCACTGTTTCGGGGTGAGCTTTGGCAAATCAGTCTGAAAAGCCTTGCCGATCTGCTCCAACTTGGGCCGATCAATAGCCAAGGACCATTCAAGAACACTTTGAGCTATCCGGGGTTCGGCAAGCACTGACTTATCGACCACAATAAGCCGACAGATCGTATCCAAATCCCCGTGTCGCGCCTTTCTGAGAAGGTTGGGAGGATAGTCACCATACAGCGCAATGCAGGGCACCCAGACGAGAGCCATGAAGGTCAGTTTCACGGAAAGCTGCCCATCGGCGGTGATCTCTGGCTCACTCATTTTAGCCGATTGCTCATGGAAATCCTGCATACGGAAGCCATCCGGTAAGGAGGCGTTGCCGTAAGGCTTTTTGAATGGGCCAAGGTCAGTCAGACCGAAGGATCGGAATATTCCGTCAGTCAGACGACGATGGTTTCGGTAAAAAGAATGCCAAGTGGCTAAGTCGGCTTGAGTAAGAGGCTTTTGCTGGCGTTCTGCTTCACGTCTGAAATCATGGAGGCCGTATGAGGTGCGCCATGAGGCGGCTAGGTGGCGGAGGATTTGGAACTGTATGCGAGGGGCAGTCATTTGGTTTCAGTAGAACAGCGAAGGCACGGATGCAAACGGAAGGGCTGTCCCATTCTATTCAGTAATTCTTCATTTATTACAGATTTAGAAGCGGGGCTACTATGTTGGACCACTTAGCTGCGATTCTATGGCAAGGGGGATGGACCCGCCCTTTTTAATCAAGTAAATAGTTTCTTATCGGGATCAGGTTTGAGTGTCACTAAGCTTGCACATATATCCAATTTCAACTGTAAGGAACGTGTTTTTTATTTCCGTCATATTTAGTGGAGTAAAGATAATTAATCGTTATCATGAGCGTTTTTTAAGCGCACTATTGCAAAAAACGGTCGTACTGAGCCGCTAGAAAGGTGAAGTTGAGTCCGAAATCACAGCAATTAACATAACCTTGGGAGTTTGGAGCTACCTGAGCATACAATCCCTGCGCTTATGGATGTGCGAAATCATGACGGGAATGCGCTTGCTTATAATTAATTGTTACGCTATCAAGTAGCTACTTAGAACCTAGTTTTTTCTGGTATGGTCTGAAGGTAAGTTCATCACTATGAGCCACTTGCGTGATAGTATTGAGAAACAGCCCTCTCGGAAGGCCAGAAGGGCCGATGTAAATCAGCCTCTATAACATTTTCTGAGATTCAACGACCTCTGGAAGTCCCCCAGAGGTCGATTACGCCCTCTGGGGGACTTCCAGAGGTCGTTCTTCAAGTAGGTTTTAAGAATTAACTATGTTGCCACATGCAAAAATAGCCGGGATCATCAAACGCAATGAGTGCTTTCTAAGACAGGACGCACTAATAGTTTTTGTGTGTGGACGAGCGATGGATGCCAAAAGCTCAAGACGTAAAATATTCCTTGAATATGCGTATAAGCATATTCAAGGATTTCATTTTTTGTTGGCCGAGGATTTGTTCTCTCTCTCGGACAAGCGTGACCAAGATTTACTTACTATAGAAAAAGAGCTCACAAAATACTCTGATTGCATAGTAATTATCTTAGAAAGTCCAAGCGCTTTCACCGAGTTGGGGGCTTTTGCAGTCCATGATGAGCTTTGCTCTATCATTTTGCCGATAAACGACAGAGCTTTTTCAAAGTATTCTTCATTTATCAATCACGGTCCGTTGGAAAAAATAGATTCTTTAAAAAGAGGGCTTGGGCCAACAATTCAGGCAGATATGGACTCCTTCGCACACTGTTTTTCTGAGGTGCAAGGAAGGCTTGAGCGGATAAAAAAGAAACGCAGAGAGCGTCTTGGGGTTGAGTTTTTTTCTGACTTTGTTGACAGGCACAAAGAAAGGTTGCTGCTCGTATTCGAATTAATTAATCTTTTTGCTCCACTATCACGTAAAGAATTGATAGGGCTTTTTAAAAAAGTATATGGTGACAAACGATTCACTGATGTCCATTTTGACATACAGCTTTTAACTGCATTGAAATTTGTGGCCGATTTTGATGGATATCTATATTCCAAAGCTCCTAGTTTGCGGTTTGTTGATTTTGGTAAAAGCTATATAAAGCTCAAATCAGACGTGATTTTGTACTATAAGAAAAATTCTCCAGAACGCCTAAAGCTACTGAAGAAGGTCGCAGAACATGGCTCCTAGGATGAATATTTTGGGTCGATTGTCAGTATTCTTAGGAATGTCACCAGATGAGATTCTCCGCATCGCCGACACAATGTCTACACGGTATAAGATATATCATAAGCCTAAGAAGAGTGGAGGCACCAGAACTATACTGCATCCTTGTCGCGAGTTAAAAGCTTTGCAGTATGCAGTTAGTGAATTGTTGTTGAATGATTTTTATGTCCATCCTAATGCTTATGCTTATATCCCGGGTATGAAATCTCCTTTGAGAATGTCTGCAGAGGCTCATGTAAAGCATAGTTATACTATTCGAATTGATTTCAAAGATTTTTTCCCATCGATACAGCCTGATGACTTAATATATGTGGTTGAAAAAAAATACCATCTATCAAAATCTGATTATAATTTGTTGGAAAAAATCTTATTTTACAAAGGGAAGCTGAACCCTGCAGGTCCGCCTTACCTTCCAATTGGCGCCCCCACGTCACCTACTGTTAGTAATATGATTATGGTTGAGTTGGATGAGAAGCTTACAGCTTTATCAAAAAACGTTGACCAAGATTCAAGCATTTCTCGCTATGCTGATGATTTATATTTCTCGACAGATGAAAAAGGGCTCTGCAAGCATTTCCACCAAGCCGTTCAAAGTTTGTTAGAAGAGACAGACTCCCCGCGCTTATCCATAAATACTAAAAAGACCTTGTATCTTTCCAGAGGGACTAAGAGAGTCATTAATGGATTATTTGTTACGCCTGATGGTAAACTCTCTATCGGCAGAAAGAGGAAATTAAAAATTAAGACCATGATATACAAACACTCCACAGAGGGACTCTCGGATGATGAAGTTAGGCAGGCCCAAGGCTTGCTTGCCTTTATCCAAGACTGTGAACCAGAGTTTTATAACCGCTTGGCTCAGAAGTACGGCAAAGATTTCTATTCAGTTAAGGATGCCAAATTTAGCGATAACTCTTCAATCTGATTTGCTATCGTATAAATAACTGGCGATCCTTCTACATAAGGTTCGCTGCCCTAAAGAATTCTGTGAAAGTAGATGGATTGCGATTTTAATATGTAAAGAAGCTTCATTGTATGTCTTCGTTTTTGCAGGCATTTGCTGCACATACTATATTTATCATAAGTTTTACTAGTTAGCAAATGGTCTACACTGAGTTGTATATCGAACGAAAAATGACAGGTGCGATGGGAGAAGTGGCCTTGGTTCTTCGGACCACTGAGCGACGATTTATTGATAGTAGCTGGCAGTCTGTAAGATAGGTTCAGCAATAGTGCTATCCGATTTCTAGGGGTTGGTATGCGGTGTTGTGTCGCTCATGAATATGGTAATTGGTGCCATGATGAAGCCACAATTGATGTGAAAGGTAAGCCATTTTGTGTTTACCATGCGCCTTCAGATGCTTCAGAAAAACCAAATGGGAAAGAATTCTATAGGTTAGTCCAAGATAGAATTCGTGACGAAGACAACGGTTGTGTCTTTGATGGGACAATTTTCCCAAAGAGTATTTCTTTAAGGTCATTCGAAGTTAATGGGACCTTGAGTTTTGAGCGATGCCAATTCGAAGGCAATTTATCATTCTATAGCTCTAGTGTCCGAGGTGATCTTTCATTTCGGGGTGCTACTTTTTTTAAGAAGGTGTCGATCGGTGAAGACGTAAACACCAAGAGTTCCACTCGAACAAACGGATGCTACCAAACAACGCAAGTGCCCGGTGGGGTTCAGGCCCTAGTTTCATTAACAATTGATGGTGATGTTAGGTTTGAGGATGCTATTATCCATGGCAGTTTTACACTCAAAAAGTTTTCAAATGGCGGAAAAATAAATTTGAGTAGCATAGCTGCAACTCGACGGGCATCTTTGAGTAAAATATCTACTGGAGAACTAGAATGTGAGAATGCTTATTTCCAAAATGTTGTCCGCCTACTCGATGTGGTGATTGCTGGTAAGGCAGATTTCAACCGAGCTAAGTTCAATGCCTTTGCAACTATAATTCGGTGTGATTTTCGTGATTTAGTTTATTTTTCTAGTACAGAATTCAATTCACGTTTGAGAATACGAAATTCACGCTTTAAAGAGACAGCTCTTTTTGAACGAACTAAGCTTACTGAAGCTTCATTTCCTCTATGTCATTTCGGAGAACACGCAGTTTTTAGCGACGTGGACCTCAAGGCTGTGTCTTTTGCTAGAGCTCCTATTGAGTCATTTTATTTTGTTGGGTGCAACTGGTTACAGTTTAAAGGAAGGGCAATAACTATTGATGTGTTAGGTCTAAAGTCTTCAAGGAAATATGAGAAGATACCTTCTCCTTTACCTGCTGTGCGCTCTTTGCCAGGAAAGGATCAGCGCAATGCTTCCGCTAAAAAATTAGGCGAATTGTACAGGCGGTTAAAACGGCTAGCTAGAATAGAAAATGATGAATTGTTAGCATCTGATTGGCATTATCTTGAAAAGAGATGCTAGTAAGGAATTTATTTGATGATTTTTCTTTTAAGAGCGGTTCTATATCATGGATTGGCGTCCTTTTCATGATGATAATCCTTCAGGTTTATCGTGTTTGTAGCGGGTATGGAGAATCTCCGGGGAGGGCGTTTATCTGCCTTTTATTGTTGTCTATATTAGTTTTTTGCTTCCCAGTATAGTAAATGGTATTCCACTAGGAAGTGCATATTACCCTATTTTTTTTGCTTGGTATCTGCCTTTGTTGAAAGTTGATCTCGGCATACATGTTTCGGGTTGGGCCCATATCATCAAGTACTTAGCTCTAACCTTAGTCACAGCTCAGGCCGCTTTGTTCGCCTTTGCTCTTAGAAACAAGTTGAGAAGATAAATTGGAGTAGCTGTGGAAGAGTACCACTATAATAAACTAAGTGAGTTCATCGATGAAGATGGCTCATTCTATTTAGACTATACAGAACATGGAACTCTTGAAGTTGACTGTGATGATGGCGAGTGCAGCGTCGAGATAATGATAGGTGATGAGCGCTATAAAGGCGTTGCCTCAAGCCCTGAGGAGCTTCATAGAAATCTTTATTCAGCAATAGAGAAGCTAACAGATGGCGACAAAGAAGAGGTCGATTACTTTTTTGAGAGCGTTATTGCCCACATGGATACATCTAGTGAAAATGAACTAGAGTGGGACGATGAGGATGAAGAGGAATAGAGCTTTCCTTCTCCATAAGTGTCTTATGATTGGTGGTTGGTGTGGAGTGTGTTTGCATAAGACCTGATTGATTATCATAGTAGGATGAATAGGTTGACGGCCAAGTATGTATCAAGTGTTTGGAGCAAAGCGGTTTCAATTTTTCATACGGTGTGGAGTGGTATTTGTAGATTTCTAAACTCTAAATTTGTTCTTCTTGTTGTAGGTTTTGCTTTGACAACGGTTGTTGGTCATATCCTTAACACTCAATACAATAATTTAGCATGGAGCCGTGAGGCCGCACTCAGAATGAAGCTGGCCCGGTTTGAGGCTGAAAGGAAGGTGGTATTTGATTATGTGGAAGCTCTAACCGCATATCAAGTCGCGGATCAAGAATTGTTTAAATCTTATAACAATCTTATGGGGAGGCTGCAGCCCTCTCGTGAGGAGCGGCTCTTAGATTTCGTTGCTCAAAAAAGCATATTGGATCAAGCAAGGCAGTGTGTGCTTTTAACAATGCGGTTTGCTCACCCTCTGATAATGGATAAATATTCGCCAAGAGCCCAGTTTCTTTTTTCTGGCAATGGCTCAAAAACTATGGGTCTTTATGATTTGATAAACGAGAATCATGAAAAGCTGTTTTTGATCGGATGGGATTACGGAGCTTTTAGGACAAATCGGAAGCATGCAGATAAAGCTGCGAAGCAGGCGCGTCATGAAATGATTGCTTTGACGAACAGGATAAGCTCTATTTCAGCTGAGTTGGTAAGGAATTTATTTTCTGATCAACTCAGTGACGAGGGTTGGAGCGAAAATGGGCAGCGCCACAAGCAAAATGTGGAACCTTGGTGGGCCCACTGGTGGGCCCTTTGAACCCACCAAGCCGCCCCGAGGCTTCGTAAGCCTCAATAATGTTCAATAAAAACGGCGGTGATTAGCTAGGTCACGTGCCTGTCACGCCGGAGGCCGAGGGTTCGAGTCCCTTCGGCTCCGCCATTAAAGAATCAAGGACACCAATCATTTCGGTTGGTGTCCTTTTTCTTTGAGCTTTTCACAAAGGCCTTGTGTGCAAATAATTGTGAATATGCACCTGAAAAGGGCTCCGAAAAGCATGTTTTTCAGGTGCTTTCGTGTTGTGATGTCTCCGGCGTTTCACCTATAAATGGGCCAGCCTCAAAACCTGACAAGCGGAAAATGCGGTTTCTTCTGTGTACTTCAGCGGCCCGGGGCCAATAATAACCAAGAAAACAAAAGAAGCGGCCTTCGAAGCTACTCGGCAAATATCCGCTGACAAGGTGGAAAATGTCGTGTTTACTGATGGAAGTTGATGCTGGAAGGCCACAAGAAACAGCTTTCAATTAAAAGCCCTGCACTGGATATGCGGGGCTTTTGATTTGTCGGGAGATAAAAGGTGTTTTTTACGGACTGGTCGAATCATCGGTGCAAGCTGAAAATTGAATCTCCGAAGCCAAGGTTTTCGTGACTCGTACGTGGCTTCAGCTGTGTGAAACGTGTTTTCCGGGGCAAGTTTAAACTGTTGAAATGATGTAATTTGGCAGCGTTCTTTTTTGTGCCGTATTGTCCTTTCGTGGCCTCACCTGAGAGACACCCTTCATGGCACTACCGCTGAAGGGTGAATAATCGCAATCGTAGTGTCTCGCGGGTGTCAGTCTTTACCAGCCCGTTTGGCGCGGATGCGAATCAGGGTGTCCTCGTAAGCCTCACGGTTTGTGGGTCCGGCAAGCTCAAGCGCACGCACAGCAAGTTTTTCGGCTCGTTCAAGTTCTTCGTTCATCATGTACAGTGTCCATGCGAGGTTGTTTCGTGCCTCAGCGTTGTCGTCTTGTTCTTCGACAGCGGCTTCAAAGGAATCTGCGGCCTGTTTCAATTTACCCTGCGCGAACAACGCATTTCCTTTGAGCACTAAAGCTTCAGGGATTTCTTTTGCGGCAAGATCGTATTGTCTGACAGCTTGCTTGAGGCGGCCTTCGGACTCGTAGGCCAGTCCGAGGTCAAGGTGTTCTTCGGTTGTAAGCGGGTCAGAAGGTGGATCGATCACAGCGCGCATTGTGGCACAGCCGGAAGCTGAAAGCGCGAGCAGGAGCGTCAGGAGGCAGATGCTTAGCGAGTGTAATGAATTCAGTGTCTTCATTGGGTTCATGGGGTGCCTTGCGTGTCAGGATGGATTTCGAGCGTCCAGCGGTTCGTGCGCTCCCACTGCGTGGCGAAGGTTTTCCAACGGGTCAACTCCGGTTTGTCTTCACCGGCCATGACCACCAGTCCTTCGGGAGTGTAACCGGCAACCACCATGAAGTGAAGCGCCTGCAGAGGAGGCAGGCCGCGATCTACCATGACGATGAGCGGGAGTCCTCGGTCCACAGCGTTCAGAAGCTTTCTCAGCGATCCAGAGTACCATTTGGTGTTGTATCCACGCTGTCTCGGATACAGGGCCAGATCAAGATTGAGCGTTCCAAGGCTCTCCGGGCGATAGATCTCCGTAGCGATTTCATCAGGGGAGATAGGGTTTCCGTAGTGATTGAGCACTGATGCCAACGCGGCAGGACCGCATTGCATGGTTCGCTGCTTAAAGGCGGGAACCGAGGAGATAGTGTGCGATTCAGTGGGCTGCGAGAAGTCGGGCGGAAGGGTGCGCGTGGAACAGGCGGCCAGACCCATCCCGAAAGCCAGCCCGACTAACCCGGCCAATAGTGTTCTTGTGAGTGCACGTGTGCGGGAAGAGTCGCTCTCGCGCCATGGTTTTCCCAAAGCACGGGAGCGGCCGAATATTCGGCGAGTGAGTTTTTGCATTGTGTTCGTAGTGACTAGAAGTTGTCAGCATCGCCAGTGATTTCCAGAATGGCCAGCACGATGATTAAAACCACCGCCACACCGGCCACGGCACCAATTACGCTACCCGCGGTATCCACATTCTGAATGTCGTTGGACAGTTGGGAAACTTCCTGATCAGTGAGCATGGCAAGCCGTTGATCAACCACCTGCTCGGAGAAGCCCAGTTCGCTCAATCGCTCGGTGACGACCTTGCTTTCAAGGGCCTGCCGCACAGTGGTCATGTCCTGAGCTCGTTCCTGCGATATTTGGGTTTTTCCACTGGGGATGAGTTCCGCGTTTGCCACGGACACGTATCCGGCGTTGAACACTGCCATGACCATGAGCATCACCAGAGCACGAACGCTTTTGGACTGTAAAATCTTCTGCATAGACTCCTTCCTTCTAGAACTGCGCTAAAGATGGCACCTACTATTTTTAATATAACCACAAAATCCTGCCTGATGCAAAGCCCAGAAGTCGATGAGTCGAGACCAATCTCCCGGGACGTACGATTGGTTTCAGTACTTACCTCTCATTACGCAGTTGTTTCCGAACAAGTCACAGGCGGGAACACTTGCCCCGAAAGAAGACTCCCGAACGAAGAGCCATACGGGTAAACGTGGATGAGTTTACGCTTTGGTCGGGTTCGGTTGAGAGGGGGAGTTCATGTAGTGGGCCTTTCGCATTTCGCAGAAAAGGCTTTTTCCTGAGGTTTTTATAGAAAAACAGTGCCATTTCACATTCGTGTGAAAATGTCCTTTGCGTTGATTGCGTGGTGAAGTTTTTGCTTGAAAAAAAGAAGTGATTTTTGCCAATAATGTTGTTTTGCGCTGCGGAATGAGTGCTTTTTAGTGGCTTTTTGGTCGAAAAAAGGACTGAAAATGTCAAAAGTATGCATTTAGGGGTGACACCGCATTGCGTTATTGGTATTGCCCTTCGCACTGTTATTCATGATCCATATGGAAGGAGAATCCAAATAATGAATTGGTCAAAAAGCAATGATGTTCTGGGAAGCGTAAACCGCGGAAATGTCGTTGAATCCGGTCTGTGCACTCTTTGTCGGGCCGATTGTCAGGGTAAATGTGAGACATGGATGTCCTCGATGCGTGGACGTGAAATTCTGTACCCCCGCGACTTCGGGTTGGTCACTGCGGGCAGTGGCAACACCACGCATGTCGGCGTTTCCTACAACTCCCTTCGCATTCAGGGGCTGAATTACGGCGCTACCGGCCCCGTTAACAGCGATGAGGACCTCCTCTTTACCGACGTGAATCTGGAAACGTCCTTCGGTGCATCTGAAAAGACCAAATGTCGCGTGCCGTTCATGACCGGTGCACTTGGCTCGACATTCATCGCCGCCAAGTACTGGGACTCCTTTGCCGCAGGTTGCGCTTTGGTTGGCGCGCCCATCGTGGTCGGCGAAAACGTGGTCGGCGTGGACCGCGAGGCCGAAATGAGCAACGGTCGCATCACCAAGGCTCCCGAACTGGAGCGTCGCATCGACACCTACATGCGCTACTACGACGGCTACGGCGCCATCATCGTCCAGATGAACGTCGAGGACACTCGCAATGGCGTGGCCGAATACCTTGCCGAAAAATACGGCGACAAGGTCATCGTGGAGCTCAAGTGGGGGCAGGGCGCCAAGAACATCGGTGGCGAGATCGAAGTCTCCAGCCTCGACTACGCGCTTTTCCTCAAGAAGCGCGGCTACCTTGTGGACCCGGACCCGGAAAAGCCCGAGGTGCAGGAGGGTTTCCATCAGGGCGCCATCAAGCATTTTGCCCGTCACAGCCGTCTGGGATACACCAACCTTTCCTCTTACGAGCAGGTGCGTGACGAGTTCTACGAAACCGTCAACTACCTGCGCGAGCTCGGCTTCAAGCGCATCTCCCTGAAGACCGGCTCCTACGGCATGGAAGCGCTGGCCATGGCCATCAAGTTCGCTTCCGAAACCGAGCTGGACCTGCTCACCATGGACGGCTCCGGCGGCGGTACCGGCATGAGCCCCTGGAACATGATGGAAAGCTGGGGCGTGCCGTCCATCCTGCTGCATTCCAAGGCGCACGAGTATGCATCGCACCTCGCCGCCAAGGGTCAGCGCGTGCCGGACATGTCCTTTGCCGGCGGCTTCGGCAAGTGCAGCAACATCTTCAAGGCGCTGTCGCTTGGTGCGCCGTTTACCAAGATGATTTGCATGGGCCGCGCCATGATGATCCCCGGGTTCCTCGGTGCCAACATCGAAGGCGTGCTGCATCCCGAGCGCCGCGAAGCCGTCAACGGCAACTGGGACAAGCTCCCGGCTTCCGTTGCCCGTTACGGCAGCACCGCCGAAGAAATCTTCACCAGCTATCAGGACGTGCAGAAGAAGGTCGGCAAGGACGAGATGAAGAACGTGCCGCTCGGCGCCGTGGCCATCTGGGGTCTCGTGGACAAGCTCTCGGCCGGACTGCAACAGCTGCTGTGCGGTGCGCGCAAGTTCTCCCTTGAAGAAATCTCGCGTTACGACATCGCTTCCGGCAACCGCGAAACCGAACGTGAAACCGGCGTCCCGTTCATTACAGACGTCATGGACGAGACCGCCAAGCGGATTCTCGACATGTAATATTGCAGTATGCGTGCGTCGCTGTGAAGTGGCGAGACGCGCTGCACCCCATTGTGATAAAAAGGGCCGACGGATTGATCCGTCGGCCCTTTCAATTGATTGGTCGGGGGTAAAGTGATTGGACGCAATCAGTCTATAGTGACACCTTGCGCGGCCGAGGCGTCTTCACCTTCCGCCCATTCGATTTCGAGTTCCAGTGAGCGTTTGAGCGTCCTGCCTTCCTCTTCCTCGGCCTTGATTTCAAGGGTGACCTGTGACGGAATATCCAGCGTCACCTGTGTGTCCTGAGCCGTCAGCGTGATGGAACCGGTCTCTATCTTGTCCGCGACGGTTCTCAGCACGGCTGCGGCCTCTGCCGAAGATTTGCGCTCTTCACTTTTGAAAAGAATGGTCTCGCGTCCCATGGAAGCCTCCTTGAAAGGGTATTGCCGCAATCATATTCCAAGGCGCCGGGCGTGGCAAACGGTTCCGAGCGAAATAGGTGCTCCCAACGGAATGAGCCTAGTTCATTGTCCCGTGCCTGTTCTTTACCGAGGAAAGCACTTTCCTGAGTTCGGCAAGCTCAACAGGCTTTGAGAGATAGTCATCCATACCGCAGGCGATGAATCGCTCCCGGTCACCGGACATGGAGTAGGCGGTCATGGCAATGAGATGGATATCCTTGACCGCTTCACCGGCCATCCCGTCACGGATCGCCTTCGTGGTTTCCTCTCCGTTGAGAACCGGCATCTGGATGTCGAGCATGGCAAGGTCAAAGGCATCTTTCCGCAAAGCGTCCAATGCTTCCTGCCCATTCTCCACTGCAATGACTTCGTGGCCCATCTTTTCGAGCATCCGTTGCATGCTGAGCTGGCTTATGCGGTCATCCTCTGCGAGCAGCACGCGAAGGTTCTCGGTGTCCCAGGATTCGGTAATACGGGGGCTTGCGTTTGCGTTCTCCTCCACTGGCTTGCAGGGGATTGCTACGTGAAATTCGGTCCCTTCGCCTTCCCGGCTGGACACTTCTATGCTGCCTCCCATGAGGTTGAGCAGATCTCGTGAGATGGCCAATCCGAGTCCGGCTCCCTGAAAATGGCGCTTATATTCACCTTCTGCCTGCGTGAAGGCTTCAAAGAGCTTGCTTTGCATGTCTTCGGCAATGCCGATGCCGGTGTCGGCCACCTCGAACAGCAGTCGGGGAGTGTTGGTGTGGGTGTCCGGAATGAAGTGGGTCCTGAGTTCCACGTACCCCTTATCCGTGAACTTGATGGCATTGCCGATGAGGTTGCTCAGAATCTGCTGGATTCGCAGCGAATCGCCGGAGAGGAAGGTCGGTGTGGCCGGGTCGATGTGCGCCCGAAGTTCAAGGCCTTTCTGTCGGGCGACCGGACGAAAGAGCTGCACCATGGCGTCCATGGCCTCCTGAAAATCGAAAGGCGCGTCGGTGAGCTTCATCCGACCGGCCTCGACGCGTGAGAGGTCCAGAATATCGCTCAGAAGCTGGGTGAGGCGTTTGCTGGATTGAAGGGCGGTCTGTGCGTATTCGCTCTGTTCCTCGTCCAGCTCGGTGGTCTGCATGAGTTGCAACATGCCGGTGACCCCGTTGAGGGGCGTGCGGATTTCGTGACTCATGTTGGCGAGGAAAATGGATTTCGAGCTGTTGGCGGCCAGCGCCTGATCCTTGGCCACGAGCAGGGATTCCTCGGCGCGCTTGCGGGCGCTGATGTCGGTACAGGTGCCGACCATCCGTGCAGGTTCGCCATCCACGTGGCTGACGACCTGACCTCGGCTCTGGACCCAGAGCCAGTCGTCGTCGGCAGTCATGTAGCGAAATTCTATGTTGAAGGCCTTCATGTCGCGAATCTGCTGCCCCATAGAGGTTACGGTCGTCTCCCTGTCGTCAGGGTGCAACAGCTCATCCCATGATCCCATGTGAATCGAGAAGGCGTTTTCCTCGAAGCCGAGCATTTCGAACGATCGACGGTCCCAGCCTATTTCACCGGTAAGCATGTTCCAGTCCCACATGCCGTCGCGGACCGCCACGATCGTCAGGCGGTAGCGTTCCTCGCTTTCACGAAGCTCTTCTTCGACCTTCTTTCGTCGTGCCACTTCCTCGCGCAGACGTCCCGTGGCTTCGGCCAGGTCGCGTGCCTGTCGCTCGGCATCCTGTCGCTTGAGGGACTCCTCGGACCGGATTTCCTTGGAGCGCAGAAGGTCGATCTGCCTCTCGATGAGCGACGAACGGACCAGATCGAGGTCTCGGGGAGCGCCTGCGCTGCCTGCGGGGACGGCGTGGGTCAGCAACTGGCGGAAGCGGTCTTCCATGGCCTGTGTCTTCGCATCCGCCCCCCATTCGTCATAACTGTTGTAGGCCTGCTGCCAGTATGTCTGCGCCACTTGTCCGATTCCGCGTCCTTCCCAGAACAGCGCGGCGCGTTCATTGGCCAATGCCTGCCACTGGATGAATCCTCCCTGCTGTGCGGCCGCGATGGCGCTTTCATAATGAACCATGGCCGGCCCCGGCTCTCCGCGCAGACGGGCCATTTCCGCGTTTGCGAGGAGGCGTTTGAATTCGTAGTTGGCCGGGCAGTGGGTTGCCCAGAGCTCCAACAGATCGAGGGTTTGCTCCATTTCACCGTCCTTATCGGAACCGGTGCCGTTGTCGTGCTGGGCGGCAAGAATCATGAATCTTATGAACAGGTGCTCGGGCCACGGGAGCAGGCCCTGCGTGCCGACGGTATAAATGGTCTCGTGAGCCTCGTCTGACACGGCTTTTGCGTGTCCGTAGTCGCCCATGACCAGCAGATGGAAGGAACGCATCACTTTGTAAATGTACAGGACCTGAATGTTGTGATGTCTTTCTACTCGCTTGAGATACGCTTTTTCCCAATTATGGGCCGAACCATGGTCGCCGCCGCTGCCGGAAAGTTGTTCGACGATATAAATACCGCCTTCGAGCAGGTCGATGGCCCATTGATTGAATCGAGTGCGGCTGAACGCGAGTGAACTGTTCGCTTCCTTTTTCAGCGCTGTCAGCGGCATTCCCTGAAAGAGTCGGCAATACATGTTGTGGCCGAACGCGTATGCCGCATACTGAAGATTGCCGGATCGCGAGCCAATCTCATAGGCGTCCGCATAATCCTGCGAGCTGTGGTTCATGTGGTTGAACCAGTGGCGGGCGGAGCTGCCGATCATGAGGTAGAACACGCTTCTGTCGGAAGGAGTATCGAATGTGGTGGTGAGGAGTTTTGCGGCGAGATCCGTGAATTCCCTGGCAAGGTTCAGATCGTTGTCCACCCAGACCAGCAGACCGGCCAGTGCGGTATGGCTGTATCCGGCCTCGGGCATGTTGCCGTGTTCAAGAATCAGGTTGACGACCTTGGGGACAAGCACGGACCAAAGCCGCTGGTGGGCCCTGTAGCAGGGCGGTCCCATGGTGATGAGCAGCTGCGTGGCCATGCGGGTGTCTTCACGGCTCATGACCGGCATGTCGTAGAACGAGCTGACCTCGTGCGCATCGAGATTTCTCCGGATCTGGCGCAGTTCATGGTCGCGGGCGGCTTCGTAGTCCTCTTCCGGCAGTTCGACCCCAAGGGCATTGAGCCCGCTGATGCCTGCTGCGATGGCTGCGGGATATCGGGCCAGCAGGGTGTACTGGACAATGAGAACCCGCTGGGCTTCGGCCAGCTCCAGCGGTGTTCGCGCGTGTTTCATGGCGGCTTGGATATGTTGCCGGAATTCGGATTGATCTCCTTCGAGGAATTCGCTTTCCGCCCAGCCCAGATGCAGAGCCATGGTGGACTCATGATGCTCTTTCCATGCCTTGTCTGATGTGGCGGGGTCTGCCAGAAGGCTTCCCGCGGCACGGTGAAACTGGAGCGCGGCCTGATACGCGGTGGCGGCCCGGGCCTTGCCTGCGGCGCGGATATTAAGGTCCAGCAGGCGGATGCGCTCATCGATGTCATCCATGAGCGTTTGACCTGCGTTGAGATGCTCGGTTATTTCGAAAAGGTGCTCGTTTGCCTGACGCTCATCCAGCTTGGAGAGCAGCGCCCTGCCGATGGAAAGGCGCTCAAGGGGAAGTTCTTCATCGGGGACAAGACCATAAGCCGCCTGTTGGACCCTGTCGTGAACGAATTGAAATGTGGCGATGGTTTCGTCCGACTGAGCGTGGCTGTGCGAAAGCGGTTGTCTGATGAAGAAAGGGGTCATCTTCGTGGAAGTCAGCAGGTCGATGCATTGGGCGCTTGAGTATCCGCTGACCACGGCGAGGATGTCGGTTCGGAACCGGCTGCCCAGACAGGCCGCCTTGAATATGAGGTCCTGTTCGTTCTCCTCGTACTGCTTGAATTCTCGGCTGAAAAGTTCCACCACGTCGCCGGGAAGTTCCGCACAATGTTTGCGCTCGTCCATCCAGGTCCAGATATGCTGCTCGGAGTTGTACTGCAGAATACCTGTCTGGTGGATGAATCCGAGGAAGGCGTGCATGAAGAACGGATTGCCACGGGTACGTTCGTGGATGATTTCGACCAGCCCGGAAGGTGCCTCCACGGCAGGACGTAAACTGTCCCGGATGAACCGGTCAACGTCGCTGAATTCCAGTGGAGCAACGTATTCCGTGGTGATGGGCGTTTCGCGGATGCGCAGGTCGCGCAATGCGGCGTGGAACGGATGGTCCTCCCCCACCTCGTTGTCCCGGTAAGCGGCAATGACCAACAGGTAACGCAGATCCTCGCCAATGCGCAGTTGTTTCAGCAGTTCCAGCGATGCAGGGTCTGCCCACTGCCAGTCATCGACGAACAGGACCAACGGGTTGTCCGGCTTGCAGAACACCTTCAGGGCGTTGCGAAGCACCTGAGTGAAGCGATGTCTGGCCTCCTGGGGGCTGATGCCCGGAACATCGGGTTGCGGGCCGATGATGAGTTCGAACTTCGGAGAGAGGTCTATGAGCAGCTGGCCGAGGTCTCCCACTGCCTCAAGGAGCTGGCGGCTCCATATTGCAAGCTGTTCCTGCGGCTCCCGAAGCAGGTGTTCCAGTAGTTCGTCAACAGCCTGTCGGATGGCGAAGTACGGGACGTTCTTGCGGAACTGGTTGAATTTTCCCCTGCAAAAGAAGCCATTGCGTTCGGCAATGGGGGATTCGAGTTGCATCACCAGTGCCGTCTTGCCCACGCCGGAATAACCGGGAACGAGCATCAACCTTCCATCTCCCAGACAGACATCTTCGAAGGCAGCGAGCATCCTCTCGACTGCACCTTCGCGCCCGTACAGTTTGGAAGTGATGTTCAGTGCGAAGGATGGAGAATAATCCCGGCACGTTTGCAGGTTGGTGTTGTGCATGGAGGTTATGTATCATCCCAATGAAAAAATGGTCTTTTATAATAGGTGTTTTTTGGCCCGATAATAAAGGATTGGCGGGAGACTTTCCAAGGCGACGAAGCGAAGTGGTGTCGCAAAAAAGGCGGGACGCGGACAAGCCGCGCCCCGCCGGATTCCGAACGCCGGACGAGCCTACATCTGGCCCTTCATGGAATCCACGGTGGACTCCATGCCTTCAAGGCCTTCCATCATCATGGGGACGGCCTGATCCGGGTTTTTCTTCATGAGGCCCATACCCTTCATGGTGGTCATCATGTCCTTGTCAAGGCGCTTCATGGACTTCTGCATGCCGGTGTTGCCGGTGGAGTGGGCGTGATCCTTCACGGACTTCATGCCCATGTGCATGTCCATCATGTGCTTGTTCATGGCCTTCATGGCAGCGTCGCGTCCCGCCGCAGATTTCATGGCCTCGACGTCCTTCTTCATGAGTTCGAGGTTGGTCTCCATCTGCATCATTCCCTTGTGGGCGTTGGCTGCGCCCTCCATGTTCATGTTGCCATGATCCATGCCGGAGTCGCTGCTCATGTTGCTGTGGTCCATGCTTCCGCTGTTCATGCTGCCGTGGTTCATGCCGCCGTTGTCGTTGCCGTGGCCCATGCCTTTTGCCGAAGCGAATCCGGCCATGGAAAGGGTCAGGGTTAGTGCCAGAGCGAAAAGAGTCAGTTTCTTCATGTCGATCTCCTTGGAGTTTTACCTTTATGCCGAGGCCGAGTCGGACATTTCCGCATCGAGCCTGGCTGTTTTTTGTGCGTTCTTCAGTTTGATTTCCTCGACCAGCGAGTAGAGCACCGGCACCACGAAGACGGTCAGGATGGCTATGGTCATGCCGCCGAAGGACGGGATGGCCATGGGAACCATGATGTCCGCGCCGCGCCCGGTGGAGGTGAGCACCGGAATGAGTGCGAGGATGGTGGTGGCGGAAGTCATGAGCGCAGGCCGGATGCGGCGCTTCGCGCCCTCCACGATGGCCTCGCGTACCGCCGGAATGTTGGACATGTCCCGTCTGTCGCGGCTCTCGTCGAGGTAGGTTGCCATGATGACCCCGTCATCCGAGGCGATGCCGAACAGGGCGAGGAAGCCCACCCAGATGGCGACGCTCAGGTTGATGGAGTGCATCTGGAACAACTCGCGCATGTGTGTTCCGAACACGCTGAAGTTGAGGAACCAGTCCTGCCCGTAGAGCCATATCATCATGAATCCGCCGGACCACGCCACGAGGATGCCGGAGAAGACCATGAGCGTCGTGGCCATGGACTTGAACTGCAGGTACAGGATGATCACGATGACCAGCAGCGCAAGCGGCAGGATGACCGCCAGCTTCTTCTGCGCGCGTATCTGATTCTCGTAGTTCCCGGCAAATTCGTAGGAGACTCCGCTGGGAACGGTCAGCTCTCCCGAGGTTATCTTGCTCTGGAGGTAGGCGCGGGCCTGCTCCACGACGTCCACCTCGGCATAGCCGGACTTCTTGTCGAAGAGCACGTAGCCGATGAGGAACGTGTCCTCGCTCTTGATGACCTGCGGGCCGCGCACGTAGCGCAGTTCCGCCAGCTGTTTGAGCGGGATCTGTTCGCCGGACGGGGCAGCCACGAGGATGTTCTCCAGCTCGTCGATGCTGTCGCGCAGCTCGCGCTGGTAGCGCACGCGCATGGGGTAGCGTTCGCGTCCTTCAACGGTGGTGGATATCTGGCTGCCCCCCACGCCGACTTCAATGACGTCCTGCACCTTGGCAAGCTTGATGCCGTATCGGGCGATGGCCTCGCGGTCGATGACGATCTCAAGGTAGGGCTTGCCGACGATGCGGTCCGCGACAACCGCGGCGGGCTGCACCGAGGGCACCTCCTTGAGCAATGTCTCAAGCTGCAGACCGAAGGATTCGATGGATTTGAGGTCCGGCCCCTTGATCTTGATGCCCATGGGGGCGCGCATGCCGGACTGAAGCATGACGATGCGGGCCGCGATGGGCTGCAGCTTCGGAGCAGAAGTCGTTCCGGGCATGTCGGCGGCTTCTGTAATGGCCTCCCATATGTCGTCCGGGTCGTCGATGCCTCCCCATGCCTCGCGTCCGGGGTTCAGGGCCGGGTCGAGGGGACTTCTCCAGAGGCGGAAGGGTTTGCCGTCAGGGTCGGGGATGAGTCGTCCCTGCTCGTCACGGGGGTAGTAGCCCCGCACCAGATATGGCAGCCCGTCCCCGGCCGGAAGCGGTTCGCCATCCTCGGAGCGGAAGTAGTCCTTCTGGTCCGGGTCGAACCGGAAGCGCTTGCGGGTGCCGGACTCGTCCACCAGGTATTCGGGTTTGTAGTTGATTACCGTCTCGATCATGGAGACCGGTGCCGGGTCCAGCGGCGTTTCGGCGCGGCCCAGTTTGCCCACGGCTTCATCCACTTCCGGTATGTCCAGCATGGCCATGTCCTGTTTGGCGAGCACGTCCTTGACCTCGCCGATGGACGCGTGGGGCATCGTGGTGGGCATGTACAGGAACGACCCTTCATCCAGCGGCGGCATGAACTCCTTGCCAAGGCCGGGCATGGCGTGCACCAGCGCGGATACGGGCCGGGAGGCACGCACCGAGTCCGGCAGCCAGGAGGTCAGCGGGCCCGCTCCGAACCATACCAGTGCGCCGAAAAGGATCACCGCCGATGGCAGGCACAGGAATGCCGCTTTGTGGTTCAACGCCCAGCGGAGCATGGTCGGGTATCCTCGCTGGAATATCTGGAAGAAGCCCATGATTCCGCCGATGAGCACCGCTACGAACAGGAAGTTGAGCAGGTCGCCTTTTTCCGGTCCCAGCGGCAGCCAGTGGTCAGAAAGGACCACGCCCACCAACAGGATTACGCCGATGTTCTCCGTATGACCGAACAGGCTCTCAACGCGTCTGGGCATCTTGTTGGCGAACAGACGATGCATGGCGGGCAGCAGCAGAAACGCCCCGATCCACCACTTGACGTAGAAAGCGACAGCTGCCGCGGCCACAAAATACATGGCGGTCACGAGATGACTGGAGAAACGGAATCCCCTGCCTTTCCTGCGCTTGTATATGAGGTGCGCAATGGTCGGCAACACGGTGAGGGCCACGATGATGGAGGCGATGAGCGCGAAGGTCTTGGTGTAGGCAAGCGGCTTGAAGAGCTTGCCTTCCGGGCCTTCCATGGCGAACACGGGCAGGAAGCTGACGATGGTGGTGGCCACCGCCGTCATGATGGCTCCGCCCACCTCGGAGGCGCCCTCGAATATGAGCTTCATCCTGTTGCAGTCGAGCGTGGCCCGCTCCAGTTTTCGCAGGATGTTCTCGCAGATGATGATGCCCATATCCACCATGGTGCCGATGGCGATGGCGATGCCTGAAAGCGCCACGATGTTCGCGTCCACCCCGAAGGCCTTCATGCCGATGAAGCACATCATCACGGCCATGGGCAGAAGCGAGGATATGAGCAGGGAACTCTTCAGGTGCATCACCGCGATGAGCACCACGATGATGGTGATGAGGATTTCCTCAGTCAGCGCGCTGTCGAGTGTTCCGAGCGTCTCCTTGATAAGCCCGGAGCGGTCGTAGAAGGGCACGATGGTCAGTTTGCTGACCGTGCCGTCCTCAAGGGTCTTGGTCGGCAGGCCCGGAGATATCTCCTCGATCTTGGCCTTGACGTTCTTGATGACCTGAAGCGGGTTCTCGCCGTATCTGGCGACCACCACGCCGCCCACCGCTTCGGCGCCGCCCTTGTCGAGTACGCCGCGGCGCAGGGCCGGGCCGAGGCTGACCTCTGCCACGTCCTTCACACGGATGGGGACGTTGTTGACCACCTTGATCACCGATTCGCCGATGTCTTCAAGGTTCTTGACGAACCCGATACCGCGAATCAGGTATTCGACGCTGTTGACCTCGATGGTTCGCGCGCCCACGTCGAGGTTGGACATCTTCACGGCCGAGAACACGTCTTCGAGGCTTACGTTTGCGGCGAAGAGCTCGTCCGGATCCACGTCTATCTGGTATTCCTTGACGAAGCCGCCCGCCGAGGCCGCTTCACTCACTCCGTCCGCCGAGAGCAGGGCGTAGCGGACGTACCAGTCCTGTATGCTTCTGAGTTCGTCGAGGTCCCAGCCACCGGTTGGGTTGCCGTCCTTGTCGCGTCCTTCAAGGGTGTACCAGAAGACCTGCCCGAGCGCGGTGGCATCGGGCCCGAGGGTTGGCTGCACCCCCTGCGGCAAGGTTCCCGGCGGCAGGCTGTTGAGTTTCTCCAGCAGCCGGGAGCGCGACCAGTAGAATTCCACGTCCTCATCGAAGATGACGTATATGGTCGAGAATCCGAACATGGAGTAGCTGCGGACCGTCTTGACGCCCGGAATGCCCAGCAGGGCGACCGTGAGCGGATAGGTGACCTGGTCCTCCATGTCCTGAGGGGAGCGACCGGTCCACTGCGTGAAGACGATCTGCTGGTTCTCGCCGATGTCCGGGATCGCGTCCACGGGAACCGGGTCGCGCGGCAATCCGCCAATGTTCCAGTCGAAGGGCGCGACCATCATGCCCCAGCCCATGGTCAGCAGGACAAGCAGCACTACCACGAGTTTCTGCTCAAGGCAGAACCTGATTATCTTGTCAGTGAAGCTCTTGGCTTCAATCCTGTTCTCTGTATTGTTCTCCATTGTCTTCCGATCCGGGTCAGCGCTTGAGTTGGCGGTTCACCTCGCCGCAGCCGAGCATGGCCGCGCCGAAGTAGGGGTTGCGCACTTCCTCGTCGCTCTGGAGCCACGTGGCGCCTTCGTAATCGAAGGCCATGGGGCAGAACATCTCGTAGGCGGGACCGCCGGTCTCGGCATCCAGCTTGAGGACGGCATCGGTCAGGCCGGTGGAGAGCGGTTCGAATCCGGCACGGATGCCCACCAGATCTCCCGCTTCGCGCATGGCTGCCAGTCCGTCGTTCATGCGGGTCAGGGCCGAGGTCCAGATGTTGTGCGAAGGCCCGTCGAGGACCGAAGGATCGACCTGTTGCAGGGCTGCGTGCACGGCCTCGGTAGCTTCGCGCGCCGCCTCAAGATTGTCGCCCGCCAAGGCTGCCGCCAGCTCCACGTATTCACGGTAGACCGCCCCGAGTTCTTCGCTGAAGATCCGGGGGACAGTGGATTTTCCGCCACCGAACTGCAGGTCGAAGGCGTTTCTGAGCTGGGCGTAATGCTGTTTCATCTCGCCGAATATTTCATCAAGGCGCTTCGTGTCAGGCGCCTCGGAAGCGAGGATGGCGTCGTTGCTCAGGAGCATGGAATACTCCCGCCACTTCAGGGCCGCGTCACCCTCCAGAGAGTCGTCGTCAATGGTGCGAATTTCCTTGTTGAAGCTGCCGAAAGCCAGATGCGTCTTGTCCAGGTCACCGGAGGCGACTGCCTTTTCCAGCTCGACAAAGCTCTGGTGAAGCAACCGCAGCTTGGAACGGAACAGTTCGGGAAGCTCCTGTTCCACAGTCCCCGCTGCAACGCTTGAGGGATTCATCATGCTGGGCTTGGCCACGATCTGCACGGCGCTGTCGATCTTGAAGTTCCCCTTGGTGACCACGAGTTCGCCTTCCTCAAGGCCGTTCTTGACGATGTAGAAGTCTCCGGCCTTGGGGCCGAGTACTATCTCGCGTCCCTCATAGGTGCCGTCATTGCCTTCGCCCGCCACGTAGACCACGGCGCGCTTGCCGGTGATCAGCGGTGCGGAGGCCGGGATGACCAGCGGAGAATCCTTGCCGCCTTCGGCCGGGGAGTCACTCTGTTGCACGGCCTTGACCAACATGCCCGGCTTGAGGCTGCCGTCCTTGTTGGACACGGAAAGGCGCACCCGTACCGTGCGGGTGTCTTCGTCCACCAGCGGGTCTATGTAAACCACTTCGCCGGAAAACCGCTTGCCGGGATAGGCTTCCGTGCGGAATTCGACCTTCTTGCCGAGTTCGATCCATGGCAGGTCGGACTCGTAGGCTTCAAGCTCCACCCAGAGCGCGGAGAGGTCGGCCACGGAATAAATGGCGGTGCCGGTATCCACGTACTGGCCCTCGTTGACCTTCTTTTCGATCACCACGCCGCTCAGGGGCGAGTAGAGGGTAATGTGATCGCGCGGCTCACCGCGATCCACTACCTGCTGAATCTGTTTGCGGGTCAGGCCGAGCAGGCGCAGTTTTTCCCGGGCTGCCTTTTCGGTACGCGTCGCGCTCTTGCGCACGAGATCGAGAGAGCTGTCCTTCAGTTCGCGAACAGCCTTGATAGCCTGAATCAGTTCGACCTGCGCGGTCAGCAGTTCGGGGCTGTAAATGGAAACCATGGGCTGGCCCTGCTTGACCTCGCTGCCGGTAAAGTCCACGTACATGCGGTCGATGCGTCCGCCGGTCCATGCGGTAATGGCCCGGACGCGGGTTTCGTCGTAGTTGACCTTACCCACCATGCGTGTCTGGACCGCGACATCCAGCCGCTTGACCTTCTCCACGCTGATGCCCGCGAGCTTGCGGGCTTCCGGAGAGAGCTTGATCTCGCGAAGGCTCTGCTTCTCGCCGCCTTCCTCGGGTTCAAGGGGAATCAGGTCCATGAAGCATATGGGGCATTTGCCCGGCTCCTTGAGTTGAATCTGCGGGTGCATGGAGCAGGTCCAGATGATTTCGCCCGATTCATCAGTCGTGGCCTCGACGCCGTGCTCGGCGTGTTCTTCGACACTTTCGGTCTGGCTCTGCGGCGCCTGTCCTCCACGCAGTGCGTATCCTGCCAGAAACGCTGCGACCACAAGGATGACCGCGAAAAGGATGAGTTTCTTTTTGCTCATGATTCGGTCCGGGGTGTTTTGCTGACAGGCAGAATGTTCCGCAGGTCAGCCTGTATGAACGGTGCATGCCGAAGAATATGACGCATCAGGATTCTCCTTCCTGTTCATTGAGCGGGTCGGTCTTCAACAGTGAGCCGTGGAAGGTGCAGGGGAGTTCGCGGCCCACCAGCATTTCGATCTCGGCCATGCGTACGGCCTGATTGGTGAGGGCGCGGTAGTAGGAGAGTTGCAATTCAAGCAGGGTCTGTTCGGCGTCCACGAGATCAAGCGAGGAGCCGGAGCCGGTCATGAAGGCTTCCATGATCACGCCCAGAGACTGTTCCGCCTTGGGGACCAGCGCGTTCTTGTAAAGTTCGAGCTTTCGGCCCGCGTCGCGGTATTTGTAGAGCGCCAGCTGCAGATCGGCCTCCAGCTTGCGTTCCAGACCGGCGCGGCTGCGGCGGGCTGCTCTTGCCTTGGCGCGGTTCTCGTCCACGGCTGCCTGTTTGTCGTTGAACCAGACGGGAAGATTGAAGGACATGGAAACCATGACCGGATTCTGTCCGTCGCCGGTGACGTGGGTGGGCGCGCGGGAGTCATCCACTTCCGTGGACTCCACGCCGAAGGTGAAGTCGGGATAGAAGTCGTGTTCCGCCAACTCGGCACCGGACTCTTCGCTGGCTTCCTTCATGTCCCAGTATCGCAGGCCCGGGTTCGATTCCTTCATCTCGGCAACGAGGTTTTCCTCTTCCTCGGTGATGACCATGACCGGAATCGATGGCGGCAGGGGCACCTCGGTTCCTTCGGGGCGGTCCAGCAGAGCATTGATGCGGGCAGCCTGCGGGCGCTTGAGGTCACGCAGTGAGCGCAGACGGTCTTCCAGTTTGCCAAGCTCTACCTGCGGGCGGATCACGTCGGAGTGGGAGGCGGAGCCCGTGCTGAACCGGGCATTGGCGATCCGTTCCAGATACTCCATGAGCGCGATGGTCTCGCGGGTGATGTCGATGGCGCGGGCGAGATAGGCATACTCGTAGTAAGCCTTCTTGACCTCATAAAATGTCTTGAGCTTGAGTTCGTCCAGCTGTGCTTTGAGTCCGTCCGCTTCGCGCAGGGCCTGCTGCTCTTTCAAGTCCAGCTTGCCGAAAAACGGCAAGGTCTGGGAAAGGCCGTACTTGTAACGGGCCGGACCGCCTCGCGTTTCAAGCGGCGTGGTGTAATAGGCGAAGGTGAATTTGGGGTCGGGCAGCACGTCGGCATGGACCGACCGCTTGACGGCCGCCCGCCAACGCTGGAACGCGGCTCGGAGTTCATTGTTGTTTTCGGCGGCGCGGCTCAGGTAACCCCGCAGATCCTGCAGCTCGGGCCTGTCGCCAATGTAGCCGCCGGCCGCAGTTTCCTGAGGTGCGGCCTCGGACTGGGCGGCAGCCATGTGTGCGCTGCCGATCAGGATGAACATGGCAAGTGGGATAATGATTTTTTTTGCGTACATGGGTGCTTCCTTTATGTAGATCCCTTAACAATAAGTGTGCCGAAGAAGAATTTTATATAAAAACATGGTGTTACATGAGTTGTGGTTGATTTCCATACCCTATAAGTATAAAAATGTGCAATCTTTTTCCGTTTTTTGTGCACTTATGTGCAGCGGCGGGACAGCAAGTGTGTATGCCACCTCTATTAGTGGAAGGGTGGTATGAAACTCTATAAGATGGAATTATAACACGGATACGATGAACAAGGCCAGACTGGCCCTGTGCAAATGAAAGGAATTTGTTTTTTCAAACAGGAGGAAGCGAGAGGGGGAGCGAGCGGCGGGAACCGGGAACGCCCCTTCCCGGTTCCCGCCTTCAGCCCCCCATTGAGCGGAAAAGTGATACTGCGAACCGATCAGGAGATCGGGCCGGAGCTCAGGCAGGCGAGGTCGGATGCCTTGTTGTGATGCCAGCGGCAGGTGGCGGGCAAAAGAATGGTAAAGCAGGTGCCTTCCCCGAGTTCGGATTCGACCTCGATCTTGCCGCCATGCTGTTCGATGACGTCGTTGGCGATGAACAGGCCAAGGCCCGTGCCCTTGCTTCCTTTTGACGAAAAGAACAGGGAGAACATCTTGCCGAGCGTCTCGCGGTCCATGCCCGGTCCGTTGTCGCAGACCTTGAAGATAACGTGACCGTTCTGGCGGGAGACGCTGAAGAGGATTTCGTGATCCTTTTCAGGGTCATCGTCCCGGCAGGCCTCAATGGCATTTTCAAGGATGTTGACCAGCGCACAGGAGACCACGGAAGGGTCGATGTCGAACACGCCAAGAGAGCTGTCTATGTCGCGGACGAGACGGATATCCTCGTTCTTGGCCTTGGCGTCCACCACGGCGGCGATTTCGTCCGCGAACTCCACGACATTCACGTTCTCCCAGTTGAGATCGCGTTCCTTGGCGTAGAAGAGGATGTCCAGAACCGTGTTGCGAACGCGGTTGGCCATAAGCTTGATCAGGTCGGCCCCTTCCTTGATTTTGTCATAATCCTTGCGTTTGACACCGGATTCCAGCTTGTACATGCCGCCGTCGAGGGCTGTGAGCATGCCTTTGATGCCATGAGAAATGGAGCCGATCATCAGCCCGAGGTTGGTCAGGTGGTCCTGCAACTCGCGAATCTGTGTGATGTCGGTCGCGATCTCCATGACATGGGTGATTTCACCGGAGTCATCGCGGATGGGGGCTGTCCAGATGAGCACGTTGTGCTGCTCGCCGGACTTGGTGGTGACGATTTCCTCGGTCTGGTGAGGTTTGCCGTCGAAAAATGTGTTTTCCACCGGGCAGTTGGGGCAGGGCGTGGAGCGGTATTTGTAAATATGGTAACAATGCCCGCCGATTTCATCGCCGAAGTCTTCCTTGAAGCGGCGGTTGGCCCGGGTGATGCGCAGGTTCCGGTCCTGCACGGAGATGTAGCAGGGCACTTCGTCAAAGAGCTGCTGAAAGGTGAGCTGGGGTGCGTCGAAAGGAGCCGGAAGCTGAGCCGAGGCTTCGCACCCGTCGGTGCGAAGCCTCTGGTCGGCTCGTTTCAGGCACACGTCCAGCGCGTCCCGAGTGATCGGTTCCACCATGAAATCGGAGGCGTCGAGTTGGAGCGCCTTGACCCCCTGCTCGATTTCATCGGGACCGACCGCGACCACGGTCCGGGCATTTGCGCGCGTGTTGCGAATCCGTTCGACAAGGTCCAGTCCAGTCATGTCGGCCGGATGCAGGTCGCACAGAACTATGAAGTCGCCGCCATCGGTTCCGGAGTCGAGCGTGGACAGAACCTCGGCACCCGTGGCGCAGAGCGTGACGGGCCGTCCGGATTCGGCCGCCATGTTTGCAATGGCTTCGGTGCGAGATGTGTCTTTGCCCGTGAGGAGAACCCGTGTCTTCATAGCTGCCTTTCTGCGGTCTCGGGGTTGCCGGAGGAAATCCGGCCCGGCGGAGGAGATGACGTTGTGAGGCGTCCACCGGGCCGGAAGGTTGCCGGAAAGCTACTCGCCGAGCGTCTCTTTGACGATCCCGAGCAGTTCTTCCCTGTCAAAGGGCTTCGAGAGGCTTGCAACAGCCTTCTGAATGGCGTACTGATTGCTCTCGAGGCCTGAAATGACGATCACGGGGATATCCCTGTATTCGTCGCCCTGCTGCGTGAGTTTGCGATAGAACCGCGGGCCCCATTCCTTCGGCATTTCAAGGTCGAGGGTGATGAGGTCGGGTTTTTCGCTCTTCACGAGGTCCACGGCCCCGGCTCCGTCACTGGTGGAGCAGGTCTGGTAACCGTTGTCCGTGAACAGGTCGTCGAGATACGAGACGATATTCGGATCGTCGTCGATGATGAGTATTTTTTTAGCCATAATGCTCCTCGCATTGTGGCCCCGGCCGGACCTGAGGTCCGTAGCCTGAAGGCCGGTAGCTATTTTCAGGCCCGCAATGATTCCAAAGCGGGCCCATGCCGCCAAAGGACCAGTTCCAGTCCTTGAGGTTGAGGTGAGGAAGCGGCATGGGCCGTCATGGAGTCCTGACTGATTGGCAGAACTATTGCGGCCTGTATGTGAACCCCGGCGGGAGCGGCGCGTAAAGCGTCAAGCCCGCCGGGGTTGGCCTTTTATGCCTTTTCCTTGGTCTCGGCAGGCTTGCCGTGACCGTCCACCTTGGGAACTTCCATACCGATCTTGCCAAGCGTCTTGGTCATTTCGAGCATGATGCCCAGGCCGCGCTTGGCGTCCTTGGAGGCCATGCCGCCGACCATGCCCAGCGGGCCGGTGGGCTTGACGTCGGTGAGGTCCAGTTCCGAGAAGGCGTTCGCCGCGCCTTCGATCATCATGCGCACCTTCGGGTCGCTCAGCTTTTCCAGCATGCCGATGAGGAAGACGAAGGAGTCGCCCATGTTGCGGATGTTTTCGACGCCGTAGGTCTCGGCAACCTTCGCGCGGATATCGATCATGGCGCGGTAGGTTTCGAAAACGCCCTTTTGTTCCATCTCGTCCAGATACTGGATGAGCTGGGGGACCGAGGAGTGCAGAAGCGGCTCCATGGTCTGCCAGAGGTCGATGGCGTCTTCCATCTTGTCCAGCATGTAGGTCAGGTTATTGATGTTGAGCATCAGCTTCTTGATGAACTCGGTGAGGTCTTCAAGCTGAAAGCCGTGCTCGATGCTGCCGAATTCCGTCATCAGCACCTTGAAGCCATCGTGAAAGATGGGCGTCAGGTCCTGCTTGAGCTCTTCGGTGGCTCTCGCGCGTTCGGTCAGGAACGCTATGTTTTCCTCGATCTTGTCGAGGCGTTCCATAATAGCTGCTTCGTTACTCATGATATTGCCTCCGCAGGGTTATTTGCCTGCCATGTGGCGCATCTTGCCTGCCATGAACATCTGCGATTCGAGCGGCAGTTCGTGTCCCTTGAGCATCAGGTTGAAATAGGCCCACTTGAACATCATCTTGCCCCAGTAGTTCTGGTGGTTCTCGCCGAGCAGCGCGAAGGGTCCGAGACCCGGGAACGGGTACTTGCCCGGCAGCGGCTCGACATCGTAGTTGAAGTCGATGAGGTAGGCCTTTTCGTAACCGGAGACGATGAAGCAGGTGGAATGTCCGTCGTAGTCCGGGCGCGGCTCTTCGCCGTCCATTTCACGCAGCATGTTGTCCACCACGATGTCGGCCTCGTAGTGCGCCACGGAGCCGGCCTTGGAGGTCGGGCAGTTGGTGGCGTCGCCGATGATGTACATGTTTTCGTACTGAGCGGACTTCAGGGTGTGCTTCTCGGTGTCCATGTAACCCATGGGATCGGAGATCTCGGAGTCCATGAGGAACTGGGCGCCGAAGTTCGGCGGAATGGAGACCAGCAGGTCGTAGGGAACCTGCTCGCCCATGACGTCCTCGATGACCTTCTTGCCCGGGTCAACGTTGTCGATGTTGAAGTTGGGCACGACGTTGATGTTCTTTTCCTTGCACACGCGGCCGAGAATTTCTGCGGCAACGGGCTTGGTGAACGCGCCGGTGAGCGGGGTGACGAGGTCGATTTCGATGTTGTCGCGCACGCCGTTGACGGTGAAGAACCAGTCGGCGAGGTAAACGAATTCGAGCGGAGCAACCGGGCACTTGATGGGCATTTCCGCAATGTTCAGAACCACGCGGCCTTTCTTCATGTACTTCCACTTCTTGAACAGGGCTTCCGCTCCGTCGGGGGTGTAGAAGTCATGGATGTCGCCGCGCCAGTCGTCCATCATGCCGTCGATTTCGTCGGGCACGATGCGGCAGCCGGTGCCGACCACGATCCAGTCGTACTCGTATTTGCCTTCCTTGCAGGTGACGACTTTCTTTTCGGGGTCGAGGTTCTGGATGGTGTCCTGCACGAAGTTCACGCCGTGCAGGAAGTCGGCCTTGGGCTTTTCGCAGTCGTCGAGGGTGTAGATGCCGAAGGGCACGAACAGCCAGCCGGCCTGGTAGTGATGCTTCCAGTCGCGGTCGATGACGGTGATTTCCCATTCCTTGGGATCGAGCTTTTCGCGCATCTTGGTCGCGACCATGGTGCCGCCCGCGCCCGCGCCGAGAATAACCAGTTTTTTCATTTCAGGACTCCTTTGAAACTTAATGTATGCTTCTCCGGCCCCTCCGGAACTGTGGAGAGACCTGTTGCCTTGGTCGTGAGCGGCCTACAGCTTGACGCCGCTCTGCCTGAGGGCGGACATGCCGCCGTCAACGTTGATCACATCCTCGAAACCGGCGTGCCTCAGGGTCACCTGCGCCTCGTAGGAGCGGGTGCCGGTGTTGCAGACCAGAACGATCTTCGAGTCTTCGGGGACTTCATCGAGCCGCCGGGCCAGTTCGCCCTGCGGGATGTGATTCCAGTGCAGGGGGTGCCGTTCCATAAACGGCTGAGCGTTGCCCAGTTCCCTGCAGTCCAGAAAAAAGTGGTCGCCGTTTTCACGCTCGTCCCAGAGACGGCGGAATTCGCGGGCGTCGATGCCGCTGTTGATCCCGGCCAGCATGTTGTCGGCCACGTTCGCCGCGGTGTTGAGCACGTCCATGGCCGAGGCGAAGGGGGGCGAATAGGCGACTTCAAGGTTGGCAACATCTTCGATGTAGGGCTTCTTGGTCAGCATGGCGGAAACCGCACTGATGCGGCCGCTAAGGGCGTCGCCCATGGTGCTGATGCCCTGAATGCCGAGCACGCGGCGCGTAGGCCCGTCGAAGACCAGTTCAAGGGTCATGAGGGCGGCGTCCGGCATGAAATGAGCGCGGTCGAACTGGATCACCGTGGAACTCATGGCGGTGAATCCGCAGCGACGCGCGGCGTCAACGGTCAACCCTGCGCCGGCGGCGGTCAGGTCTCCCAACTTGACGGAGTAGGCGCAGGCCGGAGCTGCGAAAACCGGTTCGGCTCCTGCCAGAGATGCGGCCAGCACCGTGGCTTGCCGGAGTTCCGTGGAGCGGATCGCGGTGCCAGGGATGGGTGTCTTGCAGTTGACGTTCTTGAAGGCGGCGCAGCTGCCGCAGGCAAAGATATCGGAAATGCTGGTGCGCAGGCTCTCGTTCACGATCACCGCACCGGTCTGGGCGATTTCCAGCCCGGCATCGGCGGCGATGGCGCTCAGGGGCCTGCTGAACTGGGCGTTGATGATGCGGTCGGCATTGATGGTCGCCCGGTCGGTAACGACTCTCAACCCGTCCTTGTCCCGTTCGATTCTTTGAAGCTCATGCCCCGCGTGGATGGCGACGCCTTTTTCGGTCATGTGGTGGGCGACCATGTCCATGAGGCTGCCGGAAAGCGGATCAAAGCCCTGGGGGCAAGGGCCGGAGATAATTTCGATTTGGTCGCGACCATGCTGCATCAGGGCGGAAACCGTGAGCAGCCGGTTGTGGCCGCTGCCGATCACGACGGTTTTGCCGTCTGTCGGGCGCAGGCGGCGCGCATCTTCGTCCGTGGCGATGCGGGAAATGTCCGTGAGATGCTCACCGGGAACGTCCAGATCGGAGGGGGCCGCCGCAGTGGCAAAGACGAGCTTGTCGTATTCAAGGGTTGATTCGGAGCCTGAAACGATGTCGCGTACGAGCACGCGGCGATTCTTTGTATCAGCACTCAACGCGCGCAGTCGTTCGGGAAAGTCTATGCCGCGTCCGAGATACTGCTCAAGCGCGGAGCACGAGAACTCCGGCAGCGGGTTCTCTTCAGGGTAGAGGACGACAGCTTCCGCGGGACGGGAGTCGATATATTTCAGAACGCCGTTGAGCGCGGGGGCGTCGGCGCCAATGATGATAATTCGTTCCGGCATTGGGGACTCCAGTTTTACGACTCGACAGCTTTGTTGCCGGGAGGTTCAGAGTGGGCGTTCTTCACTTCCCGTAACGATGCGGTAGAAGGTGCTTGAGCGGATATTCTGACGCCGGGACGGTTGGGCAGTTGTGGTACGAGGGCGTCGGGACCGTCACAGGCATCGGCTTCCAGCACGGCGTGATCCGCCGAGAAAACGAAAACCTCGCGATGTCTCGGTGCTTCGTAGTGGAGCGATTTGCTCGTGTGTCGGTACGTGTCGGCTCTGTTCACGTCTCTCGCCCTATCCTCGGGACTGCGTCCCTTTTGTTCCTGAGCAGACTCAGACGAGCCTGAAATTGGAACGGTTCAAATATCCGACAAAGTCAATCGGAATTGATTTGGTCCGAAATGAGAATAATTCGTACCGATTTATTTCCGATTGGATGGGTCCGGATTAACCGGAAAATTGTATACTTGTCAAGGGGGGGTATTTTTAAGATGTTCTTTTAGAACAGTGTTTTATGAAAAAACCGATTGAGATTGCGATTTTTTTAACATGAAAATCTGGTAAAAATGAGGGGTGCCGACAGCACAAAGAGAGCAAAGGAGGGGCGGTTCTGACGTGGGCGGATCAGTCGAAGAAGGGGGAGCCTTCGGGTGATTCCATGAGGTCGGCAAGGGTGATGGAATCAAGCTCTTCTTCAAGAACCTTGGATGCCCGTTGCCAGACCTGCCTGGTTCGACAGACTGATGTCCGTTCGCAAAGGCCCTCGTCATTGATGCAGTCGGTAAGACGGATGCCGCCTTCCATGATGCGCACCACGTCACCGACGGTGATGTCGGCGGGGTCCTTGTCCAGAATGTGTCCACCGGCGGCACCACGCACGGATGTTATCAGTCCCTCTTTCTTCAAGGGCCGAATGATCTGCTCGATGAACTGGGCGGAAATACCCGTGGATTCAGATAAAACCGTGGTGCATTGCGGCATATCGGTCTGGCGCAGGGCCAGATCGAGAAGCAGTCGTGTCGCGTAACGGGAGCGTGCGGAAAGTTTCATGGTCCTCAGGGGGATAAGGATTGAAGGATGTATTCCGTTTTAGACGAGTTATAATCCTACTTGATTAGGCAGATAAATCAAGATTTGACGCGCCTCGAAAGCAATGAATGTGATGATTGAAAGCTGGCTTCGTGGTGCTGAAAAACGGGTTCGCCTTTTTTTGTCCTCAACCGCCTTTTGCAAATGGATTATTTTTCGCTGGGTAAAAACGGCTCACCGATTTTTACCGAAATTGTTCCCTTCATGGTGCTCTTTGCTTTCGGCAATATGCCTACCGTCGGAAAACTTGGTCTCAATGAACCGAAAACAAGGAGGTTCCATGCGATACATCAAGCTGATGACATGTATGACAACGGCAATGATGCTGGTTCTTTTTACCGCGCTGACCGCTGTTGCGGCAGACCCCGCCGGAGCCAGGAACGATTCATGGATCACTTTCAGCGGCACGGTTGAAGAGGTGCAGGCCAACTCTTTTCTGGTTGATTACGGGGACGGAAAAATCACCGTCGAGATGGATGACGGAGACCGTGACGCCGACGGCTACAAGCTGGTAAAGGGCGATGAGGTAACCGTTTCCGGTCGTGTCGATGACGATGTGTACGAAAAGCGGACAATCGAGGCTTCAAGCGTATACGTCGAAAAGCTGAACACCTATTTCTACGCCAGCCCCGCGGATGAAGAGGATTTCGCGCTGACCTACTACGGGCGCGTGGAATACGGCGACATGATTCTGCGAGGCGTGGTGACGGATATCGTGGGTGACGAGGAGTTCAAGCTCGACACGGGCCTTCGCGAAGTCATCGTGGAAGTGGACGAGCTGCCGTTCAACCCGTTGGACAATGAAGGATATCAGCGCATTGACGTAGGCGACGTGGTCAGCGTCACCGGCAACATGGACGAGGACCTTTTCGAAGGCCGTGAATTCGTTGCCGACTCCGTGATGACCATCGCTGAATAGATGACGAGATACGAAACAGAGAAAGGGCGGGAGGTTTTCCTCCCGCCCTTTTTATTGTTCGGGTTTCGGCAGCGCGAAGCCGTCCTCGTCCAGTTTCTGGGTGAATTCGGACGCAGGAATTGGTGGTGAGAACAGGAAGCCCTGAATGCAATTGCATCCTTCGGCCATGAGATATTTGAGCTGTTCGGGCGTTTCCACGCCTTCGGCCACGGTGTTCAGCCCCAGTTCCCGCGCAAGGGTTACGATGGTCCGCACGAAGGTTCGCCCTTCGGTGTCTTCGGTGTCGAGCATCCAGATGAAGCTGCGGTCGATCTTCAGCGTGCTGAAAGGCAGTCGCTTCAGGTAGTAGAGCGACGAATAGCCCGTGCCGAAGTCGTCCAGTGAGAAGACGACGCCCTGAGCGGTCAATTGGTTCATGGCTGAGGCCGCGGCCTCGAAGTTCTTCATGAGCGTGGTCTCGGTGATTTCCAGCGTGAGCAGCTTCGGTGGCAGCTGGGTGCGCTCCAGCACGCCGAGAACTTCTTCAACCAGTCCCTCCTGCATGAAATGGTTGGCGGAGAGGTTGATGGAAACCGGGCGCATGATGCCCGTACGCCGATACCAGTCCAGCGTATCGCGGCAGGCTCTCTCCATGACGAAAAGATCTATGCTCTTGATAAGTCCGGTTTTTTCGGCGAAGGGGATGAATTCCCCGGGAGGCACGAGGTTTCCGTCGCGTCGCCAGCGCACGAGTCCTTCCATGCCGATGATGCGTCCGGTGCCGTCGGAGACATCCACCTTGGGCTGGTACCACACTTCCATCTCATCACGGTCCAGCGCGTGCCGCAGGGCGTTTTCGATTTCAAGGTGATCGCGCGAGCGCTGATTGAGCGCCTCCGTGAAGAAGCTGAAGGTATTTTTGCCCATCTGTTTGGACTGGTACATGGCCAGGTCGGTGGAGCGGACGATATCTTCGGTCCGCTCGCCGTCCTCGGGAGCCACGGCGATGCCGATGCTGGCGCCGAGATAGATGCTGGCGCCGCCCACGGAGAAGGGAGTCTGAAAGCAGTCGAGCAGGGCGACTGCCTTGTCGCTCAGGCCGTCTCGGCCCAGCTCGGTTTCAGAAAGAATTCCGAACTCGTCACCGCCCAGCCGGACAAGCAGGTCGCCGGACTCCAAATTCTGTTGCAGGCGGCTGCCCACATCCGCCAGCAGCGTGTCGCCGGCAGCGTGGCCGAACGTGTCGTTGATGTTCTTGAATTCATCAATGTCGAGCATGAACATGCCCAGAATCCGTTCCGTTCCGGTGATTTCCGGAATCCGTCTGTCGAGCTCGTCCATGAGATAGTAGCGGTTCGGCAGATTGGTGACGCTGTCGTGGTACGCCTTTTTGGCCAGCTCGTTCTCCACCGCCTTGCGCCGGGTGATGTCCAGCAGCGAGGCCACGCTCATGGAGGTCTCCGGGACCATGCCGACGGTGAGTTCCACGTTTCGAATGCCGCCGCCGGAGGTGAGGACGCGGGCTTCATAGGAGCGCGGTGCGCTGTTGGGGTCCTCGCGCCGTCTGTTGTGATATTCGAGCATCCAGACGGCGTCGTCCGGGTGGAAGAAATCCATCCAGCGGGAACTGTGAACCACCACCTCTTCGGAGGGCGCTTCCACCAGTTTGCAGAACTCTCCGTTGGCCATGACGATGGTGCAGTCGTCAGCAATGAGGATGGTGGCCGTCCCCGTGTTCATGAAAATCGTGCGATACAGGTTCTCGGATTCTGCAAGTTCATGGCGGACTTTTTCCTGCTCAGTGATGTCCACGAAGGATTCGAGCAGGAAGGTGGCACCGTGGCGCGTGACGGGAACCACGGATTTGAGAATGTGTTTGCGCGTGCCGTCGGCGGTGACGATCTCGCATCGGCGCATTTCGCCGCTCATGCCCCTGTCGAGTATGGGGCAGTCGTCGTTGTTCTGCGGGCAGATGACCTTCTGGCAGGGCACTCCGAGCACGTCGTCCGCCGCGAGGCCGATCATCTCGATGGCCTTGCGGTTGACCTGCACCACGGTGCGGGTGTCGGCGGAAACCATGGCTACCCCCACCTGCATCGAATCTATGAGCTCCTGCTGGAAGGTTTCGTGCGCCCGCAATTCACGGATCACGGTATTCATGTCCTGCGCAAGATCGGTCACTTCGTCATTGCCGCGCAGTTCAATGAAGCGTTTGCCTTCACGGTCACCCGCCACGGTGGCGAGCTGGTTCCGGATGTTCATGATGCGGTCCGTCACGCGAACCCTGAACTGTCTGTAGGCTATGCCGGACAACGCGAAACTGGCGACGACCAGCATGCCCAGCAGGGTGTACATGGTACGGTAGCCGGTTTCGGAGATGCGGGTCGGCAGCGTGGTCGAAACCCCGAGGACCGGCCTGCCCAGAACATCGTCCACCACGGTCGAAGCCTTCAACAGGTCTCCCTCTCTGGTTAGCGTTGCCCCTTCGGATCGGGGCACTCGCTCCGGCGATGAAACGGAAAGGTTCACCTGAGCCTGCTCTGCGATCCTGTCGAGCGCCGCCGCGTCCAGAAGACGGCTCATGAGCATCCAGCCGCGCGAAGGGCCGCTCAGTTCGCTGGTGCGAATACGCTCTATGGATATCATGTGGATTCGTTCGCCCAGTGCGAGCAATCCCTTGAGGTGGCCTGTTTCGTCCTGGGCGGCTTTCGGTGCCCATTGCTGCATGAAGGCTTCCAGCTGCCATGGAATCTGCACAAGGGAGCGGTCGTCGTCCGCGAGCCCCTCGCCCCATATGACCTGTCCCTTCGGGGTGAAAAAGGCCACTATCTGCAGATTGGTTTCCGTGTAGGTGGAGGGGACCAGATTCGATTGCAGAAATGCCTGATTCCGGTCCTTGACGAAGGCATAGGTGTCGTCCCACCACGCCCAGTCCCGCGTCAGGTCCTGCAGACTGTCCACCGAGTGCTCGATGGCTTTGACCGCGCGCACGGCGTTGGTGCGAACCTGTGTCCGTTCGATTTTTTCGAATTCCGGAAGCAGAAACGCATGAAAAATAATGAAAGCGGACATCACTGTGGCCGCAAAGGTGCCCGCCAGAATCAGCAGGGTGGTGGAGCGAATGGTTGTGCGCATGTTTTTACCTCGGAACACGATATCAGGGTGTTCTCAAAAAACAAGCGGATTAGACAGGAGGGAGGCTGTGCTCCGGCGAAGCGGCAAACGGCTGCCGGAACAAGTTTTTGCTTCGGGTTGACGGAAGCTTACGGTTTGCAATAAATTCCGGGTTGAATGGACAACTCGAAACATGCGTCCGGGCCGGTTGTGGCTCGGAACTGGCCAACGCCCGGAGGATGACATGGCAATCGGCAAGCTCGGCATCATTGAAGCAATGGATATGATCCGCGAAGAGAAAGCGGTTTTGGTGGATGTGCTGGTCCCGGAACATTTCGAGCGGCGACACATTCCCGGCGCGGTGAATGCCTGCGTCTACGAGGTTGGTTTTCTTGCGCTCATGCAGAAGATCATTCCGGACAAAAATGCGGCGGTCCTGCTTTACGGTGCCGGTCCTGGATCGCTGGACTGCCTGGCCGCGGCCGAGAAGCTTGAACGGGCAGGATATGCCCATGTGTATTATTTCCCGGGCGGTTTGGAAGAGTGGCGCGAGGAAGGGTATCCGCTGGAAGGGTCGGCCGTACGCGCCGTGGATCCGCCGCATCCGGAGCTGGTGCTGGAGCAGCGGGTATACCCTGTGGCGGCTCGGGCGAGCGAGATTCGCTGGACCGGCCGAAGCGCCAACGGCTCGCATCACGGCCTGCTGCCGGTGAGCGCAGGGGAATTCGATGCCCGCAGCATGACCGGCGAATTCAAGCTGGATATGCTCGGGCTCAAGAACCTTGACCTTGAAGGGGACGAGCTTCACCCCGTGCTGGAAGAGCATCTGCATTCGGACGACTTCTTCTTCACGTCCCTTTTCCCTGACGCCGTGTTCCGCATCACCGGAATGCAGGCCATCCCCGACGCCCCGGCCACGCTGCCGAACTACCGTGTCATGGGCGACCTGACCATGTGCGGAGCCAGTCGTGAAGTCTTTTTCGCAGCCCAACTCCGAAATGCGGCCGAGGGAGTCTCCCTTCAGGGAAATCTCGACCTCGACCGCACCGAATGGGGCATCATCTACGGTTCGTCCCGTTTTTTCCAGCACCTTGGCTACCATGTGGTCTTTGACCTCATCAGCGTGGATTTTCAGGTGCTGCTGGTCTGACCGGAATCAGGTGGCGAACTCCATGGCTTCGAAGATGGTGTCCTCGTCGTAGAGTTCCGGGTCCAGCTTGGAGACCGCCTCGAAGAACGCGTCCCAGCCCTTGACTTCGTCGATTTTCTTGTTGTCCACGAAAATCTTGAAGGTCAGGCCTTCGGGGCATTTGGTCATGTTCAGCACCAGCTCGCCCTTGGGCGTGTGCTCTGTCCAGAAGGCGGACCACGACGTGCGGTCGCCTTCAGTCTTCTTGTACTTTTCGAAATAGGCGTCGAAGATGTCTTTGATTCGCTGCTTTTCCATGTAAATACCTCCACTTTCCATATTGCGGCAAATCCTGTCGCGATGCAAGGGACTGTTGCTTCCCGGGCGCATATCGGGTAGTTGCCGGATGGATGTCGCAAATGCGTTCGGGACGGGGAACGGTTTGCGTCGAGGACGGGGCGCACTGCTAGAGGGTGCGGCTTCGGTGCATGGCCTCGGGCGTATAAACGCATTATGTGAGGGGTTACGTGAGCGAGAGGGAGATTCTGGGGGTCTACTCCCACAGTACGCGCTATCAGTACAAGGTTGGTGAGCGCGGGTCCCGGTACCGCAACGGTACCTACTGGTTCGTCTGCAAACTGCACGACGAGGCCTATGAGGTGCAGCCGCTCAATGCCAACAGTCTTCCCTCCGGTGTCCGCCGCATCGTGGACCGCGAGGAATTTCTCAAATACTACACTCCGGAACTGGACTACTACCAACAGCGGACCCTTCCCTGCATGGAGACCCTGTACCGCAAGGTGAAGCTCGGCAGGCGTTATTTCAACCTTGGCAAGCTCACGGACGCGGAGCGCGAATTCTGCGAGGTCGTGGTCATGCAGGAGGAAAACGTTGACGCCAACATCGGGCTTACCGACGTCTACTCGGAGCAGCGCGAATTCTCCAAACTGCGGGAAGTACTGGATAGACTGTTGAACAATGACGAGGTCTTCCGCGAAGAGCAGCGCCACAAGTTCAACGAGTTCGGCATCAACCTGAGAAAACGCGAGTTCTACGACGACGCCATTCGCTTCTACGTCAAGGCCATGGAGATCAATGGCGAGGACGACCACCTGCACTTCAACGCGGCCCGCGCGTGGTACGAGAAAGGCAAGCTCGAAGACTGCCGCGACCATCTCAAGCAGGCCCTGAAGCTCAACCCGCGTTTCCCCGAAGCCGAGGCGTTTCTCGTGCTCGTCACCAAGAAGATGGGCTGTTAGCGGTCCCGAAGCGTTTCGATCAGCGTTCCGGCGATCATGTCCTGTACCCGCGAGGCGGCGGGGGCGTCGAAGCAGTCGTTGCCCACGTCGGCGAATCCGTGCTCCACGTCGCGCAGCAGCACCATGTCCCACTCGGCTCCGGCCGCGTTCATCTCTTCTTCAAAGTCCGATGCCTGTTCTTCGGGCACCACAGGGTCTTCGGCCACTCGCACCACAAGCAGTTGCGCACGGATGTCTCCGGCCTGTGCCGGATGCGATGTGTCCAGATATCCGTAGATGCTCACGGCGCAGTCGATGGGCGCATCGGTGCGGGCCAGCTCCAGTGCGGCTCCGCCGCCGAATGAGAATCCCAGCGCGCCGAGACGGCTTTCGTCCACAGCGGAATGCTGGGCGATCGCATCGAGGCAAGCTCTGGCCCGACGACGCATGAACGGTCTGTCGTCACGAAAGACGCGATGGGCCGTGGCTGCTTCGTCGCGCGTGGCGGGACGCAGTTCGGAGCCATAGAAATCCGCGGCCAGTACCGCGAATCCTTCGGCGGCAAGGGCGCGGGCATGGTCGAGGGTGGACTCTCCGAGGCCCGTGAACTCGTGAATCAGCAGCACGCCGGGAAACGGGCCATCGCCGTCCGGCAGAACCAGAACGCTTTGCAGCCGCGTGCCGTCGTGTTCGTGCTCGAAATCCTGTTCCCGTATCATTTGAAATCATCCCTTGAAAAACGTGTACCCATGATTCGCGATGACAGGCCGGGAGCGTAATCCGGCTCTTCGCCCCCGCCGTGGTGATAGGCGCAGAAAAAGTCCCCGTCCGGGGTGACGCACCAGCCCGAATAGCCGAAATCCGCCCATGCCGCATGGCGGTCGTTTTTCAGCTCCAGCACGCTATCCCGCATCCAGCGGTCCGGCAGGCCCTGCGTGTGGTCCCAAGTAAATTGATGTTCGCGCAGTTCGCGCGGTTCATTGACGTTCAGCTTCACGTCCCGCCAGACGCAGTCCACCTCGTTGTCTTCAAAGGGCAGGGGCGCGCCGACCATGATGCCGCGCGTCTCCGCGCCGTCGGGAGGCACGGTCATGGCGATGCGGTCGCGGTCGTTGACCGTCAGTTCGCAGACCCCGCCTGAGTAGCTCAGGCGGAAGTGGTTGAATTGCCCGGACTTCAGCGGCAGCACGTGCTCGCCTTCCGACTCGACGCGGTCCGGAAAGACGCGCCACCAGCAGCCAAGGCGCAGGCCGCAGCCGTTTTGCCCGGCACGGTCCACGCGCAGGGTGGCTTCAAGCTCGGCGGTGGCGGAGCGCGGATCGGTCATGGGCCGCAGGGCGAAGCGGGTGACATCGGAGCCAGGGCCGTTTCGCACGCGCATTCCCTCGGTGGTGAATTCCGGCGGCGACGCCTGCGATATTCTGCCGTGCACGCGGAAACCCGAAGTGAGTTCGTCCAGCTCACCAAGCCATGCTGCGGTTCCCCAGTCCGGTCCCACGTTGCGGTAGGTCACCAGCAGCTTTCCGCCCGGGGTGAGTCCCAGCGTGGGCCGATGGCCGATGAGCGGAGTTGGGATCGGGTCGGACCATGTGTTGCCGCCGTCATCGCTCAGGCTCAGGTACATAGGCTCATAGACCATGCTGTTTTCGCGCATGAGGCAGGCCAACCTGCCGTCGGGGAGCAGGCACAGGCTACCTTCGCACAGCACCAGATTGCGGTGGCGGGCAATGGGGGCGTGCATCTTCCACGTGGCACCCCGATCATCGGAGCGGTAGAGCATCTGCTCCGTCGGCGCCTGCCGGATGGCCGGATGCGCCGCCTGTCCTCGGTGACAGTGGCCGGTGGTGAGCAGGGTCTCGGTGTCAAGGGCCAGCGGTCGGTCCAGCAGCCCGTGCCCGGTGATTTTCACGCGGTCGTCAGTCACCCAGTGCTCGCCTTCGTCCGTGGACCATGTGGCGTTGGGCGGCACGTCGTCCATGAGCAGAATCTGTCCGTCAGAGAGTGCGCTGAGGCGCGGGCAGTGGCTGCGGCGGGCGCGGATCATCCTCGGCCCGGACCATGTGCGGCCGCCGTCCTTGCTGCGCTGCTGCATGAGCCTGCGGCGGTTGCCCACGTGCCGATCATATTCATTGTAGACCACGAGCAGGCTGCCGTCGTCCATGGTGCGCACGTCCGTAAAACAGAGGTAATGCCCCTGCCGATGGTCGATGACCACGTGGCGGGAAGCGTCGTCGGAAATGCTTGGCACGGCGTTCTCCTTGTGACCCTTCGGGGCGGGTCTGCGGTTGGATCAGGTCTCGGCCCTGTCGTCCTGCACGCGCTTGGTCTTGCCGAAACTGCGTGGAAGCTCGCCGGGGTTGACGATCTGTACTTCGCTGCGAACGAGGATGTGCTTTCTGATCTCGTCGCCCACGGCCCGCGCCAGCGCCTGATCGCTGTCGGCGCTTTCCCCTGGCCTGCGTTCCACGCGCACGGCCATGTGGTCCAGCCCGTCGCGGCGGGTGAGCTGAATGAGATATTCGGCGGAGACGCCGGGTACGTGTCCCAGCACTTCGGCGATCTGGCCGGGGTAGATGTTCACGCCGCGGAAGATGAACATGTCGTCCGAGCGGCCGAGAATCTTGTCGTGACGCGGCATGGAAACGCCGCAGTCGCAAGTGCCGGGGATCAGGCGCGTCAGGTCGCGGGTGCGATAACGGATCAGCGGGGAGGCTTCCTTGGAAAGGGTGGTGACCACCATCTCGCCTACTTCGCCCGGTGCCACGGGTTGCAGGGTGTTCGGGTCGAGAATCTCCAGAATGTAGATGTCCGCCCAGTAGTGGACGCCGTCGTGGGCGGGACAGTCCAGCCCCGCGCCCGGACCGTAAAGTTCGGTCATACCCGTGATGTCGAAGCTGTCTTCCAGTCCCAGCGCTTCGCCGAACTGCTTGCGCATCTTCTCGGAGTGCGCCTCGCCGCCGAAGATGGCCTTCTTGAGGGAGATGCGCTCCAACAGGCCGTTTTTCTGCACTTCCTCGCCCATGAGCAGGGCCATGGAGGCCGTGGAACACAGGCAGGTGGGGCTTAGATCTTCCAGAATCTGAAGCTGGATTTCCAGCATCCCCGGGCCGATGGGCAGGGCCATGGCCCCGAAGTGTTCACAGCCGAGCTGAAAACCGGCGCCGGCGGTCCAGAGCCCGTAGCCCACGCATATCTGTACACGATCCTCCACGGTCAGTCCGGCCAGCTCGTAGCAGCGGGCGAACATGTGCTTCCAGGTGTCGATGTCGCGCTGGGTGTAGCTGAGAATCTTGCGCTTGCCCGTGGTTCCGCTGGAGCCGTGGATGCGCACCACGTCCGCCTCGGGCACGGCCAGCAGCGGCAGGGGGTACCCCGCCTTGAGGTCCTCCGCCGTGGTGAGGGGCAGTTTGGTGATATCGTCCAGGGAGGTGACGTCGCCCGGCTCCACTCCGGCCTCGCGCAGTTTCGCCTCGTAGAAGGGGCTGTTCTCGAACGAGTGCTTCACGGTCCACTGAAGCCCCCTGCTCTGGATGTCGGCGATTTCGTCTTGCGAAAGGTGCGGTATGAATCGATGCTCGGACATGGTCTCCCTCGAATGATTCCGTGTGGACCCGGCTTGTGCGCGGGCTGGAAATGAAGTAGCCAAAATGGCGAGAACGTCCGGGAGCCGCGTGGTGGTCCCGGCGGTCGGAGGGGGCAGTGCGCAAAGCTTGCGGTATCGCCTGCCCGCTACGCGCCATTCATGCATAATTCCGACGCATTCATCAAGTGGGAAGCCTCATGCCGTCACCGGATGCCATACCCGAAACACTGTGGATCGCCCTGCCGTTCGCCATGGTCGCAGGGCTGTTTGTCGGCAGTCTGTGCACCCTTTTCGTGCATCGCTACGTGGAGGAAAAGCCGCTGCTGTCGCCGTTTCGCTTCCCCATGCCGCTTCGCTGGCTCTTTTCGCCCGCTCCCGCTGGCAACCCGGAGCGGCCCCACGGACCGGCCATCGAGGTAACCTTTGTGCTCTGGGCGGCCGCGCTCTCACTCAAATTCGGGCTGTCGTGGTTCTGGCTGGCGAACATGGTTTTCGGCGCGCTGTTCATCTTCGGCAGCTTCGTGGACCTGCGAACGTTCATCCTGCCGGATCGCGTGACGCTCGGCGGTTTCGTGCTGGCGATCGCCTACAAGGCCATTGTCGGCCTGCATCTCGGCAATATCCTGATGCCGCTCAAACCCGCGCTTCTGGGTGCGGGGTTCGCCGCCGGGCTGTTCTGGGTCATGCAGCGGGTCTACCGCATCGTGCGAAAAGAAGAAGGCCTCGGAACCGGCGACGTGAAGCTCATGCTGCCGGTGGGTGCGCTCGTGGGGCCGGCGGGGCTGCCATTCACCATTCTCGCCGCCGCGCTCGGCGCCATGGTCGGCAGTTTCATCTACATGCGACTGCCCGGTTCATCCGGCTTCAAGACCAGAATTCCCTTTGGCCCCTTCCTGTGTTTCGGTGCCATGCTCTACATCCTCGTAGGGGAAGCGGCCATGCGCTGGTACGTCTCCCTGTAGCGATCAATCTTCACCGAGAGCCTGTGCGCAGGCGTGCGCCGAGGCCCATGCCCACTGGAGATTGTAGCCGCCGAGCCGCCCCGTCACGTCCAACACCTCGCCGATGAAATACAGTCCCGGCACCTTTCCGCATTCGAAAGTCTTGGAAGAAATTGCGTCCGTGTCCACTCCGCCCGCCGTGACTTCAGCCTTGGCGTAGCCTTCGGTTCGGCGTGGAAGCAGCTCGCGGCGGTGCAGCAGGTCGGCGGCCCGTGTCGCATCTTCTTTTGACAGTTCGGCCAGCGGCCTGCGTATCAGGGTGTCCGGCAGCAGGGCGACGCACCGCTTCGGCAGATGCTTTTCCAGCAGTTTCCCCAGCTTCATGGGACCGCGATTGTTCTCGACGAGTTCGGTAAGCTGTTGACCGGGAAGAAAATCCACAATGAGCGGGGCGCCGGGCTTCCAGTGCAGGGATGCCTGCATGGGAGCGGGGCCGGAGATGCCCTTGTGCGTGAACAGCAGGTCGTCGAGGTGGACGGTTCCGCCGGTCTCGATCCGTGCGGGAAGCGCGGTCCCGGCGAGTGAGCGACACAGTTCGGCATCAGGACCGGAGAGCTCGAATCCCACCAGCGCGGGGCGGGGCTTGATGACCTTCAGGCCGTACTGCCGGGCGATGTCGAAGCCGAGACTGCTGGCTCCGGCCTGCGGCCACGACGGTGCGCCAAGCGCCACCACGAGCTTCGAGGCGCTGTACTCCGCGCCCTTGAAGCGCACGGTGAACGGCCCTTCGCCGGAAACGGCGTCGATGCTGCCGTTGAGAACGATTTCGACCCCCGCCTTTTTGGCGCGGTCCACCAGTTCCCCGGCGAGCTTTCCGGCCTTTTCCACGCAGAAAAGCTGCCCTGCGGCCTTTTCCTCGTAGCTTAGCCCGCATTCCGCGAAAAAGGCCACCACATCCCACGGCGTGTGGCGGGCCAGCGCGGATTTGCAGAAGTGCGGGTTGGCGCAGAGGTAGTCCTCCGGGCCGGTCTCCAGATTGGTGAAGTTGCAGCGGCCGCCGCCCGAGACGCGGACCTTCATGGCGGGCTTCTGCCCATGGTCGAGCACGGTAACGCTCTGACCCGAGCGGGCCGCGTGGATGGCGCAATACAGGCCGGATGCCCCGGCTCCGAGGATGATGACGTCGCTTTCTGGCATGGCGGATTTGTACGGCAGGGGGCCGCCGCTGGCAAGCGGGAACGCGTTTGCCTTTCAGCGTCGCGGGTGCTTTTCAACCATGGAAAGTTTTGTTATGGAGTTCGGACTTATGGCGTAGATTCGCCGCAATCGAGGAGGGTAAGGCTTATGATGGGTTTCTTTTGGTTTTTTCTGGGTCTGATCGCCGTCATCGCCACGTTGGCAATGATCAAGGTCAGCACGCCCAACGAAGACTAGGACTGGTCGCCCGGTGACGGGCGAAGCATCTTTTCCGCAAGGGAGCCGTCCCCGAATCGGAGGGGGTGGTTCCCTTGCGTGTTCCCGGGAGGCCGGATGATCATCTATTCGTGGAACGTGAACGGCTATCGCGCCGTGCTCAAGAAGGGCTTCGAGGACTGGCTGGACGCCTGTGGTGGCGACGTGGTCATGCTACAGGAGACCAAGGCGCATCCCGACCAGCTCACGGAAGAAGGCAGGGCTCCGGAATCCTACGAGCATCACTACTGGAACTGGGCCACGGTCAAGAAAGGATACTCCGGCACCGCCTGCTTTTCCCGCCCGGAACCGCTCTCCGTACACTACGGCCTTCCCGACGAAGCCTATCAGGGTGAAGGGCGAGTGGTGCGGCTGGAATATCCCGACTTCTGGCTCTTCAACATCTACTATCCCAACGGGCAGATGTCCGACGAACGCCTCGGCTACAAGATGGGTTTTTACGACGCGTTTCTGGCCCACGCCGAAGAGCTGCGCAAGGACAAGCCCATCGTGGTCGGCGGCGACTTCAATACCGCTCACACCGAGATCGACCTCAAGAATCCCAAGTCCAACTCCGAGCGCTCCGGGTTTCTGCCCGAGGAACGGCAGTGGCTCGACAAGTTCATCGAGCACGGCTACGTGGACACCTTCCGTATGTTCGAGGACGGACCGCACCACTACACGTGGTGGTCGTACCGCTTCAATGCCCGCAAGAACAACGCGGGGTGGCGCATAGATTATTTTTTTGTCTCCGAGGAACTGCGCGAGAAGGTGCTGCGCTCGTGGATAGAGCCGGATGTCATGGGCTCCGACCATTGTCCCATCGGCATTGAACTGGACCTTTAGAGGGCCGGGGTTTTTCTTGAGCATCCCGTCCGCTTGCATTACAAGGACCGCACGCAAGCGGGGGAAGACATGAACAGGATACTTTTCAAAGGGCTGCTCGCGGCCCTGATTCTCTGCACCGTGCTGAGCGGCTGCCTGCCCGCATCGGTGGAGCCGATGGTCTACGAAGACGCCGTCGGGCTGCCGGAAAGCTGGCTCGGCGAATGGCAATACGTCGCCGCAAGCGACGAATCCCCCGGCGACTGCGGTATCGACCCCGTAGTGGTCATTGGCAGAAGCGGACCCGAGTGGCACGCTCAGGCCTTCGGTTGCGGGGAGAGCTACGGCGGCAGGTTCGTGGCTTCAAAGGTGCCCGGCACGGACATCCGGGTCCTGAGCTTTTCGCGGTTCACCGTCGATGGCGACGGCGGCAGCGAAGACTTCAAAAACGTTTTCTTTCTGGCACGCAAGCGGGGAGACCGGCTCTATTGCTGGGACCTGCTGCACGCCGGACTCGGGACCCTGCCGTGGGGGAACAAGGAAGTCCGTCACTGGCTGGAAACCAAGGGCCTGGAGCTGGCCGACGACAAGGCCGGACTGGTTTTTCAACGCACGCATTAAGGGAGATTCCGACATGGCGCTGCCCCTAGCAGTTCTCGTCTCGGGCGGAGGGTCCAACCTTCAGTCCATCATAGACCGCATCGAGGAGGGCTCGCTCGACGCGGAAGTTCGGCTGGTCATTTCCAACAAGGCGGGAGCCTACGGCATCACCCGCGCCCGCAACAACGGCATCCCCACCAAGGTCATGTCCCATAAGGACTACGCCAGCCGCGAAGCCTTTGACCGGGACATGGTCGCGGCCATGCGCGAACACGGCGTCATCGCCCCCGAGGGGGCCGTTGTCATGGCGGGCTTCATGCGCATCGTCACTCCGGAGCTGCTGGATGCCTTTCCCAACCGCGTGATGAATATCCATCCCGCGCTGCTGCCGAGCTTTCCCGGCATCCACGGGCAGGGCGACGCTGCCGAATACGGAGTGAGGATCTCCGGCTGCACGGTTCACTTCGTGGACGAGAAGATGGATAACGGACCGATCATCATTCAGGCCGCCGTTCCGGTGCAGGCGGGGGAAGACGGCGATTCCCTCGGCCCGCGCATCCTCAAGCTCGAACACCGCATCCTGCCGCAGGCCCTGCAGTGGCTGGCGGAAGAGCGGCTGACCGTGGACGGGCGGCATGTCCATGTGAAGGTCGGCCCCAAGCCGCTTGCTGCCCAGCCTCGGGCCGATTCGGAGCCCTCGGCGCCCGCTCTTGTCTGGCCGCCGCTTGAGGAAGGATTCTAGCAGACGACTCTCAGACGCAATGCAAAGAGGCCGGGACGAACCTAGGTTCGTCCCGGCCTCTTTGCCGTTCGCAATGCGCTCGGCGGGAAAAGGTTCGCTCAGGAGCCGAGATTGTTGATTTTACAGGCTGCGCAGGCAGCGCCGAAGCCGTTGTCTATGTTGACCACGCTCACGCCGCTGGCGCATGAGGTGAGCATTCCGAGCAGCGCGGAGAGGCCCGAGAACGACGCCCCGTAGCCGACCGAAGTCGGCACGGCGATGATGGGCTGGGAGACAAGGCCGCCGACCACGCTGGCCAGCGCGCCCTCCATTCCCGCGATGACGATGATCACCCGCGCCTTTCGGAGCTGTTCGACGCGCTCCAGCAGGCGGTGAATGCCCGCGACTCCCACGTCACAGACAATGGAGGCGTGGCTGCCGAGCATCCGGCAGGTATCAAGCGCCTCTTCGGCCACGGGCAGATCGGACGTGCCCGCGGTGACGATGGCTATTTCCCCGTCCCGGTATTCCACCGGCGTGCGGGTCAGGGTCAGGGTGCGGCCCGTGGCGTTGTGTTCGGCGTCCGGACAGACCCGCAACACGTGCTCGGCCATTTCCGCAGAGACGCGGGTGGCCAGAATGTTGGTGTGATCTCCCATTCTGGTGAAAATTTCGCCGACCTGTTCCGGGGTCTTGCCCTCGCCGTAGATCACTTCAGGAAATCCGTTTCGTAAAGGGCGGTGCAGATCGAACTTGGTGTGCCCCAGATCCATGTACGGCAGGTCGCGCAGTCTGCCGGCCCCGTGCTCCACGGTTATCTTGCCGTCCCGGATGTCCTCAAGCAGTCTGGTCAGCGCATCATTCGTCATTTTCGGCGTCCTCTTCGTGCGCGTCACGCGTCACTTCGTTCATGTTGCCCATGCGGTAGCCAGCAAGATCCACGGAAACGTGACGATAGCCCAGTTCCTTGAGGGCGAGGTCTATCCGCTCGCGAAGCCCGGAGTCGAGACAGGCCGTGATATCCTCCGGCGGCAGCTCCAGACGGGCCAAGGGACCGTGGCTGCGAAGTCGAACCGCCGCGAAGCCGATGGACTTTAGAAAGGCCTCGCCCCGGTCGATGCGTTCAAGCTCGCTTTCCTCCACGAGGGTGTCGTGGGGGAGGCGCGTCATGAGACAGGCGGCGGCCGGTTTGTCCCACGTGGCAAGGCCCAGCGCGCGGGAGTGATCGCGAATGTCCTGCTTGGTCATTCCCGCCTCAAGCAGCGGGCTGCGTATCCCGAGTTCCTTGATGGCCCTGCGTCCGGGCCGGTGATCGCCAAGGTCGTCGCGGTTGCTGCCGTCAAGAATATGCTCGATGCTTTGCTCTTCGGCCAGCCGGACAAGCTCGCCAAACAGCACTTTCTTGCACAAATAGCATCGTTGTGGCGGATTCTGTCTGATGCTGTCCGGCATGGCCATTTCGATAACCCTGTGCGGAACGCCCAGCTCCCTGCACATCTGTGCCGAGAACGCGACTTCGGATTTGGGGAAGAAGGGCGTGTCAAACGTCAACGCCAAGGCATTTTCGCCGAGGGCCTCGTGCGTGGCGTGGAGCAGCAGGGCGCTGTCCACTCCGCCCGAAAATGCCAAGATGACGCGTTCCATGGAACGAAGTTCCCCGACAAGCCGGGCGTACTGCTCCTTCTGTCCTGCCGTGAGTGTCATGCGCCTTCCTATTCAAGCCTGCCGATGACGGCGTAGATTTCGGCCAGTGGGAGATCATGCTTCCGGGCCAGTTCGCGGCAGTCCTCGTATTCCGGTTTGGACCGGATGACCTTGCCGTCCAGCAAGGTCCGTTTCATGCTCACCGGCCCCAGAGGGGTTTCCAGTGTGTCGAAGCGCCGTTGAAGGGCGGTCTTGTCCAGTGCGAAGCTCTTGACGCCGAGCGTGGTGGTGTGTCGGAACAGCAGCTCCTTGAAGCGCGGCTCCTCGTTTTCGGCGCAAAGCAGGGAGACCATGGTGGCCGGGCGGTTCTTCTTCATCATCACGGGGGAAAAGTGGATGTCCATGGCGCCTTCATCCATGAGCAGTTCCATGGCGTGGCCGAGCGCTTCTCCGGTCATGTCGTCGATGTTGCATTGCAGCAGCCGGGCCCGGCTGCCGTCACTGTGGTCCTGCTCTTCAACTTTCGCCAGATGGACACGCAGCAGGTTGGGGCGCGTGGTCTCGCGGTGGCCGACGCCGTAGCCCGTTCGGGTGACGGTCATGGTCGGCGTGGTGATGAATTCGTCCGTCAGGGCTGCGATGATGGCCGCGCCCGTCGGGGTGGTAGCCTCATGGTCGGTGTTGCCGCGGGAGGTCGGCACGTTCTGCAGAATTTCCACCGTGGCTGGGGCCGGAACCGGCATTTCACCGTGGGCGCACCGCACGAAACCGCCGCCCAGTTCCACGGGCGCCGCCCATACCGCGTCCACGTCGAGCTGGTGGTAGCAGATGGCCGCGCCCACGATGTCCACGATGGAATCGGTTGCGCCGACCTCGTGAAAATGCACCTCGTCCACTGCCTTGCCGTGGACCTTGGCCTCGGCTTCGGCCACCCGGCGGAAGATGCGCAGGCTGGTTTTCTTGACCGCATCCTGCAGGCCGCTGGACATGATGATTTTGCGGATATCGGCAAACGTGCGGTGATGGCCGTGCCCGTGATGATGATCGTGCCCGGCCGACAGGTTTACGTCCGCGCGGGTTCCTCGGATGCCGTTTCGCATTTCCTCGGAGATAACCAGCTGGAATTCCTGACTCAGGCCGAGCTTGTCCAGCTCCGCCGAAAGGTGTGCCGGTTCAACGCCCAGGTCGATCATGGCGGCAAGGTTCATGTCGCCGCTCAGCCCGGCGAAGCAGTCATAGTAGAGTATGTTCATCAATCTTTTCCATGTCGTATCAGTCTCCGCGGCGAGCGGGCGGTATGCGCGCCCGCTTGCCGCGAAAACGGAATTCGACGGTTCCTATTCAAACTCGCTGACGACCTGCTTCAGAACCTCGGGAATGTCGATGTTCTGCGGACATTTCTCTATGCATTCGCCGCACTCCACGCACTGGGAGGCATAGCCGGGGTTGCGCTGCAGAACCGTTCCTTCGGCAAAGATGCCGTACATCCGCTTGGCCTCAGTGAAGTCGAACATCTGCGACTTGTTCAGGAGGTCGAAGCAGGTGGGAATCTGCACCTCGGCGGGGCAGGGCATACAGTAGCCGCAGCCGGTACAGCCGACCTGCATCAGCTTGCGGTAGGTGTCGGCCACGCGGCGGCAGAGGTCCAGCTCGCCGGTGGTCATGGAGTTGGCTTCGGCGTCGCCCGCGATTTCCATGTTCTGGCGCACGTGCGCTTCCTCGTTCATGCCGGACAGCACGACGGTGACTTCCGGATGGTTCCAGACCCAGCGCAGAGCCCATTCCACGGGCGGACGCTTGGTGTCGGCGAGATCCCAGATGTCGGCCACGGCCTGCGGCGGCGTGGGCAGTCCGAGGTTGCCGCCGCGCAGCGGTTCCATGACGATGACGCCCATATCCTTGGACGCCGCGTATTCAAGGCCCTTCTTCCCGGCCTGAAACTCCGTGTCGAGCAGGTTGTACTGAATCTGGCAGAAAACCCACGGATAGTCATCGACGATAGGCTGAAAATCCTCGGCAAGACCGTGGAAGGAGAAGCCTGCATTGACGATGCGACCGTCCTTTCTGGCTTTGTTCAGGAAATCGATGACGCCGAGCTTCTTGATGGATTCCCATGACGGACCCGAGAGCGCATGGATGAGGTAGTAGTCGATGTGGTCGGTGCCGAGCTTTTCCAGCTGCGCGTTCAGGAAGGAGTCCATGTCTTCGCGGGTCTTGATCATCCACGTCGGCAGCTTGGTGGCAATCTTGACCTTGTCGCGATATCCGTCCTTCAGGGCTTTGCCAAGCAGCGGCTCGCTCTCGCCGTCGTGATACGGCCAGGCGGTGTCGAGATAGTTCACGCCCTCGTCGATGGCCGTGCGGATCTGGGAAATGGCCCGCTCCTCGTCGATTTTGCCGTCGACCATGGGCATACGCATGCAGCCGAAGCCCAGCGCGGAAAGACTGTCGCCGTTTTGGGGCATTGTTCTGTATAGCACTCTTGCCTCCTTGCAGTGTGGATATTGAGTCGGCCGGAGCGCGTCCGGTCGGTGTGGGTATTCTGTAGCCGTATTGGTCAAAACCTGCATGCCTCACCGTGGCGAATTTTTGCCTGATCCTCCGAGGGGACGGTCCCGGATGGCGGCGCAAACCGGCATCCTAAATGATTCGCGCCGGAAAATACATAACCGGAAAAGGGCTCACGCCGAGAGTGTGGGGCTTGCAACCGGTTGCTTTGAAGGGCTGGGAAGGATTGATCGTGGCGCACATGTGAGCTTTACGTATTCATACGGCCAAAGAGCGGTAGCTGTATAGACTGATCCTCTTTCATTCTTGCCCGATATTCCGGGATGTGGGCCTTGTTGCTTGCCCGGCGGATGATGAGTCTGCTATCGAACCCTTCAAAGGAGAATGGCGATGAGCGATACTCGCGATGGTCAGGTGGCTGCGACACGCAGCAGGTTGGCGGAACATATTTCTCGCTGGGCCCGGCAGAGTGGGCACATGCCGTCGGAGGTTCCGGGCATGATCTTTTTTCGATACGACGAACCGACCCAACCCAAGAGCGCCATGTACGACCCGAGCATCTGCCTTGTGGCGCAGGGGGCCAAACGTGTACGCCTTGGTGACGAGGAGTACGTGTATGACGAAAATCACCTGCTGGTCAGCTCCGTGGGAATGCCGGTGGTGAGCAACGTCATTGAAGCGAGTCCGGATGTGCCGCTGCTGGGGCTGGTGCTCAGGCTGGACCTGGCCATGCTGGCCCAGTTGCTGGTGGACAACGACCTGCCTGACGCGCGGGCCAGCCGCTCCGGCAGGGGCATGGCGGTTTGCGAAGTCTCCGGGCCGCTTCTCGACAGTTTTCAGCGACTGGTGGAGTTGCAGGACGAACCGAGGGACATCCCCATTCTCGCGCCTTTGATTCACAAGGAGATTCTCTACCGTCTGCTCATGGGCGAACTCGGACCGCGCTTGCGGCAGATCGCCACGGCGGGCAGTCACGGACAGGAGATCGCCCGGGCCATCGGCTGGCTGAAGGACAACTACGCCAAGCCTGTTCGGGTGGAAGGTCTGGCAAGGGAGAGCGGCATGAGTGTGTCCACGTTCCATCACCATTTTCGCGCCATGACTGCCATGAGTCCGCTCCAGTTCCAGAAATGGCTCAGGCTCAACGAGGCAAGGCGCCTCATGCTCACGGAAAATCAGGACGCCACCACCGCCGCCCTGCAGGTGGGGTACGAAAGCCCGTCGCAGTTCAGCCGGGAGTACAAGCGCCAGTTCGGCGCTCCCCCGCTGCGCGACATCAAGAACCTGAACCACGGCGGCCAGCCGGAAGCAGTCTCCGGCGCGGCGTGATGAAGCCTTACTTCTTCCCCACGAACCGGCTCGCGTTGTAACTCGAACGTACAAGCGGAGCCGAGAACATGTGCGGGATGCCTTTGGCTTCACCCGCGGCCGCGAATTCGTCGAAGTGTGCCGGTGGCACGTAGCGTCTGACCGGCGGGTGATCCTTGGTGGGGCGCATGTACTGGCCGATGGTCACGATGTCGCAGTCCACGGCCGCCAGATCGTCGAGCACGCGCATGACTTCCGTGTCCTCTTCGCCAAGTCCGAGCATGAGCCCGCTCTTGGTGGGAATGTCCGGGGCAATCTCCTTGGATCGCTTCAGCACTTCGAGGCTCTGGGCGTAGTCCGCCTGCGGGCGGATGCTCTCATACAGGCGGGGCACGGTCTCCACGTTGTGGTTCATGATATCCGGCCGTTCGTCCAGCACCGTGCGCAAAGCCTGTTCCTCACCCTGAAAATCCGGAATGAGCACTTCCACGCTGGCATCGGGGAGCTTTTCGCGCACCGCGCGGATGGTGGCTGCGAAATGTGACGCGCCGCCGTCGGGCAGGTCGTCCCGCGTGACCGAGGTGATGACCACGTGCCGCAGTTCCAGCCGTTCGGCTGCTTCAGCCACGCGGCCCGGCTCGGTCGGGTCTAATGGTTCGAGGTCGCCGGAGGTGATGTTGCAGAAGCGGCAGTTGCGCGTGCAGATGCCGCCCATGATGAGGAATGTGGCTACCTTTTTGCCGAAGCATTCCCATGTGTTGGGGCACTTGGCGCTCTGGCAGACGGTGTTGAGGCCCAGATCGCGGATCAGGCTGGAGGTGCAGGAGTAGTTATTGCCCTGCGGCAGCTTGGTCCTGAGCCACGGCGGAATCCGCAAAGGTTTTTCTGAATTCTTCGGCGAAGACATTCTTGACTTCCTCGACGCTTATTTCCCTTCCGGCCTCGGCGCTCATGGACGTGGGGGACGCGCCCTGTATGCCGCAAAGGGTGATGAGATTGAAAAGGCTCACGTCCGAGCCGACGTTGAGGGCCAGCCCGTGATAGGTGACCCATTTGCGCACGCCGATGCCCATGGAGCATATTTTGCGGGTCTCGTCCACCCAGACGCCGGGGTGCCCCTCGCGTCTGGCGCATCGGATGCCGAAAGCCGCGCAGGTATCGATGACGGCCTGCTCCATGTCGTGAAAGAAGGCCCGCATACCGCCGGGCCGCTTCTCCACGCGCCATATTGGATAGGCCACGAGCTGGCCGGGGAAGTGGCAGGTGATGTTGCCGCCCCGCGCGGTCTGGGCGGCTTCGATGCCCTGTTCGGCCAGATAGCTCTCCGGCACGTGCAGATTTTCCCCGCCGCCCTGTCTGCCGTAAGTGATTACCTTGGGGTGCTCCAGCAGGTACAGGGTGTTCTCGCGCTCGCCGTCGATGACGGACTGCAGCGTTTCCAGTTGCAGCGCTTCAGCGTCCTTGTAGGAAATGAGGCCAAGATCCTTGATGATCATTTCTTCGGCGTTTTCTTCTTGAAGTTCACGGGCAGCTCCGCAGCGCCGGATTTCGGGTCGAAGGATTCTTGCTCGGGCCAGCGGGCGGTGATGGACTGTCCGGGGAAAAGCGTCGGGGTGCCGCCGGGGTAGCGCAGCAGGGTCAGGCCGCGCGCCGCGCATCCGTATTGGGCCTTGCCGCCCTCAACGTCAAAGGGTTCGGAGATCGCACGCACCATCTGTTCCGGCGGCTGAAAGTCGCGGGTCATGTAAAGCAGGTTCAGGCTGACGCTCTTCTTGGTCAGCCGCGCCTTGCGGGTGATGTCCTCCAGCCACTGCGGCGCGCCGTTCACGTCGAAGTTGAAGTGGCACCAGCGGCCGTGGCTCGTGCCGGGCATGGGACACTCCTTCACGTGCGGGCACGGGGCCAGCGGCGCGAGTCCGGCGTCGATGAGTTGTTCGCGCATCAGGCTGATGATGCGTCCGGTGAGCCGCACGCCGGTTTCCACCACGAGCAGTTTCCCATCCGGCTTCAGGCCGCCCGTTAGGGTTTTGGCCACTTTCTGGCCAAGGCTGTCGGCATTTTTTCCGGCCCAGTTCAGTTCGTTGAGCGTGTTGGCGGCGATGACCAGATCCGATTTCTCGCGGATCGGCTTGAGGATGTCGCCTTTGACCATCTTGATTTCCCACGGGCTGCCCGCTTCCATGGCCCGGTTCAGCGATTTGTATACGTCCATGCCGGTGTGCATGGCGGCCGGGGCCTTGTCTATGCATATGAAGCGCAGCTTGCGTGAGCGCAGTTCCGGACGGGAAATCCAGAGGGCCAGCGGCGCGGTGAGCGGGCCAGAGCCAAGGTCGGTGATGGTTGCGCCCTCGGGCAGGTCCGGGGCGAGGCCGGTGAACAGCCGGGAGAGCCGGTACAGGTTCCACGGCAGGAAATAGTAGATGTACGCGCCCAGATGCTTGCCTTCGCTCATGTACATCTTGCGCGCCTCGGCCCGGTCGGTGGTCAGCGCGGCGGACATGTCCCGAATATTGTTGGGCAGGAATTTGAAATGTTTGCCCTTGAGGGGGAACGCCTCGCGCAGGGCGGGGCCCACGTTGTCGAGAATCTGGGCGGTCTCATCGGGCAGCGGCGGGAAAAGTGTTTCAGCCCACATGGGTGAATCGCATCCTTTTGACGTATTCGTCAGTGAAATCGTTAGCCTCGGTCAGATCGAGGAGTCGTGTGTTTACCGGCAGTTCCAGCGCGCGCCGTCTGGCTTCTTCCGAGCGCAGGAGCAGCAGCGAGCCGCGCAGCGAGGTGTTCCCGGAGCGTTTGACCCGTCCGGCAGCGCCCGAGGGCAGGAAGCCGAGCCGCTCAAGGTCGCCTATGCCCACGTGTTCGCCAAGGGCCCCGGCAAGGTGGAAGGTCTTCAGCGCCGACGGGCCGATCCCGGCTTCGCGAAGCAATGCGGAAACCGCCAGATCAAACGCCGCCTTCACTTTGAGGATTTCCTCCACGTCCGAGGCGGGCAGGAAAAGGCCGTCCCCGCAGTCGAAGGCGGGTTCGCCACGGTGTTTCACCACGCGCGCCGCAAATCGTGCGGCCAACGGTGTGGTTCCATGACCGAAACGGCCGGATTCGTCAAGCAGACCGAGGGAAAGCAGATTGGCGCACAGGGAAAGATAGGCCGTGCCGGTCATGCCCGGATGCTCGGTCCGGCCGGGCAATCGGCGCGGGTGAAGTCCCATGGGCGTCAGGTCGAATCCGGTGACGCTGCCCGGTCCTGCGGTGCGGCCGAAAGCCAGTCCGACGCCTTCCAGTGCGGGACCCATGGGGACACTGGCGATGAGCCGTTCCTCCGGGGAGAGAGCGAGCACGAATTCACCGTTGGTGCCGAGGTCCGCCAGCAGGTAGGGATACTCCGGCGGTTGGCCGTTTATTTCCACGGCAAGGAGGCCCGCGCTGATGTCCGCTCCCACGAAGGGCGCGAGCAGGGGCGGAATATAGGCAACCGGAATGCCATCGGCGATGGTCCGTTCGTCGCCTCCACGGTATTCCAGACCGTAAGGCGCCGAGGAAAGTGGGCGAGGATCCATACCGAGCAGCAGGTAGACCATGGCGGCGTTGCCGGAGATCACGAGCTTGCCACAACGTCCATCGGAGACTTCCTCCAGCGTGAGGACAAGCTTTCGGATGCGCCGGGAAACGAGATCGCGCAGAGTCTGTGCGCCTTCTGGGGTGGCGGCGTGGGCCAGTCGCGACATGATTTCCGCGCCGAGGCCGTTTTGCGGGTTGAGTTCGCCGCCTTCCGCGATCACCTCGTCGCCGGACGCGGCGGCCCAGTGCATGGTGGTGGTGCCCAGATCCACGGCCAGATCGAAGGATTCCAGTTTGGGGATGGCGCGCAGGCCGGTCCGGGCGGCCCGGACTGGTTCGGGAATTTCCACGTCGCAGGGATTGGCCGGATGCAGACAGGCGAGCCTCCAGCCATTGGCGAGTTCTTCGCGACTGAATCTGCGGCGATCCTCTGCGGCAGGCTTGGGCGGTTTGGAGCGAAAGCGCACCCGGCAGAGTCCGCAGCGGCCAAGGCCCGAGCAGAGGGGCACGCCCTCCCAGACGCCGGTTAGAAAGATGGCCTGTTCAAGGGTCGCGTCCGAGTCGGCCTCGGTGCGGACCACGTGTCCTTCGTGGGTACGGATGGATATGCTCATGCGAAAACTCCCGGTCCCCGAAGATGTACCCCGCCGGGGAGTTTCTGTAAACGCGCGCGGCTAGCGGCGGTCGAGAAAACCCATGGCGTCGGAGAGGTGATCCATCCAGATGCGGGCGAAAGCGTCGTATTCACCGAGGCCGCGTTTGACGCTTTCTACTTCGAATCCTTCGCTTTCCAAACGGGTCTGCCACGAGTCATCGTGGTTGCCGCTCATATCCTCGGCCACGTGGTAGCCGGAGGCGAACATCAGCGGCTGGAGCGTTACGCGTTTGATGCCGGTTTCCCGAAAGCGCTTGATGACGGTGTCGAGGCTTGGCTCCAGTTTCATGGCTCCGAGGTGCGCGTGCGGCACGTGGTCGCGAAGATACTGGTCCAGATGTTGGTAGTAGCTGTGCCCGTGATGCCGGGAGCCGTGGGCCATGAGCAGCAGGGCGCTTGCCGGGTCGCCGTCGTCCGGAAATTCACTTTTTACCGCTTCGGCAACGCGCTGCATCTCATCCTCGGTTTCCGCGCCAAGAAGCGGCTCGCCCAGCTCCACGCGCGAGAACGCGCCTTTTTTCATGAACTTTCGTGCGGTGTGGCGCATCTTGTCGAAGCCCCCGCCGGGAATCACGTGCAGTGACTGGATAGCCACACGCTCCACGTCATCGTCGCTCAGGCGTGTCAGTACGTCTTCCAGCGATTCCACGTCATCGCCCTCGTCTTCCATCATCCGGCGGATGTGATGGGAGGCCACCACGGGTTCGAGACGCACGTCCGGCCAGCGCGCTCCGGCGCGGCGGATCATGCTGTTCATGGCGGCGGCCGCCTTGAGATGTCGGGAGCCGTAGGCGGCGAGGACGATGGCTGTGCTCATTCGGTGTTTCCTGATTCGCAGTCGCGGCCCGGGATGGTGCCCCGGTTCTTCTTGACGATGGCCAGCGAGAAGTAGTGCGGTTTGACGGGTGCGTCCTTGATGTCCATGAGCACGGATTCGCCTTCCATGCCCAGGCGGGATACCAGTACCGTGTCCTCCGCCAACCGGAGCTGTTCCAGCGTATCCCGTATGGCGGAAAAATTGCGGTAAGTCTTCATTATCACGGCATTGTCCGCCGAGTCCAGCGCCTGCTCCAGTTCTTCGGGGGAACACACGCCGGGGATGACCACGAGGTTCTCGCCGGATTCGCAGAGCGGAGCGCCCACCTTGGCGGCGGCAGCCTGATAGGAGGTAATGCCCGGCACGGTCTCGATGTGCGTGTCGGGCGCCATGTCCAGCAGGGTGCGCAGCAGGTAGCCGAAGGTGCTGTAGGTCAGCGGGTCGCCGAGCGTCAGAAAGGCGGCGTTGCGACCGGAGGCGAGCACCTCGTCCACTTTCTGTGCGTTCTTTTCCCACGCGCGGCGAAGCTCCCCGCCCTCACGGGTCATGGGAAAGCCGAGTTGCACGATCTGCGCGTCCGGCTTCATGTGCGGACGGGCGATGCCCAGTGCGGTGGAGTAGTCGTTCTTGGTGGACGACGCGGCAAAGATCACGTCCGCGTCGCTCAGAACACGTACGGCCTTGAAGGTCAGCAGTTCCGGGTCGCCGGGACCGACCCCGACGCCGAAAAGGGTTCCTCGTTGCATGATATATCCTCAAATGATGCGGGTGGACGGACAGTGTCCTTTTCCCGCCTGTTGGTCAATGGTGGAACAGCATCTCTCGCAGGGTCCGCGCTCCTTCGAGTAAATCCGGGGTAGGGCGCGACACAAGCGCTTCGTCCACGAGCAGGACGCGACCTTCGCGAACGGCCTTGATCGCCGTAAAGCCGGGCTCCTCGGTGATGGTCCGTTCCGTCACCGGGTTCATGCGTCCGACCTGCGTCACGTAGGCGTCGATGCGATGTCCCGAGGCCAGCAGGCGCTCCCTGCCGCAGTCCGCGATATTGCTTCCGCGTCGGGCCGGTGCGTCGGGGAAGGCGTTGACCCCGCCCGCTGCGCGCAAAACAAGAAGCGGCATGGAGCCGGGGCTGAAGGTGCGGTAATATCGGTGGATGGACTCGAAAAAGACCACGGGCCGCTCGGATTGCGGACGGGCTTCGGCCTGCTCCAGCATGGTTTTCAGTTCACTGCGGAACGTATCCGTCATTGTCTGCGCCGCGTCGGCTTTGCCTGAAAGCAGGCCAAGGTCGAGCCAGTAGTCGTACATTTCCTGCGGGGTGCCGGGCTGTATGGCGAGTACCGTCACGCCCTGCGCCCGGAGCTGCTGCCAGATGCCCGAATGCGCGCGCTCGTGCATGGGGCGGATGAGAACCAGATCGGGCCGGTGGGCAAGAAACCGCTCCGCGCCGTCGCGGGAACCGAGCACGGCGCGACCTTCGGCAATGGATTCGTTCGCCGAGCGGGAAACACCGATCAGCCGATCCCCGGCGTCCATGAGCAGCAGGTTCCGTGTGTGCGCGGCATACAGTGACACGATTCGTTCAAACGGTTGGTCAAACGTGATGGTTCTGCCGAGGCTGTCCGTGACGCTTGCGGCTCCGACGGCTTGCGGCGTCAGGAGCAGAAGCATTGTCGCCAGAAAAATACGGATCATTCCGGCGGTCTCCTCAAGGCGATGCGGGGGCGTCCGGTGAACGGGTCGTCGTCCACGAATGCTTCCACGCCGAATACTTGAGAAATGATCTCCGGGACAAGCGCGGCCTCCACGGAACCGGACGTCGCAACGCGGCCCCGGTGCAGGACGGTGACGCCGTCGGCAAACGCGGCAGCGAGATTCAGATCGTGCAGCACCGCGATGACGCTGCCGTCGTTTCGGCAGATGTCGCGCAGCAGGTGCATGGTCTCAAGCGCGTGATGCGGGTCCATGCTCGGCGTGGGTTCGTCAAGGAGCATGAGCGGCGCGTCCTGCGCCAGTGTGCGCGCAAGAGCGGTGCGTTGGCGTTCCCCGCCCGAAAGGTCAGTGGCGGGGCGCTCGGCCAGAGTGGTCATGTCCACGGCCCTGAGTGCCTCATCAACCTTGGCACGGTCCTGGGGCGATGGCGGTGAAAAGCGCGGAATGTGCGGGTGGCGGCCCATCATGACGGTCTCGCGCACGGTGTAGGCGAACCCGGCGTGTTCGTTCTGGGGCATGTAGGCCAGACGTCTTGCGCGTTCGGCAGGCGAAAGGTGCGAAACAGGCTCCGCGTCAAGCAGGATGGATCCGGAATCGGGCGTTCGGTATCCCGCCATCAGATCCAGCAGGGTGGACTTGCCCGACCCGTTGGGGCCGACGATGACGTGAAGACTCCCTTGTGGAATCTGTATGGAGAGGTTGTCGATAACCCTTCGTTCTCCATGGGCGAAGCACAGGGTGTCTGCCGTAACGATGGTGTCAGTCATGGACCCCTCCGGCATGACGCTGGCGAAAGAGCCAGCAGAACACGGGGCCGCCGATCAGCGCGGTAAGGACTCCGATGGGCACCTCGTGCGGCAGCACGGCGCGGGTCAGAGTGTCGGCGGCCAGCAGCAGCACGGCACCGGCAAGGCCGGAGGCGGGCAGCAGCACGCGGTTGTCCGGGCCGGAGACGAGCCGGATCAGGTGCGGCACCACGAGCCCCACAAAGCCGATGATGCCGGCCGAGGCCACACAGATGGCGCTTACGAGGGACGCCCCGCACAGCAGGGCGAGTCGGACGCGTCCCGGATTCACGCCCAGCGACGACGCCGAGCGGCCGCCGAGGGACATGACGTTGAGATCGCGTGCGAACCACAGGCACCAGAGCAGTCCGGCGATGCCCGCTCCCCAGACCATGGCGGCCCGGTCCCATCCGGCTCCGGCAAAGCTGCCCATGAGCCAGAATATGATGGCGGAGACGCGCTCGTCCGCGAGATACTTCAGGAAACTCAGCCCCGCCGACAGTATGGACGCGGTGATGATCCCTGCCAGCACGAGTGTCGCCGGGGATCGGGAGCTGTCGCCGCGTGCGATGAACAGCACGGCCAGCAGGGTGAGGCTGGCTCCGGCGAAGGCGAAGACCGGCAGCGTGGCCGGACCGAGAAAGGCCAGCCCGAGCACGAGGCACAGCGCCGCTCCGAAGGCCGCCCCGGAGGAAACCCCGAGGGTGAAGGGGTCGGCCAGCGGATTGAGCAGCACGCCCTGAAAGACCGCGCCGGCCACGCCGAGGCCGAATCCGGCCCCGGCGGAGGTCAGGATGCGCGGCAGCCGGATGTCCATGACGATGGCCCGGATCTGCGGCCCGGCTTCGGTTCCGGGCAGGCCCAACGCTATCCCGAGAGCGTCGCCTGCGGGGATGCTGACGAATCCCATGACGAGGGATGCCGCCGCGATCAGTGCGAGGGCCGCGCCCAGTGCCGCCGGGAGCAGCACCGCCCGGACCGTTGCCGATGCATTTTGATTCACGTTTGCCCGTTATTCCATGGCCTGCTTGAGATTCTTCACGTACAGATCGGCCCAGCCGTCCACGGAGCCGAGTCCGCGAAGTTGGGTCTGGACTCTGTACCCCGCCTTTTTGAGCAGGATTTTCCAGGAGTCGTCCTCGTCGCCCGCCATGTCATTGGAGGCGTGGTCACCGGCGACTACCATGAAGGGCTTCATGAGCACGTTGGCCTTGCCGGATTCGCGCAGCTTGGGCAGCACGTGGTCGAATGAGGGATACCCTTCCACGCAGCCCACGAAGACTGGGTAGTTATACTCCGCCTGCATGGCGGCGGCGAATTCCGCATAGATTCCGGTGGAGAAATAGTCGTTGCCGTGGCCCATGTAGAGCAGGGCCGCGTTGGCTTCTCTGGCCTCTTTCACGTCCGAGGCCAGTGCCTTGACCGCCTCGTCGATATCCTCGGTGTAAGGATGCCGCTCACCGGGCATCCCTAGAGCCGGTCGCCCGAGGTTCAGGCGCTGGAACGGCCGATGCCGGGGCTTCAGGGAGCTGATGGAGCGCAGGGAGGACACCAGCGTGATCAGGTCGTGGAATTCCTCGCCCGCAAAGACGTGCAGAGACTGAACAGTGATATCCCGGTATCCGTCATTTTGCAGGTCGGCGATGGTGGCCAGCGGGTGCTTGACGTGGAGCACATCGCGCGGGACTTCGGGGTGGTCCTTGCTCCACTGTGGATCGTTGGCGCGCTTCTGCCACTTCTTGCGGATGATGTCCGAAGTGAACGCGAGGCGCACCGGGGTTTCGGGAAAGGCCTGCACGACCTTGTCGCGGATAGTCAGGATGGATTGAAGCGCCTTGGGGTAGCTGGTCCCGAACGCGGCGAGCACGATGGCCTTTTTTGCAGGGCCTTCGGCATGAGAATGCCCGGCGAGGGCCGCTGTGGGGAATAGCAGACAGAGTGCCAGAACAAGGGATGCGATGCGCATGAATGCCTCCAGGGTATGGAGGGGCTTGTTTAGGGAAAGAAAAGACCCCCCGGCGCGGGTATGGCCGGAAGGGCTTGCTTCCCGAGAGATGGCCCGGACGGACAAAAGCCCCGTTGTCGCCCGGCTGAACCGGAAACAGGCTTCGGCAGGTCTTCCGGCTGCCCCTCCCATCCCGGCCTTCCCGGAACGTATTCCAGTGGCTCACTCGGGGACGGGATTCGCGGGGGTCACGGCGGCGGGTCCGCTCCCGATTTACACGGGATTCCCTATCAAGTCCTTACGGACACCTGAAGCGATTTCGAATTAAGGAGATTGTGCGGCTGATGTCAAGGCTGATGGCCGACTTCCCCGGCGCTGTTGAGCAGCTCCTCGGTATCCACCACGAGCGCGTCGGATTCTCCCATCATGCCGAAGCCGAGGATGGGCAGGTGGAAGACTTCCTCCACGGGAACCGTAAAGCGCGTGATGACCACCTGCTGCTGCTTGAGCACTTCGTCCACGAGGATGGCGGCCTTGTATTCTCCCACGCGCACTACCACGCACTGGGCCTTCTCGATGTCATCCACCTTGGGCTTGATGTCCAGAAAATCGCCGAGTCGCAGCAGGGAGTGCACTTCGCCGCGCACGTCCACGGTCTCGCGACCATCGGGCAGTTCGACCACTTCCTGCTTGGTGGGGACGTAAATCTCCATCACGTCGCGACTGGGGATGATGAAAATATCGTCGCCGAGCCGGGTGATAATGGCGTCCACGATGCCTTCGTTGGCCGAGCGGTCCAGCGGGATGACGATGGTGAAGGTCGCCCCCTTGCCCAGCACGCTGTCGATGCGGATGTCGCCGTCGAGGCCCACGCGGATGGCGTTGACCACGGCATCCATGCCCACGCCGCGGCCGGAAACGTCCGTGACCTGCGCCGCGGTGCTGAAGCCGGACTCCAGCACGAACTGGAGGATTTCCTTGTCGGAATAATCCCTGTCCGGGTCGGCGATGCCTTTTTCAATCGCCTTGGCGTGAATGCGTTCGGGGTCGAGCCCCTTGCCGTCGTCACGAACCTCGATGAAGGCTTCCTCGCCTTTTCGCCACGCGGAGAGCGTTACCGAACCGGTCTCGGGTTTGCCGGTAGCCGCGCGCTCTTCGGGGTTTTCAAGACCGTGGTCCACCGCGTTGCGCAGCAGGTGCACCAGCGGCTCATTGAGGCTTTCCACGATGGTTTTGTCCAGCGCCAGTTCTTCGCCTTTGATGACGAATTCGAGCTTTTTCCCGATCTTCTGGGAGAGGCTCTTCACCAGCCGATGCATGGGCATGAAAATCTGCTTGAGGGGCACGAGGCGGATGGCGTCAACCTCATTCTGGAGCTTGTTGATGACCGTGTCCAACTCGCGAAGACTGGCCGAGGTCTTCTGGGCGTTCTTGCCACTGCTCTGGGCTATGACAGCGTAGGTGACCATGAGCTTGCCCACGTGTTCTATGACCCGGTCAAGGCGGTCGGTGGCGACTCGGATGGAAGAGATGGCCTGCGGCTGCGCCTGTTTTTCCTCCTTGGACTGCGAGGGCGGCTGAGGCTTACGGGTGGCAGGCTGCTCATCAGGCGCAGCTTCGTTGTCGGGGGCGACTTCCTCACCGCTCATGGCGGCGACGGCAGCGGCTTCGGCCTCCGCTTCCGCCTGACTGGCTTCAGCCTGAGCCTCGGCGATTTCCTCTTCGCTCTTGGTCTCCACGGCTCCGAGGTCGAGAATGCCCGCAAGGGACATGAGAAATTTCTTCTGCGCTTCGGTAACGCCGAGCATGGCCGTGACGATTTCCTGCGAGACCGGCGTGATGCCGTCCGAGAGCATGTCGAGCAGGGCGATGACCTGCGCGGAGGACAGCTTCATGTGGCTCAGGCCCATCATGTCCATGGCCTCGACCACCTGAGCCTTGCCCTGTTCGGCGTCGAGGATGCGTTTCTCGAATTCCTCAATGCATTCGCGGATGCCGTCGCGCATTCGTTACCTCATTGGCGCTGTGCGCGCCTTTTGAAAAATGCCTGCTCGTCCTCGAAGGCTGCGATGGTCCTGTCGAAGGCCCATGAGTAGAAGACGTCCTTGCAGGAGGCTGACAGGCAGCAGACGGAGATGTCGAAGATGCCCACCAGTTCGGCGATGGCCTCCCACGAGGAAGAGTTGAAGGTCAGCACCTCGCTCATGTCCATGAGGACGGGTGTGCCTGCTCCGGCCTGAATGATGGCGCTGGTGATGGGTTTGCGGTGCGGTTCAAAGTGTACGCGCCGGTCCTTGATGTGGATAACGGTGACGCCGTCCTTTTCCTCAACCTCGACCCCGGCGGCCTCCGGCCCTACATCGCTTCCGCCGCCTTCCGTGGCCTCGCGGATGAGCCCCTGAATTCGTTGGGTCTCGCCCTCGTCCGGCTGGCCCGTGTCGCGCAGTTGCTCCAGCACCTGAAAAATCATGTTCACGGCCTCGGAAAGAACCGCGATGTTCGAAGGGTCCGCAGGGACTTCACCGGACTGGACCTTCTTCATGAAGTCCTCGACTTTGTGGGTGAACGACGATGCATATTCAAATCCGGCCATGAAGCCGGTGACGCCCTTGATGGTGTGCAGGGGGCGCGAAAGGACCTCGATTCCATCCTGTGTCAGGCCGAAATCGAGCTGTTCAAGCCCCTCGACAACCTGAGGGTAGTACTTGTCGTTGACCTCCGAGAAGAACTCGTCGACCATTGCATCGTCTTCACTCATGCCGATCTCCGCGGTTATTCCTTGAGCAGGCCCACTCGTTCGAGTTCCTTGAAGAGCTTTTCCTTGTCCACGGGCTTGACCAGATATCCCGAAGCCTGCCCTTCATGGAAGGATTTGAGAACGGTCTTGGGGTCATCCAGCGCCGAGGTCATGATGACCTTGGAGCGGGGGCCTTCCTGTTTGCTTTCCATGTCGCGAATGGCTGCAAGCGCTTCGATTCCGTCGATCTCCGGCATCATGATGTCCATGAGCACCAAGTTGTATGGGCGCTTTTCCTCCATGGCGAGTCGGACGGCTTCTATGGCTTCGCGGCCATTGACGACTATGTCCACTTCGAAAAGTGACATAAGGAACGATTTCAAAACCTTGCGGCTTAGAAACTCGTCTTCGACTATCAATGCCCGCATGCTTCCTCCGGTGGTTGGGCGATACAGTTTTAGTCTTCAGGTATGATGTCCCGATGGTTAAAATAATGTCAATGACTTATTCTTTATAAATCTATTCTCTTGCCTGACGCGCCGGGACGGGCTATGGAGCCGTCCATGGTTCGCGAAATCACTGATACGAGAAAAAAGCGCGTGGACGAGGTGCTCGCCAGACGCCAGAAGGACCTGACCCTCGTCATGGACAACATCTGGGATCCGCACAACGTTTCGGCCGTGTTGCGCAGCTGCGACGCGTTCGGCGTGAACCGGGTGCATCTGTACTACACCACCGCCAAATGGCCCGAGCTGGGCAAGAAGAGTTCGGCCTCCGCCAAGAAATGGGTGGAGCGCGTGCGTCACGAGGACCACGCAGCCATGATCGGCGACATGCGCGAGCAGGGTTACCAGATCCTGCGCACCGGTTTTTCTCCTACCGCGCGCACGGTGATGGATTTCGACTACACCGGCCCCACGGCAGTGATTCTGAGCAACGAGCACCGCGGCACCGCCCCGGAACTGGCAGAGCTGGTGCCGGACGAGGTGTACATCCCCATGCAGGGCATGGTGCAGAGCTTCAACGTCTCCGTGGCTGCCGCCCTTATCCTTTATGAAGCGTTCACGCAGCGTAACGCCAAGGGCATGTACGACAGTCCTTCCTATTCCCCCGAGGAACTGGAGCGATTGCGCAGCGAGTGGTACACTCGCTGAGTTATCTATAATAGCATCCTGCGGGATAATCCCATTACTTTCGATGCAGGAAGGCGCATCCTCATGAACAGCACGCCCGATCAACTTCAGGCTGTGGCCGACGCGCTGCGAAACGGCGGGGTTGCCGTGTACCCCACGGAAACCCTTTATGCCATCGGTTGTCGCGGGGACAGCGAGGAAGCCGTCCGGAACGTATCCCGCCTCAAGGCGCGGCCGGAAGGAAAGCCGCTGCCGCTTCTGGTAGGAAGCATGGACGGTCTTGAAAAGGTCTGCGGCCCCGCGACCGATGTGGCGGCAAGGCTCATGAACACTTTCTGGCCTGGTCCGCTTTCCATCCTGGTTCCGGCCGGGGAACACCTCGCTTCCGGAGTCAGCGACGAACGCGGGCTGACGTCGGTTCGCTGGACCGCTCATCCTGTAGCGGCCCGCTTGAGCGAGATGGTGGGAGCGCCGCTGGTGGCCACAAGCGCCAATCGCAGCGGTCAGCCCCCTGCGGCTCTGCCGGAAGAGTTGGACAAGGAGCTCCTGGCCGGAGCGGATGCATTCTACTCCGGACGACCTTACCCGTCCGGTGGCGCGCCTTCCACTGTGGTGGAAGTTCTGGATGACGGCTCGTTGCGGCTCGTGAGAGTCGGTGCCGTGTCCGGAAGGGCGCTCCTTCAAGAGGGGTTTGCCTTGGAAAGGGAATAGTTACCGTACATGCGGGAGTGCGCCGTGACCTGCAGCGAGAATCCGCCGATAATACTGGTAGTGGAAGACAGCAAGTCCATCCTTCAGGAGTTGCAGCGCAGAATTCCTGAAGAGCTCGGATTCACGGTGGAGGCGGCCGCCGATTTCGCTGGCGCCGAGCGGCTTGTGCAGGACAACCCCGAACGCTTTTATTGCGCAGTTCTCGACCTGAATCTCCCTGATGCGCCTGACGGTGAAATCGTCGATCTGGCACTCGATACGGGAATCCCTGCCGTCGTCTTTACTTCCGGCATGGATGAACAGTTGCGCCGGACGGTTCTGGATAAAGGCGTTGCCGACTACATTTTCAAGGACTCCAGAGCAGTCTGCAACCTTGTTCGCTCGCTTGGACGGCTGTGGGCCAATCGCGACTGCAAGGTGCTGGTCTGCGAGGATTCCCGTTCCATGCGCGAACACGTTTCGACCGTACTCCGCAGGCGGATGTTCCAAGTGCTGGCAGCCGCGGACGGCAAGGAAGCGCTGGAAGTGCTGGAACGTGAACCCGGCGTGCGGGTGGTGGTCACGGATTTTGCCATGTCCGGCATGGACGGGCTCAGTCTCGTGCGAAAGGTCCGGGAGACCCGCAGCAACGAGCAAGTCGCGCTCATAGGTATTTCCTCCAACGATACCGGCCCGCTTTCCGTCTGGTTTCTCAAGGCCGGGGCCGATGATTTCCTTCGCAAGCCGTTCCTCACTGAAGAGATCATCTGCCGTGTCGAGCAGAACCTTGAGCGCCTTGAGCGGGTTGAAAAACTCAAGGATGTGAACGAGTCCCGGCTTCGTTTCCTTGGTTTCGTGGCGCATGACCTGCGCAACCCCATCAACGGTATCAGAGGCTTTGCCAACCTTCTCAAGGGCGAGCTGACGGATATAGACGGCGAACAGCAGCAGGTGCTGGATATCATCGCCCAGTCCGCCGACAACATGTTGTTGCTGGTGGACGATCTGCTGGGCGTTTCCGCCATTCAGTCTGGCAAGCTGGAGTTGCGGCCCGCGGTCACGGACCTGCGATCCGTAGTGCGTGACAGGGTCACGGCCAACAGGCTCATGGCCAAGCGCAAGAGCATTGGGATTGATCAGGATCTCGAAGAACTTCCCCTTGTCTCGGTGGACGCCGCCCGCATCGGGCAGGTGCTGGACAACCTGCTGTCCAATGCCATCAAGTTTTCCATGCCGGGCACGACTATTTCCGTGAGGCTGGCCCTTTTGGAAGAGGATATTCTGCTTTCCGTTTGCGATCAGGGACCCGGGATAGATCCGGAAGAGCAGGGAAGGCTTTTCCAAGATTATCACAAAGGCAAGGCCGCCCCGACCGGCGGCGAATCCAGCACCGGACTCGGGCTGTTTATCGTTCAGAGCGTCATCAAGGCACACGGCGGAAGCATTGATGTAGAGTCTGAAAAGGGGGCCGGGGCATGTTTTCATGTTCGACTGCCGTTCACGCCTGTAGAGGAGTAGAGTTTTTTGAACCCCGATGTGGCGGATATGGCCGTTTCTACGGAACCCTGTTCAATAATTTTTACTGGTAAGCCCCGTGGGTTACCCCGGGGTTGATGGCAGACTGCTTGTTAACATCCTGATTTTGATGTGATAATTTTTTTTGAAGGGGTTTGTGTCTGGTTTGGCACGGCGGTTGCTATAATCTTTTTACCTTCTTTCTTTTGCTAATGGTTTACGAAAACGGCTCTCCGGGACGGTCCCGGGGAGCTTTTTTCGTTGCATGGGCTGGACAGGCGGAAGCCGGTCGGCAACAATCAAGTGTATTCTCATGAATCGGCAGCAAAAGGAGAGAGACTTGAAGACCAAACCTTGTCCCAAATGTGGCGCTGACGTTCCCATTTACCGTAATCCCGTCCCCACTGTGGATGTTGCTGTGCTCGTGCCCTCACAAGACAGAGGCGTGCCGGGCGTGGTGCTGGTGGAGCGGGCCAATCCGCCACATGGCTGGGCGCTGCCCGGCGGTTTCATCGATTACGGCGAACCCTGCGAGGCCGCTGCCGTACGCGAACTGGAAGAAGAGACCGGCCTCAAGGCAACGCTGACAGGAATCCTCGGTGTCTATTCCGATCCCTCCCGCGATCCGCGAATGCATACCATGAGCGTGGTCTATACCGCTGTGGCGGACCTGACCGATCTTCAGGCCGGAGACGATGCAGCCAATGCGCGTGTCTTCCCGCTGGACAAACTGCCGGCTCTTGCCTTCGACCATCCTGAAATCCTTGCTGATCTGCGTGCAGTGCTGGACAAGGCCAATCCGGGCCGCTAATGTTTTTCGAAAGGACGGCCCAACCATGGATGAAAAGACGCTCTGCATTACCCTTGGAGACCCCTGCGGCCTCGGCCCCGAGCTGGTGGTGCGGTATTTCGCCGACCCCCGTGAAGGGAAGTACCTGCTCATCGGTCCGGTCGCAGCTCTAGAACGGGAGCTTGAGCGGGCTGGGAGTCCTTCGTTTTTCACCAAAATCAACGATCCCGATGAGCTGGATGGACTTCCTGGTGGAGTATATATTTTTGAACCGCCGGAGCTGTCGCGGCTGGGCTTCCCGGCAGGCTGCCAGACCGTGGAGGGCGGGCTTGCAGCTGGTGTGAGTCTTGAGAAGGCCGTGGAGTTGCTTCGCAATGGGACCGTACATGGCTTGACGACCTGCCCGCTGAACAAGGCCATGCTGCAACAGGCCGGGTTCGAATTTCCCGGCCATACAGAATTTCTTGCAGAACGGCTCGGCGTGGGGCGCGAGGGCGTGTGCATGCATTTGTGCGGAGAAAACGAAGACGGCTCCAATGCGCTGCGGGTCAGCCTCGTGACGACGCATCCACCCCTCTCCGAAGTACCGCGGCTCGTGACCCGCGAGCGCATCCGGCATTGTCTGAATCTCACCGCCGATTTTCTGAAACGCCTCGACAAGAGCGGAACCATCGGCGTCTGCGGTCTCAATCCGCACGCAGGGGAGTCAGGCCGCATCGGCCACGAAGATCAGGACACCGTCGAACCCGCTGTCGTCGAAGCAAGGCGCGCCGGAATCGACTGCGAAGGCCCCATCCCGGCAGACACGCTTTTCCATTTCGCCGCAGCCGGACGCCATCACGCCGTGCTCGCCATGTATCACGATCAGGGCCTTGCCCCGCTGAAGCTCCTGCACTTCGGCAAAGCGGTCAATGTCACGCTCGGCCTGCCGTATCCGCGCACCTCGCCCGATCACGGAACCGGTTACGACCTCTGCGGAACCGGAACCGCCTGCGTGCACAGCTTCGCCAAGGCCGTGGAACTCGCCCAAAAGATGATGGCCTAGCCGATACAACCCACAACGACCCCACCGGATCCACTCCCAAGGAGGGCGCATGAACAGGTACATCCTTCTCGATCGCGACGGCACCGTTATTCACGACAGGCATTATCTCAAGGACCCGGAAGAAGTGGAACTGCTGCCAGGTGCCGCCGAAGGTCTGCGCAAACTGCGCCGAATCGGATACCGGCTCGCCATCCTCACCAACCAGAGCGGCGTCGGCAGAGGTTATTCCACCGAAGACGACGTCCGAGCCTGCAACCGCAGACTCGAAGAGCTCCTGCGAAAGGAAGGCGTGGTCATAGACGCCACCCTGCACTGCCCCCACGCGCCGGAAGACAACTGCGACTGTCGCAAGCCCGCCCCCGGACTCATGTATCAGGCCGCGGAAGAGCTCGGCTTCGACCCGGAAAAAGCGTGGATGATAGGCGACAAATACGCCGACATCCGCCTCGGAGCCGACACCGGCGCAACTCCGGTCCTGGTACGAACAGGCAAAGGAGCAAAGGAAGAAGCCCGCTGCTCAGATCTTGCCCGATATGTCGTGGACAATCTCAAGGAAGCCGCCGACCGGATAGCGGAGACCGACTGAGTCGGTATGCCTCCGGCGGCTCTCCGAGGGCCCTCCGGGGGCTTAAGAACCCTTTTGCAAAAGGGTTCTTAAGAATCTCCCAAAAACATTTGTGTTGCCAAGCCGCACGAGGCTTTTCGAAAGCTGAGGCGTATAGGCGGCTTGGCGGGTGGCTGATTGCGGTTGTTGTGCTGGCGGGGGAGTGAGAATGCAGGGGGAGTTTTGATGATAAGCTTGTGAGCTGAGGAAGCTCTCCTTGACGAACTCTCCTTGTTACAGAAGCTCGTTAGCCAAGCCGCACTACCCCAAATCCCCGTCAGCGGGGTTGCAGCTGGGGCGCGGGTTGTGCGGGCGCATGAACTCGACAGCTGCAACCCCGCTGACAGCTCAGGGATTCCAAAGGGGGCCCGCCCCTTTGGTCCGCCTGAAAGGCCCGTCGGAGACCCGCCGGAGGCATAAAAAAGAGCTCTGCACTAAGTGCAGAGCTTTTTTTTATGATGAACAATTGTATGACTTACACTTCGCAGTCTTTGAGATAGCCGCAGACGAAGGCGGTGGCGTCCATGGCTTTTTTGCCTTGGGGCTTGATCTCGGGTGTCAGGTAGACTTTGTCGGCTGTGCTGATGGCGAGTTTGCCATTGATTTCACCGAGGACGGTTCCGGGATCGACGCCGGGGGATTCGTCTTCGCCTATTTCGCCGGGGGTGACGTTGAGGCGCAGGACCTTGTCCTGTCCGGTATCCCAGTCGAAGTAGGCTCCGGGCCATGGGTACATGGCGCGGATTTGATTGTGGACCTGCTGTGCCGGGCGATTCCAGTCCACTTCGCCTTCCTCTTTGGTGAGTTTGTGGGCGTAGGTGGCGAGTGTGTCGTCCTGTGGTTTGAAGGCGTAGGCTCCGCGTGTGAGGCGGGCGAGGGCTTCCACAATACAGAGGCCGCCGAGGTCGGCGAGTTCGTCGTGGATTTTTCCGGCGTGATCGTTGTGGCCGATGCGCAGGGCGCGGGCGACCATGACGGGGCCGGTGTCGAGTCCGGCTTCCATCTTCATGATGCTGATGCCGGTGACGATTTCTCCGTCTGCGATGGCGCGCTGGATGGGGGCCGCGCCGCGGTATTTGGGCAGTAGAGAGGCATGGATATTAAGCGGATGCAGCTTGGGGACGTCGAGAACGCCCTGTGGCAGGATGAGTCCGTAGGCGGCCACCACGAGCACATCGGGCTCAAGGGCGGCGAGTTGGTCGATGTCGGGCTGATCCTTGAAGTTCTCGGGCTGGTAGACATCAATGCCGTGTTCCAGCGCCAGCTGTTTGACCGGCGAGGGCTTGCATTTGCGGCCGCGACCGCAGGGGCGGTCGGGCTGGGTGTACACTGCCGCTACGTCGCAGCCGTCGAATTCGATGAGCGCCTTGAGGCTTTGGGCCGCGAAATCGGGCGTGCCCATGAATACGACGCGCAGTTTTTCCGCTACTTCGTCCATCTCTGTGCCTTCTTTCTGTACATGGCCTGCTTGAGTCGGCTGGCCCGGTCCACGATGGTGGTTCCGTCGAGGTGATCGATTTCGTGCTGGAGGATGATGGCTAGGTAGCCGTCGGTCTCGATGCAGAGCTCTTCGCCTTCGAGATTCTTGGCGGTCACCTTGACTCGTTCCGAGCGTTTGACGTTGCCGGTGAATCCGGGGCAGCTCAGACAGCCTTCCTCGGAGTCCACGGAGCCGTCGCACTCGACGATTTCGGGATTGATGAGCACGCGCAGGTCGCCTCGTTCCTTGGGACCGGTCTGGTCAATGCAGATCAGGCGGATGCCTTCGCCCACCTGCGGGGCTGCAAGGCCGACGCCGTCGTCCGCGTACATGGTTTCCACCATGTGCTCGACCAGTTCCTTTATCTCGGGGGTGATTTCCTCGATCGGCGCTGCCTTTTCTGCGAGCACCGGCTCGGGCCATCTGCAAACTTCCAGCTTCATGCTATGCCTCCGGCGACCGGCAGAGTGTCCCTCTTTGTTCCGTTCGCCAACTCCCGGCCGCGATCATGCCGATGCGGTCGGAGATGTGTTTTATTCTGTCGCGATTCGGGCGGCTTCCGGGTCGGGAAACCGCGCCGGGGAAATCTCTTACATGTTTTGCGCCAAAAGACAACGGACTCGAAACGGTCTGAAATCGGTGCGCCCCATGCAAATAAGCTTTTAACCGGCAAAGGCAATCGGGAAAAACGTTCGCCCGCCGGAACGTAAAAAGGGGCGCCCGTTGCCGGACGCCCCTGAATGGATTGAACGGTAAAAGGATTAGGATTCCTTTTTCTCTTCCTTCTTTTCGCGCAGCTTGATGCCGAGTTCGCGAAGCTGTTTGTTGCCAACTTCGGAGGGAGCTTCGGTCATGAGGCAGGTGGCCTTCTGGGTCTTGGGGAAGGCGATGACGTCGCGGATGGACTTGGCGCCGCACATGATCATGATAAGACGATCAAGGCCGAAGGCGATGCCGCCGTGCGGTGGTGCGCCGAACTTGAGCGCGTCCATGAGGAAGCCGAACTTCTCGCGGGCTTCCTCTTCGTCGATGCCCAGCGCGGAGAACATGGCGTCCTGCTGTTCCGGGGTATGGATGCGGATGGAACCGCCGCCCACTTCGTAGCCGTTGATCACGAGGTCGTAGGCGCGGGCGAGCGCTTCGCCCGGATTTTCCCGGACGGTCTCCAGCTGGCCGGGCTGGGCCGAGGTGAAGGGATGGTGGCGTGCCACCCAACGCTTGTCGTCGGCGTCCCATTCCAGCAGCGGGAAGTCGGTGATCCACAGCGGCGCGAACACGGACTCGTCGATAAGGCCGAGGCGTTCGCCGACCTTGATGCGCAGGTAGCCCAGCGCGGTGTTGGCGATGTCGGCCTGACCGGCCTGGAAGAAGAGGATGTCGCCGGGCTGGCAGCCGGTGCGTTCGGCCAGTGCGGCCTTCTCGTCCTCGGAGAAAAACTTGACGATGGGGGACTGCCATTCGCCGTCCTCCTTGACCTTGATCCACGCAAGGCCCTTGGAGCCGTAAATTTCGACGTACTTGGTGTACTCGTCGATCTCCTTGCGGGTCAGCTCTGCGCCGCCGGGGACGCGCATGACCTTCACCAGCTCGGATGCGGCAAAGACCTTGAATCCGCCGCCCTTGAAAATGTCGGTGACTTCCTGATGCTTGAGGTCGAAGCGTACGTCGGGCTTGTCGAGGCCGTAGTCGCGAACGGCTTCGGCGTAGGTCATGCGGGGGAACTCGGCGGGCAGTTCGGCGTCCAGCGTCTTCTTGAAGACGTTGCGGACCATGTCCTCGGCGATACCCTGAACCATTTCCTCGTCGGCGAAGCTCATCTCCACATCGATCTGGGTGAACTCTGGCTGACGGTCGGCGCGCAGGTCCTCGTCCCGGAAGCACTTGCAGATCTGGAAGTAACGCTCCATGCCGGAGACCATCAGCATCTGCTTGAACAGCTGCGGCGACTGCGGGAGGGCGTAGAAATCGCCGTTGTTCACGCGGGAGGGCACGAGGAAGTCGCGTGCGCCCTCGGGGGTGGACTTGGTCAGGATCGGGGTCTCGATTTCGAGGAACCCGTTGTCGTCGAGGAAGCGGCGCACGGCCTGAGCAGCCTTGTGGCGCATGATGAAATTGTTTGCCAGCGCGGGACGGCGAAGATCGAGGAAGCGGTGCTTCAGGCGCAGGTTCTCGCCCGCCTCGACGCGGTCCTCAATGGGGAACGGCGGTGTTTCGGAAGTGTTCAGCAGTTTCCATTCGTCCACGACCACTTCGATCTCGCCTGTGACGAGGGCGGAGTTGGACATGCCTTCGGGGCGCTCGCGAACCTGTCCGCGGACGGCCACCACGTACTCGGTGCGCAGGGCGTGGGCGCGTTCGTGCGCGTCGGTGTTGTGCTCGGGGCTGAAGACCACCTGAGTCAGGCCTTCACGGTCGCGCAGGTCGATGAAGATCAGGCCGCCGTGGTCGCGTCTGAACTGGACCCAGCCCATCAGCGTCACGGTATTGCCTATATTATTGGCATTGAGCTCATTGTTGTGGTGGGTGCGGCGCCAGCCGCCCAGATCTTCAATGACTCGATACTCGTCGTAGCTGCGTTCTTCCTGGTGTTCAGACATGGTTGCTCCGTTGTGGTTGACCCCGGACTGCGGGGCGGCCTGTATTAATGAATTACGAAAGAGGGCCGTTGGCGGCCCCTAGACTTTTTTGAGGTATTCCTCGCGGGATACGGTGTACTGCTCGTCATCGCCGGCCATGTCCTTGACGGTGACCGTGCCCTCGGCGAACTCTGCCTCGCCGAGGATGAAGCACTTGGACGCCCCGGTTTTGTTGGCGGCACGCATACGGCTCTTCATGGAGCCGCCCGCGTAGGAGACTTCCCCGCGCTGACCTTTCTCGCGCAGTTTCTGTGCGAAGAGCATGGCATCGTTGGCGGCGCGATCATCAATGACGGCGATGTAGAAATCGGGCGCATCGCCATCCTTGGCGCCCAGAAGCATGGCCAGACGTTCCATGCCGCAGGCAAAACCGGTGGAGGCGCAATCCGGGCCACCGAGGCTCTTGGGCAGACCGTCGTATCGGCCGCCGCCCGCAACCGCGGTCTGCGAACCGATGTCGTTGGACGTAACCTCGAAAGCCGTGCGGATGTAGTAGTCGAGCCCGCGAACAAGGCGGGGGTTCAGTACGTATTCCACACCTGCCGTGCCGAGGATGTCCTTGACTTGCGCGAAGTGATCGGAACACTCGCCGCAAAGGTGGTCGGTAATCTCGGGCGCGCCCTGCACCAGCTCCTTGCAGCTCGCGGACTTGCAGTCCAGAACACGCAACGGGTTGGTGTCCATGCGGCGCTGGCAGTCCTCACAAAAGCCGTCGCGGCCCTTGGACTGATAAAAATCGATGAGCGCCTGACGGTATGCCGGGCGACAGTCATGACAGCCGAGGGAGTTGAGCTCGAACGTCAGCTTGGTCAACCCAAGCTCGTTCAGAAAGCTCTTGAGCATCAGGATCAGCTCGGCATCGGCCTGCGGTTCGGGCGCACCGAAAATTTCCGCATTAAGCTGATGGAACTGACGCTGACGACCCTTCTGCGGTCGCTCGTAGCGGAACATCGGCCCGGTGGTGAAATACTTGAGCACCTTGCCGGGCTGGTACCGGCCGGACTCCACAAAGGCGCGGACAACACCCGCCGTAGCCTCAGGCCGCATGGTCATGGAGCGCCCCTTCCGGTCCGGAAAGGTGAACATCTCCTTGCCGACCACGTCGGTGTCCTCGCCAATGGATTTAATGAAAAGTTCGGTCTTTTCAAGGATCGGCGTTCTGAGTTCGCCGAAACCGTATCTGGAGAAGATTTCACGGGCAGTGTTTTCCATTCTAGTGAACACCGCTGCGTCCTCGGGAAAGAGGTCCGCGAAACCCTTGATCTTTTTAATGCTGGGCATAACTGCTTTCCAATCCTGTCAATATCTGGCTTTGGGAAACGATTCTCGTTAGTCCAAGTGTGCGCGATTGTCAAAGCCGCAAGGGCGGCACACAGGGGTTATCCCCGGTTGCGAATATCGTCACGCCACTTGTTCAGCGGGGCATAGCAACCTTGCCCTTCATGATTCGAACGACGAGCCTGCTCACCCTTTTCGGCGTCAAGCATCATCATGCAAAGATACCGGCTCTGCTCATCGTCCCACTTGAGATCAGGACAACGGCGCTGATAACCGTACTGGCGGTGCGATTCCTCGCAAGGATTGTCAAGACAGCACCAGCCGCAGCCCACGCAGGGTTTGGACATTGCTAAATTCTCCTGTGGTCGGGATGTGGCAGTTTACGGACCGAAGACACTACCCCTACTCGCCACACTTGTGAAGCCCGGAAAACAGGGAATTCGCGCGCAGAGGCTGTTTCCGGCAGGTGTGCCTCCGGCGGGCCCTTCAGGCGGACCAAAGGGGCGGGCCCCCTTTGGAATCCCTGAGTTGTCAGCGGGGTTGCAGCTTTCGGGGCCATGCGACCGCATAACTCGCGTCCCAGCTGCAACCCCGCTGACGGGGACTTATGGTTCTGTGGTTCTTAGCTGACGAACTCCGGTAGCAGAGTTTAGCTAAATAGGGCTCTCTCAGTTTATACACTTCTCGTCAGAACGCCCAACAAAGCATCCAATCCTGCAACTAAGTACTGCGACAATGCCGAGCGAGGCCTAGAGGCTCTTTTGACCGTTAACGCAGGTCCGGGTGGTGTCTGTAACCACGGACGTTTCATCCGGAACAGTGATCGCGTCATAGAGCCTCTCGCCGAGAGTGGCGGCGCACCCCAACAGCGCAGTTTTTGCCTTCTTTTTTTGCGCCAGCAAAAAAGAAGGTCGGCCGACAGGCCGAAACCTTCCACTGATGCAAACAGCAATGCCTCCGGCGGGCCCTTCAGGCGGACCAAAGGGACGGGCCCCCTTTGGAATCCCTGAGCTGTCAGCGGGGTTGCAGCTGTCGGGTTCATGCGACCGCATAACCCGCGTCCCAGCTGCAACCCCGCTGACGGGGATTTGGGGTAGTGCGGCTTGGCTAACGAGCTTTTGTAACAAGGAGAATTCGTCAAGGAGAGCTTCCTCAGCTCACAAGCTTATCATCAAAACTCCCCCTGCATTCCCACTCCCCCGCCAGCACAACAACCGCAATCAGCCTCCCGCCAAGCCGCCTATACGCCTCAGCTTTCGGAAAGTCTCGTGCGGCTTGGCAACACAAATGTTTTTGGGAGATCCTTAAGAACCCTTTTGCAAAAGGGTTCTTAAGCCCCCGGAGGGCCCTCGGAGAGCCGCCGGAGGCATATGAAAATGCCGGGAGTGTTGTCCGGAAAAGCTGAAGTTACAGCAGTTCCAGTTCTTTCATGGCGAGGTAGAGTTCGCGGCTGACCCACGCGTCGGTGGCTGCGTAGGCGACTTGTGCTCGTGCGAGGTTGTCTTTGGCCCAGTTGGAGCACTGTGCTGTCTTGGATATGCGGAAGCCGAGCAGGTTGGCGGCCATGTTGCGCAGGCCGTGGGTCTGCATGCCGGTGCTGGCTGAGATGTCGGAGAGGTCCACGAAGCCGCCTGGGGTGAAGTCGGTGAGTTTTCGCAGGCCGCAGATATCGTCTCGGACGGCCACACCGGTTTTGATGACGGCGGGGTCGGCGAGCAGTTCAAGGAGCCCGTTGTCCATGGGCAGGAGGTTGAGTTGGAAGAGGTAGACGCATTCCGCCGTGGCGAGTTGAAGGAGGGAGGGCAGGTTCGGTTTGCGGCCTTTTTTGAAGACCGGCCGCGTCTCGGTGTCGAAGCCGAGCAGCGGGTCGTTCCTGAGTTCCTTCACTGCCTTGTCGCGCTGGCCTTCGGTCCGGACGATTTCGACGGGACCGTTCCAACGTTTCAGGGGCAGTGCGTTGATTTCTTCCTTGGTGAACGCTCTGGTGTATTGTTCTGGCAGTTCCACTGTGGGCATGATCAATTGCTGTTGGTCTGTTCGCGCGTGGCGTGGAAAGATATCTCGGGCCAATTCTCGGCGGCGTCGTCGAGTCGCCAGCGGCTCGGGGCAAGGTATGTCAGATTGCCGTCGCCGTCCAGTGCCAGGTAGCGCTGCATGGAGCGGGTGAAGCGTTTGAGTTCGGAATCGGATCCGCTCACCCAGCGCGCGGTGTAGAGTTCGATCGGCTCGTAGATGGCGTCAACGCCGTATTCGTCGCGCAGGCGGGCCTGAATCACGTCGAACTGGAGCATGCCGACGGCGCCGAGGATGTAGTCGTTGTTGATCATCGGGCGGAAGAGCTGAACCGCGCCTTCTTCTGCCAGCTGAGTCAGGCCTTTGCCGAGCTGTTTGGCTTTCAGGGGCGACTTGAGGATCACGCGGCGGAACATTTCCGGGGCAAAGTTTGGGATGCCGGTGAAGGTCAGGGGTTCCTTGTCGGTGAAGGTGTCGCCGATGCGGATGGTGCCGTGGTTGTGCACGCCGATGATGTCGCCGGGCCATGCTTCTTCGACGCCTTCGCGGTCCTGTGCCATGAAGATGGTGGCTTTGGAGACGGTGACGCTTTTGCCGAGGCGGTGGTGCTTGACCTTCATGCCCTTGGTGAAGCGGCCGGAGTTGATGCGCATGAAGGCGATGCGGTCGCGGTGCGCGGGGTCCATGTTTGCCTGAATCTTGAAGCAGACGGCGGAGAAACCGGTTTCTTCCGGGGAAACGTCGCGTTCGACGGCGGGACGTTCGCGCGGGCAGGGGGCGAGATCCACGAAGGTGTCGAGCATTTCCTGCACGCCGAAGTTGTTGATGGCCGAACCGAAGAAGACCGGGGTCTGTTTTCCGGCCAGATAACGCTGCGGGTCGAAGGGGTAGCCTGCACCTTCGAGCAGTTCCACGTCCTCGCGCAGCTTGTCGGCCTGATCGCCGAGTTCCTCGTCGAGTCTGGGGTCGTTGATGTCCTCGATGACGATGCCTTCCTGAATACCGCCGCCGTGGGTCGGGGAGAACAGGTGCAGCTTCTTCTGATGCAGGGAGTAGACGCCTTTGAAATCCTTGCCCATGCCGATGGGCCATGACATGGGGGCGCATTCGATATTCAGCGTCTCCTCAATGTCGGAGAGCAGTTCGAACGGGTCCCGGCCTTCGCGGTCGAGTTTGTTGATGAAGGTCATGATGGGCGTGTCGCGCAGGCGGCAGACCTCCATGAGCTTGCGGGTCTGGCGTTCGACGCCTTTTGCGGAGTCAATGACCATGAGCGCGGAGTCCACCGCGGTGAGGGTGCGGTAGGTATCTTCGGAAAAGTCCTGGTGACCGGGGGTGTCGAGCAGGTTGATCTCATGATCGTTGTAATTGAACCGCATCACCGAGGTGGTCACGGAAATACCGCGCTGCTGTTCCATGGCCATCCAGTCACTGGTGGCATGGCGCGCGGCCCGCTTGGCCTTGACGCTTCCGGCGGTCTGAATGGCTCCGCCGAAGAGCAGCAGTTTCTCGGTGAGGGTCGTCTTGCCTGCGTCGGGGTGGCTGATGATGCCGAACGTGCGGCGGCGTTCCACCTCTTTCTTGAGTTGCGCTTCCATGGTCTCCTTTTCCTCAAAAAAAAAATCCGGGCCACCTAAGCGGCCCGGATTGCGGTATACCGGGATGTACAAAAAGGTCAAGTTCATTAATCGTCGAGAAGCCTTGGCGGAGCAGGGCACGGGCTCTCGCTGTAGCGCCACCAGAAGCGTCCCGCGCAGTTCTCCGGCGGATTGAGCTGTTCCTGCGGTTTCAGGCTGATGCGGACGTTTCTCTTGTCCTGTTTCCAGAGGGCGTTGCGAACGTGGTCGGCCGCCTGCCTCAGGTTCATGGAACCTTCGTCGAGCCCGGCCAGCGCGGCCTTGATGCCTTCATGCAGAATGAACATGCCATGTGTGGCGTCCATGGCGGACCACATCCTTACGGCGTCCTCGTGCCTGTCGAGTTCGGCAGCGGAGAGGCCGCCGTAGACGATGGTTTCCAGTGAGCGACCACCAGCCTCGAACAGACCGTCGAAGAGTTCATAGGCGTCCTTGAAACGGCCGGTCCAGTACATGCTCATGCCGGCCTTGAGCCGAGAGGATAAAAACGGCGTCCTGCCGTCCTCGGATCGGCGTGCGAATGCCTTGCTGTAGGCGGCTGCGGCTGCGGCGTATTCGGGCGCGGCCTCTTCGTTCAGACCGGCCAGCCTGAGGTGTCTTGCCTTCTGGAAGTTGCCGTCGGCGACCCTGAGGGTGGGGACGCAGGCGCCGAGCATCCCCACGACGAGCAGTGTCACCAGAAAAAAGGGCATACGTTTCATTACCGGCCTCCGGATATTTTCAGTTCTGTCGATGGGCTGCGGGGTTTGGTGCATATCAGGCTCTTGTCCTTTGTCAGCAAGAAGCGTAGTATTCAGTAACCAGACCTGTTACCCGTTCAATCTTACATCGGAGTTTCCGAGTGTCCACAGCAAAATTGCTCGCAATCCTTTTCGCTGTCGCTGCTGTCGCCTCGCTTTCCCAGCCAGTTGCCGCATGGCTGCTGTCCGGGACGGGCACCACGCTGCTTGCAACGCAGGCGGCTTTGACCCTCGTGGTTGTCATTTGTCTTCTCATCGGTTTGAAAGCCGTCCGGGGCGGTTTGACCGGACCGTTGATGCGGCTGGCATCGTTGCTGGAATCGGGGAAGGACGTTCCCGATGAGCAGGGCGGAGCCGCTGAACTGGCTCGTGTGCGTCAGGCCGTTTCCGCCGACAGGCAACGCCTGCTCCGGGATGCGCAGGATGCTCGTCGCGAGGCCGAGGCAGCCCGAGAGAAGGCTGGTCGATTGGAAAACGAGGCGGAGGGTATCCGCAGATCAGAAAAGGAAAGCCGGGAACTCGTGCAGGCGATGCAGAAGGCCGCTTCCCGTGCCGAAGGGCTTTCCGAACAGATTTTCAATGCCATCGGCGAGTTGAGTTCGCAGGTGGACCGCGTCAATTCCGGCGTGGAGGTCCAGCGCGACCGTATGACTGAAACCGCCACGGCCATGGAGGAGATGACGAGCACCGTCATTGAAGTGGCCCGGAACGCGGGCAGTGCGGCCGAAAGTGCCGTCAATTCCAAGGAAAACGCCACCACCGGCGCCGAAGGCGTCCATACCGCAGTGGCTTCCATACAGAATATGCATGGCCGTATAATGCGCCTCAAGGAGTCCATGACGGGACTCGGGCAGGAGGCGGAGAACATCGGCCGCATCATGAACGTCATCACCGACATCGCGGACCAGACGAACCTGCTGGCGCTCAACGCCGCCATCGAGGCGGCCCGTGCGGGCGAGGCCGGGCGCGGTTTTTCCGTTGTAGCGGACGAAGTCCGCAAGCTCGCGGAAAAGACCATGCAGGCCACCAAGGAAGTTGGCAGCACGGTCAAGCAGATTCAGGAGCACGCACGGGAGAACGTGGTGGCCGTGGAAGAGGCCGCCGAAGACATCGACCACAGCACCGAGGCCGCCAACCGTTCCGGCGAATTCATGGAAAGGATCGTGCACATCGTGGACGAGACCGCGCTGCAGGTGCAGTCCATCGCGGCCGCCAGCGAGGAGCAGTCCGCGGCCAGCGAAGAGATCAATCGCGCCGTTTCGGAAGTGAATCAGGTGGCCGGGGAAACCGCGGAGGGCATGGGACATGCCACGGATGCCCTCAACGAGATTTCCGGGCTGGTGGAGAATCTGGACAACATCGTTCACGGTCTTGTCGAGGCTGACCGCGCCGGGCTGCGAGACGACGGTAAATTGTTCGTCTGGGACGACAGTCTTTCCGTGGGCATCAAGCAGATCGATGACCAGCACAAGGTTCTCATCGATCTCATCAACGAACTCAACGACGCCATGCGTCAGCGCCGGTCCCAGAAGATCATGATGGAAGTGGTGGACCGTCTGGCGAACTATGCCGTGGAACATTTCGGCACGGAAGAGAAGCTCTTCGACAAGCACGGGTATCCGGAAACGGAAGCCCACAAGGAAGTGCACCGCAAATTCGTGGCAAAGGTCTCGGAATTCGGCGAGGAGCTGCGTTCCGGCAAGGCCTCCGTGACCATGGAGGTCATGCGTTTTCTCAAGGACTGGCTGCTCGGTCACATCAAGGGCACCGACCAGCGTTACAGCAAATATCTCAACGAACGCGGCGTGCACTAAGTTTTACGTCGGATCTGCAAAAAAAGCCCCCGCGCCTGAATCGGTGCGGGGGCTTTTTTCTGAAATTCGAAGTGCTACAGATTGCCGACTTCAATGTCGTCCTTGCCGGGATGCCAGAAGATCATCGAACGCTCCAACGTGTTCTTCACCTTCATGGTCTTGCCCCCCATCTTGACGAGGACGCCCGGATGAATCTGCTTGCGGACCTTGATCTTGACGCCGCTGAGCTGGCTGATGCGCTGTTTTGTCATCTCGGCGGCGCGGGCTGCGGTGTCCTCGAAACGTTTCGCCACGTTCATCCGGTGCTTGATGATCTTGGCCACCTGCGGTCGCTTGGCTTCCGGAGTGCGTTGAAGGATGTCCTTGGGATCGGCTCCGCCCAGAGCGTGATCGATCTTCTGCAGCTCCTTCTTGAGTCTGGTGCGTTCTGCGATCAGCTCGGAATCCTTTTCGCTGCCTATGCCGACGGAGATAGTGGTCGGCACGCCCAGTTCTGAGCCGAGCTCGTTCACTTCCATGCCCTTGGTAATGACCAGCACGCCGCCCTGAACCACGCCCTTGCCCTTGGCTGCGAGCAGGTAAGGCGTTTGCACCCGGCAGTTGCTGCACTCGTTTTTGATGACGAGGCTTCTGCCCGCACGGATGGTGGCGTTGGCAGCAAAGCCCGTGACCACCTCGCCTCCGGCGAAGACCGTCCCGCCGTCGGGCTGGAGAATGCCACCCTTGACGGAGACGTCGCCCCCCGCCTTGATGTCCGCGCTTTCCACCGACCCTTCCACGATGACGTGCTTGGGAGCCTCGACCTTGAAGCCGGAAAGGACGTTTCCGGTGACCTTCACGGAGCCTTCGTCGGTGCGGACGTTGCCGGTGCCGAGGTTCACGTCGCCATGGATGACCAGGCACTGGGTTACCGAGACGGTGTTTTTTTCGACGACAAGTATACCCGTGTCCTTGGCCGTGAAGGTGATGCCGTCGGCCGAGACCTCGATGTTCTCGCCCGCGTGCAGGGTGAGCTCGCTGCCCGCATTGGCGGGGATGGTCTTGCCATATACGTCCACGCCCGCTTCGCCCTGCGTCGGCGGGTGCAGTCTCGCGACCGTCTGGTCCGGGGTTACCGATGGGTAGAGTCCCCGGTTGCGGTAGTCGATGCGTCCCTGATCGTCCTCTGTGCCGGCTTCCTCGCGGGTGGCAACCAGATACTCCAGCCAGCCGTCGCGCCCGTCGATGGGCCGCTTGCCCTTGATGACCGTCTTGTTCAGACGGGGCTGACGGCTCTTGGCGGCGCGCTCCAGTTCCTTGTCCAGCCAGTCCAGATCGGGCTCAAGGCCGATCTCCATGTCGTGAAGGACCTTGACGATGCGGTCTGGGGTAACGGTGAGGCCGCGAAAGTCCTTGTCGTACAGGTCTCCCAGAACCTTGATTTCGTCGGAAGTGACGCGCAGGCAGGGTGCCACGCTGACGCGGCCGCCCTCGATGCGGGCTATGCCGTGGATGGTGGCGGTGAAGCCTCCGTCGCGCGCGTCGAAATCGCAGTTCTCTCCGGCCTCGGGCTTAATGTCCTCGGCCTTGCGGTTGTCCTTGGGCTTGGTGATGACGCCGTCGATGGTCTCGCCGTTACGTGCCAGTTTGGGGGGAGAGTATTCGGCGAAGCGATCGCCGGGAAAGACCGGTTTGGTCAGGTCGCCCTGTGGTTCGATGGAGGCGTCCTCGGGTTCCTGCACCTCGACGCCGCGAACAAGCGTGATGCCGCGGATCTCGTCGATGCCGCCACCGTTTTGAAGAATGCCTATGACGCGCTTGGCGGCGGCGCGGTCCGGATCGAGTTTGACGCCTGCTTCTGCGATCTGGCGGCAGATACTGTCCACCGTGGCTTCCGCCCCGAGTTTGGACGGGGGCGTATACTGGCTGATCCCCAGCTTCATTTTGTCTTCGGAAAGACAGAAGCGGAATCGCGCGTCGGAAGACCCTTTTGCCTTCTTCTTCATCTTGGCGGTTTCTTCCATAGGGGTGCAGGTCTTGTTATCGTTGGCCATGGCCCACGTACTCCAGTTCTGCTAAGTTCAGCCAGACTCACATGGCACTTCGACCATACATGGCTTTGAAACCAATGTAACCCCCCTTAGATGCAGGCAGGAAAGGCCTACGGGGTGTCGGAAATACCTCTGGAAAGCAGGAAATACAGGTCTTCGAGCAGTCGCAGCAGTTCTTCGTACAGTCCGCCGGGCGCAGGGGGCTTTCCGAAGAGAGCGTTGCGCTGATTGCGCAGGGTTTCCGGTGCAATGGCGTCCGGGCCGGAGTGCAGTACGGTCATGCCCAGACGCTCCGCCAGCAGGTAGCCTGTGACGCCCTTGCGGAACAGGTCAACGAGTTCGCCCGTTCTGCCGCCGTTTTCCAGAAGGTATTGCTCGGCCTCGGCGTTTGGTTCCGAAGCCATGATCTCGTGGATGAGCGCGTACAGGGCGTTGATGCCGGAACCGGGAATGCCGCGTCGCCAGCCGAGCAGCCACGGCGTGCGCCAGAAGAGCAGAAAATGGCGGTTGCCGGTCTCAATGATCTCGTCCATGGCCTGAGCGGCCTGCTCCAATACGGGGTGGTGCCAGCGCACCGGACGCGCAGCCAGATCCCAGGCGGGAAGCGGGGCGCGGTTTGGCTCGATGCCCAGAATGTCGGCCAGCATGCTGCCGAGCCAGTAGTTGGCCTGCGGGGAGGCCGGCGTTTCCAGATGTGCATAGCTCAGGATGACGCGCCCCTGTCCGTATTCATTGGCCGCGATGCCGGGGCGACCCTTGATGAAGTCCGGCCGCAGGCTGATGCCGTAAAGGTTCTCCCAGTCGCCCACGGTACCTTCGGGCAGGGATTTGAGGTGCATGTCGGCCATCCAGACGTCCGGGCCGGGGGTGTCGAACACCGCCAGCGGCTCGGGGCCGGGAGCGCTGTCGTCGAACTGGCCCGGCCACCAGACCGGAATGAGAGCCTCGCCGCCGAGTTCCTTGGGGATCAACGGGTGGTCGGCAAGCCGGACATGCATGTGCCCGGAAAGAAAATGTTGCAGGCGTTTTTCGAATCGGCGCCGCTTCCACGGGGACAGGCCCAGCCCCTTGCTTTCGGAAAGAGCCAGCCCGGCACCGCCGCAGAATCCGATGTAGGTGCCTCCCTCGTCAACGTAGCGGCGAATGGCATCCATGCCTTCCGGGCCGAGGCGTGCGGCCTTGCCGCGAGCGTAGCCGCCGGGGACCATCAGCGCTGCGGGCTTGCGGTCCAGCGCTCCTTGGGATATTGCCTTTGCGCGCACCAGCCGATGGGGAACACCCCATGCACGCAGCGCGCGGATGAGCAGAAGGCCCCAGAAATGGGATTCATCCCAATATATGTATATGCTTGACATGTAGCGGTCCCTTGACGAGTCTTACCGCACGCTTATCAGGGGGCGTTGCTTTCTGGCAAGCACAACCGATTGAATTTCAAGGACGCCAAGGCGTCCCTTTTCATACGCAAGGAGAGAACCTACCATGAGCAGACCTACGCTTGCCAAGGGCTACGAGCCCTGGGACGTCGAGGACAAGTGGGAGAGCCACTGGGAGAAGGAAAATACCTTCACCCCCCGTGCGGACGCCGAAGGCGACCCGTATTCCATCGTCATCCCGCCCCCGAACGTAACCGGCGTACTGCACATGGGGCACGCCCTGAACCTGACCCTGCAGGACATCCTGTGCCGCTTCCATCGTCAGCAGGGCCGCGACGTACTCTGGGTTCCCGGCACCGACCACGCCGGCATCGCCACCCAGAACGTGGTGGAACGCCAGCTCAAGGAAGAAGGCAAGACCCGCGACGACCTCGGCCGCGAAGCCTTTGTCGAGCGCGTGTGGGAATGGAAGCGCGAGAAGGGCGACCACATCCTGAACCAGATTCGCCGCATGGGCGCATCCGTGGACTGGACCCGCGAGGCCTTCACCTTCGACGATGACCGCGCCAAGGCCGTGCGCGAGGTCTTTGTCGAGCTGTACCACAAGGGGCTGGTCTACAAAGGTGATTACATCATCAACTGGTGCAACCGCTGCCACACCGCCCTTGCCGACGATGAAGTGGAGCACGAGTCCAAGCCCGGCAAGCTGTGGCACATCCGCTACGCCATTGCCGACGGTTCAGGCGATCTGACCATCGCCACCACCCGCCCCGAAACCATGCTCGGCGACACCGCCATTGCGGTGAACCCCGAGGACGAACGGTTCAGCCACCTCATCGGCAAGAAGGCCATCCTTCCGCTGGTGGGCCGCGAACTGCCCATCATCGGCGACACCTACGTTGACACCGAGTTCGGAACCGGCTGCCTGAAGGTTACTCCGGCTCACGACATGAACGACTGGGAACTCGGCCGCAAGCACGATCTTGAAGTGCTCTCCGTGTTCGACGACGCGGGCTACGTGAACGAGCACGCGCCCGAGAAGTATCAGGGGATTTACAAGGACGACGCCCGCGACGTGATCGTCAAGGACCTCGAAGCCGCAGGCCATCTGGAAAGCATTGAGGACCATGAGCACAAGGTCGGCGTCTGCTACCGCTGCAAATCCGTCATCGAGCCCCACGTATCCACCCAGTGGTTCGTGTCCATGAAGCCGCTGGCGGAAAAGGCCCGTGCAGCCGTTCCGGAACGGACCAGGATCCATCCCGAGAACTGGAGCAAAACCTACTACAACTGGCTGGACGAAATTCGCGACTGGTGCATCTCCCGTCAGATCTGGTGGGGGCACCGCATCCCGGCGTGGACCTGCGGCGACTGCGGCGAACTCATCGTCGCCAAGGAAGACCCCACCACCTGCGTCTGCGGCAGCGAAAATCTCGCGCAGGACGAGGACGTGCTCGACACCTGGTTCTCCTCCGCGCTCTGGCCGTTCTCCACACTCGGCTGGCCGGAACAGACCAGGGATCTGGAAAAGTATTACCCGACCTCCTGCCTCGTCACCGGGTTCGATATCCTCTTCTTCTGGGTTGCCAGAATGATGATGATGGGACTGGAGTTCATGGACAAGGTGCCGTTCCACGACGTCTACATTCATGCCCTGGTCCGTGACGAGAAGGGCAAGAAGATGTCCAAGTCCACCGGCAACGTCATCGACCCGCTGGACATGATCCAGACCTACGGCGCAGACGCCCTGCGCTTCACGCTGACTTCCTTCGCCGCCATGGGCCGCGACATCAAGCTCAGCGAAAAGCGCATCGAAGGCTACAAGCACTTCATGAACAAGATATGGAACGCGGCGCGCTTCAGCCTCATGAACCTGCCCGAGACCATCCCGGCCGTGGAACTGTCCGAAAGCGACAGCCTCGCCGACAAGTGGATTCTCAGCCGCCTCGAAGAACTCAAGGTCACCGTCAAGGAAGCCACCGAGACCTATCGCTTCAACGAAATCGCCCAGACCCTTTACAAGTTCATCTGGAGCGAATTCTGCGACTGGTATCTCGAAATGGTCAAGCCCGCCCTCTACGGCGAAGACGAGGCCGCCAAGGCCAGAACCCAGCGCGTGCTCTGGACCGTTCTTTCCGAAGTGCTCATCCTGCTGCACCCGGTGACCCCGTTCATCACGCAGGAAATCTGGTCCGTGCTGCCGCGCCCCGAAGGCGATGACCGCTGCGACGACATCGCCACGCTCGCCTATCCGGACATGCGTCCGGAACTGCGCGACGAACAGGCCGAGGCCCGCATGGAACTCTTCATGGGCGTTGTCTCCGGCGTACGCAATATTCGCACCGAGCTTGTCATCGAGCCCGCCAAGAAGCTTGATCTGCTGGTCAAGACCGTGTCCGACGAGGACCGCGAACTGCTCGAAGCCAACATCGAGCTGATCCGCTCCCTCGCACGGCTGGAGAACATCACCATCGGCCCGGACGTCGAGGGCCCCAAGGCCTCCGGCTCCACCGTGGTTCAGGGCAACGAAATCTACGTCCCGCTTGAAGGCGTCGTGGACTTCGACGCCGAACTCGCACGGCTGGACAAGAATATCGCCAAGATCGAAAAGACCAAAGGCGGCGTGTCCAAGAAGCTCTCCAATCCGGGCTTCATCAACAACGCGCCCGCCGAAGTCGTTGAAAAAGAAAAGGAAAAGCTGGCCGAGATGGAAGAAGATCTGGCCAAGCTCGCAGAACTCAAGGAGCGCCTGAGCTCCATCGCAGGATAGCTTGAATCGATGGGGAGCCTCGGAAAGAGGTTCCCCATCGAATTTTCCCTACAGCCCTTGATGCGGGCCAATTGAATGCGCGAAAGTGCATGAAGACCCGTATTTGCGGCTTGTGAAAAGTGGGTTGGACCTGCTAGGAACGGTCGAGTCGTCGGACCGGAGACCGCCGGTGCCTTCGGCGAGCAGGGCGCTGCCCTGCACCCGGCAAAGGGGCGGGCCCCCTTTGCAATCCCTGTCTTGTTTCGGCAAGGCACCCGGTCAGGGCCGTCGCTTTCGCGATCGTCCATGTCCGTGCACCTTCCCGAAACGGGGTGTGTCAGAGGGATGGTTTGATATTTGTGAGTCCCCGTGCGCCGCTAGTTCGGTATCCGCTTTCCCGGGCGGTGTGCAGCGGCGCAAGATAAGATGTTTTGGGGATTCTCAAGGACCTTTTGGAAAAGGTCCTTGAGCCGCCGGAGGCCGTTTATGCCTTCGGCGAGTAGGGCGCTGCCCAGCACCCGGCAAAGGGGCGGGCCCCTTTGCAATCCCTGTCTTGTTTCGGCAAGGCACCCGGTCAGGGCCGTCGCTTTCGCGATTGTCTCAGCCCGTGCACCTTCCCGAAACGGGGTGTGTCAGAGGGATGGTTTGATATTTGTGAGTCCCCGTGCGTCGCTAGGTCGGTATCCGCTTTCCCGGGCGGTGTGCTAGCGGCGCAAGATAAGACGTTTTGGGGATTCTCAAGGACCTTTTGGAAAAGGTCCTTGAGCCGCCGGAGGCATTACCGGCGACGAGAGGGACTGCCGTTGGGAGCTTGCGGCTTGTCCGACTGGTACAAGGCTACAGGCCGGGGTCTTCAGGGAGCCCGGTATTCATCATTTTGGGAGGTGCGTCGTCTCTACTCGCGAGGAGGATGGACGAGGTGTCTTTCGAAGATATTCAAGAGCTTTTTTGAAGGGGCTTTCTAGCTCCCGGAGGCAATAAGCGATGTCCACAGTGTATCTTGTCGGTGCCGGACCGGGCGATCCCGGAATGCTGACTCTGAAGGCAAAGGAAGTGATCGAGACGTGCGACGTCATGATCTATGACTACCTTGCCAACGCCGATTTTCTGAAGTGGTGCAAGGAGGATTGCGAGATCCTCTATGTCGGCAAGAAGGGCGGGGATCATACCCTGCCGCAGGATAAGATTAACGAGTTGATCATCGAAAAGGCCCGGACCGGCAAGACCATTTGCCGTCTCAAGGGCGGTGATCCGTACGTTTTCGGCCGCGGCGGCGAGGAAGCCGAGGAGCTGGTCGAGGCCGGTATCGATTTCGAGGTGGTGCCGGGCATCACCGCCGGCGTTGCTGCTCCGGCGTACGCGGGCATCCCCGTGACGCACCGGGACCACACCACCAGCGTATGTTTCATCACCGGACACGAGGACCCCACCAAGGAAAAATCCGGCCATAACTGGTCGGTGTATGGTCAGTCCAACTCCACTCTGGTCTTTTACATGGGCGTGAAGAACCTGCCCATGATCGCGGAAAATCTCATGAAGAACGGGCGCGCGGCCGATACGCCGGTGGCGCTGGTTCGTTGGGGCACCCGTTGCGAGCAGACCTCCATGGTTTCCACGCTGGAGAATGTGGCCGAGGATGCCGCCGAGCGCGGATTCAAGGCTCCTTCCATCATTGTGGTGGGCGGCGTCTGCTCCCTGCACGACAAGCTTGGATGGTTCGAGAAGAAGCCGCTTCTGGGACAGGGGGTGGTTGTCACCCGCGCTCGCGAGCAGGCCAGCGGCATGGTCAAGACCATGCGCGACCTGGGCGCCTGCGTGTACGAATTTCCGACCATTTCCATCAATCCGTTGGAGAATGCCGACGAGGTCGAAGAGCACGCGTTGCAGCTCGGTCGCTGGGACTGGGTGATCTTCACTTCGGTCAACGGTGTGAAGCACTTCTGGCAGCACCTGCGTAATGCAGGTCTCGATGCCCGTCAGTTCGGCGGCATCAATGTGGCGGCCATCGGTCCGGCCACGGCCAACGCCCTGCGCGATCGCGGTATCAATCCCGACTTCGTGCCCAAGAAGTACGTTGCCGAGCACGTGGTCAAGGGCCTGCTGGACCTGGACATCGCGGGCAAGAAGGTGCTCATTCCCCGTGCCCGCGTGGCGCGTGAGATTCTGCCCGCCGAGTTGACCCGCGCCAAGTGTGACGTGAAGGTCCTGCCGGTCTACGAGACGACTCTCGCGGAAGAGAGCGGCGCCGAGATCGAAAAGGCGCTTGAAGAGGGCAGGATTCAATATGTCACCTTCACTTCTTCGAGCACGGTGGAAAACTTCTTCCAGCTCGTGAAGGCCGAAAAAGTGCAGGATTGCCCGCAGGTCAAGATGGCCTGCATCGGTCCCGTCACGGCGAAAACGCTGCGGGACTACGGGCTGACACCGGACATTCAGCCGGAAGACTACACCATTCCGGGACTGGTACAGTCCATACTGGACGATAAGTAGCCGACTCCGGGCCGGGACGCTCTCCAGCGCTCCGGCCCGTTTCTCTTCATCCTGCGGTTGCGGTCCGCTCCGCATCCAGACGCGTCCACGAGTGGCCCCGGAGCGCTTCAGGAATTATTCCCGAAGGTTCCGGAAATCGGCGCAAAGTGGAGCCCGGATGGATTTGGCGTTTGTCAGAGCGCGGTTGCGCGTGTTACCTCTTAGACCATTATAAACCGTTCATGGAAGCTGATGGTAGTTCCTCCTAAACATATCCGCCACGCCCGCAAACGGCTTTTCATAGCGCTCATCAGCGGCGCGTGCTTCGTTGTGTGTCTGCTGCTTGCCGCGCTGTGGGTGGTGCCCTACATCGGGCTGGACAACATTCACCCTTCTGCGAAGTGGATACTCGGAGCGCTCGTGGTGGTGCTGGGCGGCATGGTCTGCGTGGCCTACTGGGGATTGTTCCTCAACATCGTGCTCAAGCGGCCCCTGCCGGGCTCCCGACGCTTCAGGGGGCTGACGGTCAAGCTTTTTCTGCCGCTGATGGTGCTCATAGGCCGTATGCTGGGCATCGAAAAGAAGTCGATCCTGCTGTCCTTCATCAGCGTGAACAACGAACTGGTGCTTGCGGAGGCGGAGCGGTACGATCCGGACCGCGTCCTGCTGCTGATGCCGCACTGCCTGCAGTCCAGCCGCTGCTCGAAACGGCTGACCTACGATGTCAACAACTGCAAACGCTGCGGCGAATGCCCCATTGCCGGACTGCTGGATATTCACGATCGGTACGGCGTGCATCTCGCCATTGCCACCGGCGGCACCATCGCCCGGCGCATCGTGGTGCAGCTTCGACCCAAGCTGATCATCGCCGTGGCCTGCCAGCGCGATCTGGCCAGTGGGATTCAGGATACGTATCCGCTGCCGGTTTTCGGCGTGCTCAACGAGCGACCGCACGGCCCGTGTCTCGACACCACCGTTGCGCTTGGCCGGGTGGAGGAGGCCTTGCAGCGATTTCTCAATGAGGACGCTCTCGCCGGGGTCGAAGGGCCACGAGGCTCGGCTATCGGGACGGGGCAGGCCGTCAACCTCTGATTGTTTCAAGACGGTCGGCTGCGTGACGCTTTCTCTGAAGCAAGGCGCGCCCGACCATGATATTTGTTTCGCGAGAAATACTTTCAAGGAAAAGGAGATCCGGTGTCCAAAGCCGCTCACAAGTCCAAGGTGAAGAACAGGCCGCTGCCGCCCGCGCGTGCTGCGGCGCTGGAGGCGTTGCAGCGTTGTCTGGGGCAGGGATGCGACATTCAGGCCGCGCTCGACGAAGCCCTGAAGGGCAAGAACCTTGACCCGCGCGATGCGGCGCTGGCCACAGAACTGGCCTATGGCTATCTGCGGCTCAAAGGCCGCGTTGAGTACGTGCTTTCCGGGTTCGTCAAGGAACTGGACCGGATTCCGGACCGTTTTCTCATGGCTCTGGGCGTTGCGGCCTACGAGATTCTGTACCTTGACCGGGTTCCCTCATACGCTTCCGTTGACTGGGCGGTGGAGTTTGCCAAGAGCAAGCCGGGCGCGAGGCTCTCGGGGTTGTTCAATGCCGTGTTGCGCCGCGTTTCGGAGTTGGGCGCGGACGTGCATGAAGTTTCCTATTATGACGACGGTTCCGAGCTCGTTGAAGTCTGGAGTCGCTATTATTCCTGCCCGACATGGATCGTGCGGATGTGGCTTGATGCCTATGGCGAGAAGAAGGCGCAGAAATATCTCGCGGCGCAGGTGCAGCCACCGGCGCTCGGGGTCACCCTCTGGGGACGCGAGGACGCGGATGAGTTGTTCGGGGTGCTCGCGGGACGTGAGGACCTTCTGGACATTGAAGGCTACTCTTTCGCCTTCCGTCCGGGCGTGTCTCTGCAGAAAATTTCGCCGCCGCTGGAACGTCGCAGCTTCGCCTCGCGTCAGGCGCTGGAAGCCTTGTATCCCGAACAGTGGCCCACGCCCGTGTGGGATGCCTGCTCCGGGCGCGGCGGCAAGACTCGTGTGTTGCTGGAGAAGGGAATCGGCCCGCTGTACGCCAGTGACGTGCACATGGGACGGCTCAAGGCCTTGCGCGAGGGAATGCCTGAAGTGGGCGCGTTTCGCGCCAGAGCCGATGCGGGGGCGCCGCTCAGGGACATGGGCACCGTGCTGCTCGACCTTCCGTGCTCCGGACTCGGCGTGCTCTCGCGGCGGCCGGACGCCAAGTGGCGGCGCAGCCAGAAGGACATCGCTTCGCTCATCAAGCTGCAGACGGACATCATGGATGCCGCGGCCGAGGCGCTTCGTCCCGGTGGAAAGCTGGCCGTCATCACCTGCACGCTCAATCCCGACGAGAACGAGAAGCTCATCGAAGGCTTTCTTGAAAGAAATCCCGGCGCAAGCGAGACAGTACGCTGGACCACCCCGCTCAATGCCGGACTGGGCGAATTCTTCTTTGCTTCACTGATCGAAAAATAGGGCAAACGGGGCGGCCAGCCGGCCGCCTCTGCTTTAGCTGATTCGCTCGATATCCAGAAATTCCGTGGTCGCCGTGTGAACCTTGAATCGGTGGCCGTTGATTTCGATCAGCGGTGCTCCAAGGGGCACGGTAACCTTCTCACGGCTCATGACCTTGGGCCGGCTTCCGCCCTTGAGTTTTCTCACCTCGAAAAGAATGCTCATGCCCTGTTTACCCTCGAAACGAATGACGTAATGCCGTTCCGAAGAGGGGATAACCCGGGTACGGATCACGTCCCGGAACCGGACGTTGACCGGGTGAATCTCAGCGGGTTGGTTGCGGAAGACACCGGGCGTGCCGGTGGGTTGATGGAAGGTGCGTGAGAGAGTGCCATTGCCGTCCACAGCCACGATATAGGAGTCGAGCAGCAAGACGTCGGTGCCGTGCGATGTCTTGAGCTTTTCGTAGGAAACGTTGGAATAGCCCTGAAGGGTTCGCTCAGCTCCGTCAGGCGATCCACCCGGCAGCTTTACGGTGAAGTCTCGGGAGGCCTGCATCTTCGGCAGTGTCAGCACTTCTTCATCGTATTTGAGAATGCGCAGGATGTCGGTCCCGGCCGGGAAGGACTTGCGGGTGTCTGTGGCGAGGCTCTCGGAGCGTACCTTGCGCACCTTGCGACGAGAAATGTTTTCCAGAAAGCCCACCGTCATGCGTACTTCGCCCGGCGCGAGCGGGGATTCTTGTTCCACTTGCGCGGGGGGCTCGTCAGGCGGTTGCACGTCGGAAGCCTGCCGTACGCAGCCGGTAAGCGCCAACAGCGACGCCGTCAGGACCGTCAGCGTCATCAGCAGGCGTCTAGGACGCAAATGCTTCCATTGCATAGTCAATCCGTTGTTCTTCCGTTTCGAGAGATTGGTGAACCGCGTCCACGCTGTCCAGCCGGTGTCGCAATCCGGCGCGGTTGGCAACCTGAATCGCCAGCCCCGGGCGCGCGTTGAGCTCCAGTATGAGCGGTCCCTGCGTTTTGTCCAGCACGATGTCCACCCCGAGATAACCTAGGCCGGTGACGGTGTAGCCGAGCGCCGCCTGTTTCAGCAGCTCCCGCCAGTCCGGTATGGCGACGCCGCCGATCGGATTGAGCGTGTCGGGGTGCGTGTCACAGCCTGCGTTCTTCCACACGGCGGTAGTGGTCATCCCGGTGCGCATGTCGATGCCGCAGCCCATGGCGCCCTGATGCAGGTTGGCTTTTCCGTCCGACTCGCGGGTGGGCAGCCGAAGCATGGCCATGACCGGAACACCCTTGTAAACGATGATCCGAATGTCCGGCACGCCTTGATAAGCGATGTCCCGGAAAACCGGGGAGAACTGCACGCAGTATTCGACCATGGCGCGGTCCGGCATCCCGCCGAGGCTGTACATCCCGCTGAGGATGTTGAGGATGTGAAATGAAATGGAATCGGCGGAGACCAGCGAATCGTCGGGTTTTCGGAAACTGTGGCCCAGCTTGCCGGTGATGACCATGATGCCGTTTCCGCCAGCGCCCCGTGCGGGTTTGACCACGAACGAGTCGTGCCGCTCCAGTAGTTCGGGCAGCCTCTTGAGCTCGTGCTGAGAGCGGAATACGCCGTACAGTTCCGGCACGTTCAGCCCGGCGGATTCGGTCAGCCGTTTCGTGGTGATCTTGTCGTCCACGAGCGGATAGAGCGGCCGTGGATTGTGGGGCAACACGTATCCGGCATTGCGGGAGTTGAGGCCGACCACGCCGAGCGAGCGGAGTTTTCTGAACCAGCCGAGCATGATCCTACCTCTTGAGCAGCGCCCGGAAGCGGATGAGTTCGAGCAGCCGGAAGCCGGTGTAGCGTCCGGTCATCATGGTCAGCGCCAGCAGCACGAGGAACAGCTCCGGGAAGACGAAGGTGAGATGCTCTATGTACTGGTTGCTCATGGCCAGATAAGCCAGCACGGCCACGGCCATGGTGCCGATGATCTGCTGGATGGCCTTGCCTGCGCCCATCTCGTCCCACATGACGGAGACGCGCTCGATGGTCATGCTCAAAATGACCATGGGGAAGAGGCTGACGGAGATGCCGCGGGGGAAGCCCAGCTTGAAGCTGACGACGCTGATGCCTGCCATGAGCAGCACCACCACGATGAGCACGCAGGCGAGCCTTGGCACGAGCAGCAGCTTGAGGTGCTCCAGGTAGAGGCGGACCGAAAGCCCGAGGATGATCACGATGGAAAAGAGGCAGACACCCCAGAGCAGCTCGGTTTCCCTGAACGAGAGCGCGATGAGCGCGGGCATGAAGGTGCCGAAGGTGGAAAAGCCGATGACGTTGCGCAGGAAGACCAACAGCAGTGCCCCGATGGGGATGAGCAGAATGACCCGGTAGGTGGCCTGCGCCTGCACCGGCAGGTTGAAGAGGGAAAAGCCCATGATCGCGGGTTCGGTGATGTTGAGCTGCTCGACGGTGTTTTTCAGGGAACTCACGGATACCGGCGCCACGGAGAGTGTCACTTCGAGACTTTCGCCGCCTTTCAGGGAGGCAAGCGGGGCATTGCCGCGCCACCACGGGACGAAATCCCCCGGCGTTCCGAAGGCGCCCTGAGTGACGTCGAACATATGCCATGCGCCGTCGTGGTAGAGTTCCAGCCAGTGGCTCAGGGGGGCGTTGTTGGATGTGCTGAGGGTGATGCCGTGGACCGACTGGGCCGGAATGCCTGAAAAATGCAGCAACCTGACGGCCATGTTGACCGCGCCGAGACGGCCGGGATGTCCCCGCAGCAGATAGGCCGCGTCCGTGTTGTCCGAGGGCGGCATGAGCAGCTGCATAAGATGGGGCACGAAGGTTTCGATATCCGCGGATTCGCTGCCGACCTTGGTCAGCAGGGAGTTGGCGGCGGCCTGCTCAGCCGGCGTGAACTGCGGGTCCACGAGTCTCGGGATGTCCGTTGGGTGCACCCAGGTGCGGTCGTCGGAATTGTTTTCGGGCCGCAGGCGGGCGGAGTAGAACAGGTCCTGTTTGCCTTTCGCGGAGCGTTTGGACCAGACCGCAATGGCGTTTTCGGCGTCGGTGTCGTTGGTCAGGCCGGAGCCGTCTTCGGCCTGCATGCCGCGCAGGAGACCATAGTCGTCGCTGATGAAGTATTCGTCCGTGACCACGAAGCGGGGCAGCCGGTTCAGGGTCTGGAGCGTGGCCTTGACCGGGCTGTCCTGCGCCTCGAAGGAGACGCGGGCCTCCACGTTCCATGTTCTGGTCTGTTCTTCAGGTGTGAGCGGAAAGCCCAGAACAAAGGCCTTGTAGCCGAAAATGCCGAGACCGGTCAGCAGGAGCAGGCTCACCAACAGCTTCAATTGCAGAGAATTCATGTCCGGTTGATCCTTGAAGAGATCGGCGGCGCGTGCGTCGTCGGTTACTGTCCTTCGGGCAGGGAGAGAAGGTTGCGGCGGGAAGAGTCTACCAGAATACCCCGGCGGAGTTCCTTTCTGCCGATGAGCATTCTGGATGAGAAATTGCTTCTGTCGGCCAGATTGATGAACGCATCGAGCTTTTTGCTGCCGATGGTCACCACCACCGGGATGACGGCTCGGCGCTGGTAACCCGAGGGTCGCTTCTTGATTCTCACGATACGGTCGTATTCGCAGGTGACCCGCTGTTTGCGATCCTGCTGGTCCAGCACGGTGAAGGTCACGGTGTCGTTATCCTCGTTGAGGACGATATCCTCGGCGTGCATGGAGGAACTGTCAGCGCCGCTGTCGAGCTTCGCTTCCATGGTGATGGGGGCTTCTATGCCGCGGATCGTGATGGAGACCTTCTCCATATATCCGGCGATGATGTAGTCCCGGCTCGTGAGTTCGGAAGCCGTTTCCTGAGCGCTGGGTTCCTGCTTCGCGGCGCCGTCGTCCGCATGAACGATACCCGTCGTCAGGATCATGCAGAGAGTCGTCAGGATTATGATTCTGTTCATATCAATTCTCAATTAATAAAACTATTTCCTGTCAATGGGCGGGAGAAGCGACCCCGAGGCCGTTTTTTCTGCGCGCATTGTCGGTGGAGTTCGTGACTGTAGAAAGAGCATGCCGAATTTGCCGATAGCCCTCAGGAGTCGGCAGACAGGACGCAATGTGTAATTGTGCCTATAAGAAATTTCGGCACGCGTAAAGATTGAAATGGCCGGGGGTGATGTGGCGGTTCCGTAAAGAACCGAGTCGGTCTAGCGCTTGAATGTCATGGTCTGATTTGCCAGCGCTTCCTCGGAGCCGGCCCACGCGTAGGACAGCAGGCACGGTTCCGTTCTCCCCGTAGTGATGCGGTGGCTGTGCTCCGGAGGGTTGTAGATGAGAGAGCCCGGGGCATACACGCCCGCGTCGTTCTGCGAAAGCGTGCCACTGAGGCATAGGTAGGATTCGGTGATGCCTGCGTGGCTGTGAGCCGGGTACACCGTATCGGGGGCGAGCAGCACGACGCCGAGGATCAGTTTGTCGAAGCGCACCAGCCCGCATGGCCCCATGAGTTCGCTGTAGGCGTACCTGTCACTGAGTTTCTTGGGCATCCGCTCGTAACCGTATCCCCATGACAGGCTTGCGGCGATGCGCGAGAACATCCGTACCGACCCGGCGGCAGGACCGTGCATTCCGTTGTCCACCGCACGGTCAAGATGAAAGCAGACGGGTTTGGACTGCGCTTCTGGCAGGACGACTTCAGGGCATTGCTTCAGGGCCTGTTTCAACGCCACGCGAACATGTTTCATGTGGCTGTTGATGATCTTGCTGCCGCCGGCAGAGCCGTTGCGATACCAGAACAGGATGTCCTGAAGGTAGTAGGTCAGATACGGGTAGTCTTTGAGCGTGCAGGTCATGTCATCCCCGTAGCATGAAACGGCGGGCGAAACAAACGCAACCCTTGCAGGCAGTGGCTTTCCTGGGTGATGAAAATAATGAAATCAGACTTTGCGAGGGGCGTGTCATTCCCCGATGATCTTCACGAGCACGCGTTTCTTCCTGCGTCCGTCGAACTCGCCATAGAATATCTGTTCCCACGTGCCGAAGTCGAGTTTGCCGTCGGTGACGGCCACCACGCTCTCGCGGCCCATTATCTGGCGTTTCATGTGGGCATCGGCGTTGTCTTCATAAGTGTTGTGGCGGTACTGGCTGACAGGCTCGTGCGGGGCGAGTCCCTCCAGCCATTTTTCATAATCGTGATGCAGGCCTGATTCATCGTCATTGATGAAGACCGAGGCCGTGATGTGCATGGCATTGACGAGGCAAAGTCCTTCGCGGATGCCGGATTCCTTCAGGCACTGTTCCACGTCTGGCGTGATATTGATGAAGGCGCGGCGCGTGGGAATGTCGAACCAGAGTTCCTTGCGATAGGATTTCATGAGTTCTCCGAATCTGTTTTGATTACATGTATTTTTCCATGATACGTTTGTAAGTACCATCCTGCTTCATCTCGTCAAGGGTGCTCTGCCATCGTTGTACCACTTCTCGCGGTACGTCCGGCGACATGGCAATATACAGTGAATCCGTGCCGAGCGTGACGCCGGTGGGGGAGAACATATCCGGTTTGAGCAGACGATGACGACGCAGGAATTCATTGAAAAACCTGTGGTCCATGACGGCAAGGGATACCCGGCCGACAGCGAGTTTGGCAAAGTCAGAAAAATGACCGTTGCTCAGGTCGAGGTTCCTGAAACCCAGTCCGGAGAGCCGGAGGTGCGCGCTATGGTCCCGGGTCACGGAGATCCGTTCGACCCTTTTGGCGTCGTCAAGATTGTTTATGGTGACCGTGCCCTGAGCGTTGCGGAAGAACATGGGTTCGATCTCCGCCAGCGGGCCGATCAGCCACAGCCGGGAGCGGATTGCTTCCGTTTCAGGTACGGGAAAGAGCACTCTGTTCTTTTTGTTGAGCAGATCGTCATATCCTCTCGCCCAGGGGAGTAGTCTTACGGAGTGTGGATCGCGGCCGTTCCTGCGCAGTATCTCGGCAACAATTTCCACCATGCATCCCGAAGGCTCTCCGTCCTCGAAATAGGCGTACGGGGGGATGTTTTCCGCAACAATATTAAGGTGGTGTGCCGTTGCGGAACGGTTTCCCGTCACGAGAAACGCTATCGCCAGAGCGGCTGTAAAAACAAAAATACGTCGCATGGATACCCTCGTTTTGCGAACGTATCCTACTTGGAGTCCGAAGGGAACCCCGTCTATATGTCTGAATGCGTTAGTCCGGGCAGATGGAGCCGAGCAGCCGGATTTCGTCGCACCAGCCATGCATCATATCTCCCTTCATGGACTGATGAAGCTGGAGCAGTTGAGCCAGCGGAAAATCCCGCGCCCAAAGGGAGCGGTAGCCCACGATGCCGTGTCTGCGGAGAATCTGCGCGCCAAGGTTCCAGACGGCCTGCGCCAGATCGGTGCGGTCGAAAACCGTCTGGTGGTGCCAGACCAGAGACGGTCTGTCGCCGAGCACCCTGCTGCCCGCAAAATTGGTGGAGACATGCAGAAGGTCGCCCTCGGGCCGTACCTCCCATGCATAGAGCCAGCCTTCGCCGAGCCATTCAAATTCGAAGTGCCAGGGCCCGTCGCCGTCACGTTCGGAGTATTCCGCGGCGTCCACGAGGCAGTCGCACAGATCCTTGAGCGGTTCGGAAAAGACGGAGGCCACGCTGTATTCGCAGGTTCGGTCGGGAGTGACGAGTGTGAGATCCATCCAGCCACGGCGAAGTTCCGTGAGGTTCAGCTTGGGAGTGTGATGGTGTGTGGGCATTCGGGTTCTCCGGCGCGGTTGAAGGGCGGCTGAGTGCGTATCAGGCGGCGTCTTCTTTGGAGAGGGTTTCGAGTTTTCTGGATTCGAACATGCTGCCCCATTCGCAGAGCTGGCGGAGCAGGGGGATGATCGACTGTCCCAGGTCGGTGAGCGAGTATTCCACCTTGGGCGGTACCTGCGGGTAGACCTCGCGATGGATGAGTTCGTCCGCCTCAAGTTCCCTGAGCTGCTGGGTCAGCATCTTCTGGGTGATGCTCGGCATGGAGCGCTTAAGTTCACTGAATCGCAGCGTCCCCTTGTTGCCGAGATAGTAGAGGATGATCGGTTTCCACTTGCCGCCCACTATCTGGAGCGTCAACTCCATGGTGCAGTAATATTGCCTGCCGTCCAGCGTCTTGATGGGGCAGTCTGACATATATGATTCCCTCGGTATGTTTTTGGATACTATGGAACAACGCCGTGCGTACTTGCGTTTTGGTGTTCTTTAGCCCAAAACATGAGACAGGTAAAGAAAGCCCTCGCTGACTGCAATACAAGGAGGAACCATAAATGGACGTATTTGAAGCCATAATGAACAGGCGCAGCATCCGGAAATTCACGGATGCTCCCATCTCAGATGAAACCATGCACGACGTGCTCGAAGCGGGCATGATGGCCCCGAGCGCAGGCAACGCCCAGCCATGGCAGTTCGTCATAGTGGACGCCCCGGAAAAACTCGCGGCCTGCAAGGAGTTGAACCCTTATGCCGCCATGGCTGCCAAGGCTCCGGCAGGCATTCTCGTCTGCGGCGATACCAGCCTCGAAAAATTCCCCGGCTTCTGGGCTCAGGACTGCTCCGCGGCAATCCAGAACATCCTGCTGGCGATTCACGCCAAAGGACTCGGCGCGGTCTGGACCGGTATTTATCCGGTGGAAGAGCGCGTGGCCGGTTTTCAGAAGGAGTTCGGTCTGCCGGAGAACGTGGTGCCGCTGGCACTGATTGTAATGGGTGAACCCGCACAGCAGCCCACAGCCGAGTCGCGTTACCGGCAGGACCGCGTGCACAGGAACGGATGGCAGGGATAATGAAAAACGAACAGCCGACGGTACTGGTGCTTTTCAAGGCAAAGGCCGGATATGAGGAAGAGGCCCGTGAAGTGCTTCGCGAACTGGTGCGGAAAAGTCTTCGCGATGAAGGGTGCCTGCAATACGACATGCACGAAAAGCCGGATGCACCCGGCCGATTCATGCTTTTTGAACGCTGGGCTTCCCGTGAGTTGTTGAGCGAGCATCAGGAAAAGGAGTGGATGGCGGAGCACGGCAAGAAGATGGGCGAAGTCATGGCCGCCGAACCGGAAATCTCCTTCTGGACACCGTTTTCCGGTAGCTGACGCCGCAACGCTTCCGTTTTCGGCGGGATCATTTGAGGCCGCGTCCGTTCTTCCGGTCATGTCTTGCCAAGAGAGAAAATAAACTGCATGAAATGGTAGCTTCACGTTTGCAGTTACACACTCGTAAGGCTGATAAGGGAACAATGGGCGACAGCCCGAGGAGAAGAATATGCGTATCAAGAATCTTGTTCTGGCAATGATGCTGCTCCTTTCCGCCGTGGCGGTGACCGGTTGCGGCGCAATCATCGCAGGCACTGCGGCTGCCACGGGAACGTATGTCTACGTTGACGGTCAGGCCAAGGCAGACTACCGCGCCAGCCTTGGGCGGACTTATGACGCCTCTCTGGCGGCCTGTCGCAGTCTCGGCATGAACATCACCGGACAGGAGATCGACGGCGACTCCGCAAGCATCAGCGCGGACTATCGTGGTGATACCATCTGGATTCGCCTGTCTTTGGAGGGTGATAACTTCACGCAGGTCAGCGTCCGCGTCGGCCTTCTGGGCGACAAAGTGCAGTCCAGACGTATTCACGACTCCATCGCGGCGAACCTGTAAGGCTTCCCGCAAGAGACAAAGGAAGCGGCAGGCCGGTACACCGGCCTGCCGCTTTTTCGTGGGACCCGAAAGTGCGAGCGTGACGGTCAGCCTCCGAGATAGGCCTTTTTCACTTCAGGGTCCTCCATGAGTTCTTCGGAAGAGCCGCGGGCCACTATTTCGCCCGTGTCGATGACGTAGCCGCGGTGCGCGAACTTGAGCGCGAGGTTTGCGTTCTGTTCGATGAGCAGGATGGTCATGCCGTCCTTGTTCAGGTCCTTGAGGGCGCGGAACATGTCGTACATCAACAGCGGTGCCAGCCCCATGCTCGGCTCGTCCAGCATGATGGTGGTGCTGCCGGACATGAGGGCACGACCCACGGCCAGCATCTGCTGTTCGCCGCCGGAAAGGGATTCGCTGCGCTGCCTGCGCCGCTCGTTCAGGCGCGGGAAGAGCGAATAGACACGCTTGTAGTCTCGTTCCACGTCCGCGTGGGAATCCTTGCGTGCATAGGTGGCGAGCTTGAGGTTCTCCTCCACGGTGAGGTTGCCGAATATGTGCCGGCCTTCGGGCACCAGCACCAGGTGCAGGTCGGAAACCACCTTGTCCGGGGACATGGGAAGGATGGACTGCCCCTCGAACCGGATGTCGCCCGAGATGACTTTCGGGGCTTCCGGCGGCGGCAGTCGGGCGATGGACATGAGCGAGGTGGACTTGCCCGCTCCGTTGGCGCCGATGAGGGTGACGATTTCCCCGCGTTGCACGCTGAATGAGATGCCGTGCAGGGCCTCGATGTTGCCGTACTTGACGTAGAGGTTGTCGATTTCGAGAAGCGGTGCGCTCATATCGTGTCGTCTCCGAGGTAGGCCTTGATAACCGTGGGGTCGTTCTGGATGTCGTCGGCGGTGCCTTCCGAGATGGTGGCGCCGAAGTCGATAACCTTGATGAACTGGCAAAGCGAGGTGACCACCTTCATCTGGTGTTCGATCATCCAGATGGTGATCTCGAAGGTGTCGTGAATCCAGCGCACCAGCGAGATGAGCTTTTCCACGTCCGCCGAGTTCAGGCCCGCCGCGGGCTCGTCGAGCAGCAGCAGCTTGGGCTGAACGCTCATGGCCCGCGCTATCTCCACGCGCCGTTGCAGGCCGTAGGGCAGGTTCGGCGGGTATTCATACGCGTAATCCTTGAGACTCATGGCCTCCAGCATCTCCCATGAAACGCGGTCGATGTTGGCCTCGCCCTTGCGGTAGCGTTTGGTGCGTAGGAAGGAGTCCCAGACCGTATATCCCATGCGGTAGTGCTGGGCGATGCGGATGTTGTCCAGCACGGTCATGTCGTGCCAGAGGCGGATGTTCTGGAAGGTGCGGGCCACGCCGCGCGCGGTGACCTGATGCGGCCTCATGCCGCGCGTGTCCTTTCCCTGAATGAGGATGTCGCCTTCGGTGGGCTGGTAGAATCCTGAGACAAGGTTGAAGATGGTGGTCTTGCCCGCGCCGTTGGGGCCGATGAGGCCGACCAGTTCGCCGCCTTCCAGTGTGATGTTGAAGTCCGATACGGCCTGTAGCCCGCCGAATCGCTGCGTCAGTCCGTCTATTTGAAGCAGTGGCATGGCTGGTTCCTATTTGAAGCTGTAGAAGCGCTTGAGTTTGGGGAAGAAGTCGGACAGTTCCCGGTTGCCCATGATGCCTTCCGGCCTGAACTGCATGAGCAGCACGAGAATCAGCGGTATGAGTACCCATTTGATGACGCCGGCCGAAGGTTCCCAGTCCGGTATGACGGCGGTCACCGGCGTGAGGATGAAGTCGATGATGGACTGTGAACGCAGCACTTCAAGCAGCGCCGTGAACAGGATGGCCGACATCACCGCGCCGGAGAGCGACCCCATGCCGCCGAGGTAGACCATGACCATGGCCTCCGTGGACTTGAGGATGCCGAACGCCGAAGGGTTGATGAAGCCCACGATGTGGGCGAAGAGTCCGCCCGCGATGCCTGCCAGCCCGGAGGAGAGCATGAAGTTGACGATCTTCATCTTGTTGGTGTTCACGCTCATGATTTCCGCCGCCACCTCGTCCTGACAGATGGCGTTGACGCCCTTGCCGTAGGTTGAGGAGACGAAGCGCCGGATGAGCCAGACCGTCAGCGTCATGAAGGTCAGCACCCAGAACAGCATCCACGGCAGTTCAATGGTGTCCACCATGGCCCAGACCGTGTCCTTCATGCCCATGAAGCCGCTGGGGCCGCCGATGAATTTCATGTTCTCGATGCCTGAGATGATCATGTAGTTCACCGCGATGGTGATGATGGCGAGGTAGTCGCCGCGCGTCTTGAAGGACGGCACTGCCACGAGGATTCCCGCCAGCGAGGCCACCAGGCCGCCGATGATGATGATTACCGGGAACAGGAACATGGCGTATTCGGCCGGAAACAGCGGGTCGCCGAATTTTGATCCGAAGCATAGCACCGAAAGGATGGACGAAACGTAGGCGCCTACGCAGATGAAGGCCGCGTGACCACATGAGAATTCGCCCATGTTGCCGTTCACGAGGTTCAGGCTCGTGGCGATGATGATGTTGATGCCGGTGAACATGAACACCGACAGGGTGTAGTTGTTAATGAAGTCGTATTCATACTGGTTGTGGGCGATGTAGAGCAGCCCGAGGCAGAATAGGACGTATGCGATGTTGAACGTGTATTTTGTCATGATGCAGCCCTCGCCCTAGATCTTGGTTGTGCGGGCCACGCCGAATAGGCCCGTGGGCTTGAGCCACAGGATGAACAGCAAAATGGAGAAGGCGAAGAAGTCGCGGTAGGTGGACGGGAAGAATGACACCACGCCGATTTCGATGAAACCGAGCAGGAAACCGCCCACGAACGCGCCCCGGATGTCGCCGATGCCGCCGACGACGGCCGCGATGAACGCTTTCCAGCCGATAATGGCGCCCATGAAGGGTTCGAGGATCGGGTAGGACATGGCGAAGAGCAGTCCGGCCAGCCCGGCAAAGCCCGAGCCCAGCACGAAGGTGAAGACGATGATGTTGTCGATGGGGATACCCATGAGCGGAATGGCGAACTTGTCGTAGGAGATGCCGCGCATGGCCATACCTATTTTGGTCTTGGTCACGATGAAATTCAGGATGAGGAATACGGCAACCGCCGCGAAGATGACCAGAATCTTGAGGTTGGTCACGGCGACGCCGCCGATATTCCAGACGGTCTTTTCCAGCAGTGTCGGGAATTTGAGCCTGCTGGCGCCGAATGCGGCGAGGTTGGAGTATTCGAGGATCAGGCCGCACATGAGGGCCGTGATGACCACATAGAGCCGGTGTGCTCCCTTTCTTCGCAATGGTCGGTAGGCGATGCGTTCAAGGGTGACCCCCACGCAGGCGGTAAGCATCATGGTCAGGGGGATGATGATCACGAACGCCAGAGCCGGAGAGAGCCCCACAGTCGGCCCCAGCAGCATGGTGGCGAGGCCGAAGGCGATGTAGGCTCCCACCATGAAGACGTCGCCATGGGCGAAGTTGATGAGCAGCAGAACGCCGTACACGAGGGTGTAGCCGAGCGCGATGAGCGCGTAGAAGCTCCCCCACTGCAGGGCGTTGAGTATGTTCTGGATGATGAAGTCCACAGCAGTCGTTCCTATGAAATTTTTTCCGTGTCGGTTCAGACGGGCCCTGTGGGGCCCGCAGGATCTTCCGTGTGTCTGTAATAGGGCGGAGCCGTTTTCGGCTCCGCCCGGTTTTGGTTCGGGTTACGGGCAGACGGACTCGGCGAAGACGAATTCACCCTGATCGTCGATCTCGACGACCACGGCGCATTTGATCGGGTCGCCCTGTTCGTCGAATTTCATGTCGCCGGTGATGCCGGGGAAGGACTTGATGGAGGCAAGTCCCTCACGCACGAGCTTGCGCATCTTGCGCGGGTTGCGCTCCACGGTGCCGGCGTTCTGGATGGCCTGCAGCATGAGGCCGATGGCGTCCCAAGTCAGGGCCGCGTAGTCGGCGGGCACGGAGCCGTAGGCTTCTTTGTAGCGGTCGATGAATTCCTTGGTGGCACCGGTGGCGCCGGCTGCGGCATAGTGGGTGGAGAAGTACTGGCCGTAGCAGTCCTGTCCGCAAAGCTTGATGAGGTCGGGGGTGCCCCATGCGTCAGCGCCCATGAACGGACCCTGATAGCCGAGGTCGCGTGCCTGCGGGATGATCAGCGCGGTCTGGTTGTAGTTGTCCGGCACGAAGATGAAGTCCGGGGCGGCGGCGATGATCTTGGTCAGCTGGGCCGAGAAGTCCTGATCCTTGGCGCCGTGAGAGACGAAAGCGACAACGGAACCTTCGCCGTGCTTCTTTTCCCATGCTCCCTTGAACACGTTGGCGAGACCATCGGAATAGGGATTGGATATATCGAAGATGACGGCGGCCTTCTTGGCGTCGAATTTGGAGGAGGCGAAGTTGGCTGCAACGACGCCCTGGAAGTCGTCGAGGAAGGCGGCGCGGAAGACCCACGGGCGATCAAGCGTGGTGTTCACGTTGGTGGACCACGGGGAGATCATGGGCACGCGGTTGTCGTTGCAGGTGCCGCCTGCGGGAACGGCCTGGTTGGAAGAGTTGGGGCCAATGACCGCGACCACGCTTTCCTGCTCGATGAGCTTGAGGGCTGCGTTGACGGCCGAGTCGGGCTTGGACTCGTTGTCCATGTAGATGAATTCAAGCGGGTACTGTTCTCCGCCAACTTCAAGCCCCCCCGCGTCGTTGACGTCCTTGAGGTACATCTCGGCGGCGTTTTTGGAGCCTTCGCCCACTTCGGGGATGTCGCCGGTCAGGGGCAGGTTGAAACCGATCTTGATGGGCTCGTTTGCCACGGCGGCGGTTGCCAGGCACAGGCAGGCGGCGAGGCTCAGTACGAGCGCGCCAAGTTTGCTGAAGCAATGACTCATTTCTTCCTCCTCAGATGGTGAAATACAATACGGAAAACCCTCGATTTCGATCAGGCTTACCCGATTGCTTGTCGAAAGAAAAGAGCTGTTGTATTGACAAAAAAGACAATCTGTTTTTCAGAATCGGTTAATAGTGGGTTTTAATCTAGGCCATATTTGCAATGATGTGTAAACGCAAAAAAATGCGGGTGTGAATGTTTTAAATTTGTAAAAAAATATTTCGAGGGAGTATTTGCCGAATTTAGTAGTTTTTTATGTGAAAAGACGATGAATGCGCAGAGTGTTGAGAGCGGGTGGGATGCGGTAAGCGGGCAAGAAAAAAGGCCCACCGAGGTGGGCCTTTGGAAGGAATTCTTATGCGAAAATGTCGATTTTTATTTTGAATTTTTTTTCTTTCTTTTTTCTGCTTTTTCTATCTCCTCTTCACGAAGAGCGCGCCTGAGTACCTTGCCAACCATGGTCTTTGGCAATTCCTTGCGGAATTCCACCTGCTTGGGAACCTTGTAGTTGGCCAGTTTCTCGCGGCAGAAGCCGATCACGTCCGATCTGGACATTTTCACGCCCGGCTCAAGGACAATGTAGGCTTTGACGATCTCCCCTCGCTGAGGGTGGGGGATGCCCACGGTGACGGCCTCGCGGATGTCCGGATGTGCGTAGAGCACTTCGTCCACTTCGCGTGGATAGATATTGTAACCGCCTGAGATGATGAGGTCTTTCTTGCGGTCAACGATGAAGAAATAGCCGTCCTCGTCCATGTAGCCGATGTCGCCGGTGAAGAGCCAGCCGTTGCGCAGCACGTCGGCGGTGGCGTCGGGCCGGTTGTAGTAGCCTTTCATCACCTGCGGCCCCCGGATGACCAATTCGCCCATCTTGCCAATGGGCAGCGGATCTCCAGCGACTTCCATGTCCACGATTTTGGCGTCGGTATCCGGGAAAGGCAGGCCGATCGAGCCGTTCTTGCGTTCGCCGCGAATCGGGTTGAGATGCGTGACCGGGGAAGCTTCAGTAAGTCCGAATCCTTCAAGAATCTTGGCTCCGGTCATTTCGTAAAAGCCTTCGATGTACTCGACAGGCATCGGCGCGGAGCCGGAAACACAGTACTGGATCGACTTGAGGTCGAACTTGGCCACGTTCTTTTGCTGGAGCAGCGAAATGTACACGGAGGGGGCGCCGGGAAAGACGGTGGGCCGATGCTTGTGAATGCCTTTGAGCACGTCCTGCGGGACATAGCGCGGAAAGGGAATGAGCGTCGCGCCGATTGAAATGGGCCAGGTGCAGCAGGTGGTCAGCCCATATATATGGAAATAGGGCAGCACGCCGAGGAATATCTGCGGATCTTTGGAGAGTTCGCTGAGCATGGCGCTGCACTGCTGCACGTTGGCACCGAGGTTGAAGTGCGTGAGGATGCAGCCCTTGGCGATGCCCGTGGTGCCGCCGGTGTACTGGAGCATGGCCATCTCATCCGGGTCGATGTCATCGCAGGTGAAAGTCTTGCGGCCCGAGACGAGGGGGTTGAAGGGCTGGATTTTTTTGCCGTCAAAGGGAATGGTTGGCTTTTTCCCCTCCCGGGCTGTCTTGAACTTGTAAAGCCAGTTCAGCGGAAAGCGCAGGGAGTCGGCAATGGAGGTGAAGAAATACTTCTCGGTGGGCAACTCGGGCAGGAGTTTCTGCAGTTTGGGCCAGAGCATGTCCAGAGTTATCAGAAAGCGGGCGCCGGAATCGTTGAACTGGTGAACGATTTCCGTTTCCATGTAGAGCGGGTTGACCATGGTCACCACGCCGCCGGCTCGCAGGGTGCCCCAGTAGGCGATGAGGGTCTGGGGCAGGTTCGGCAGCATCAGGGCGACGCGGTCACCGCGCTTGAGCCCCTGCTTTTTGAGATTGGCGGCGAAGACGCCGCTGAGCTGTTTGAGCTTTGCGTAGGTGCACGACCAGTTCTGAAAGATGATGGCCTTGCGGTTGGGCCATTTTCTGGCAGCCCGATCCAGATATTCGTGCATCGGAAGACGCTCGTAATCAAGGTTGGGCGGCACCTCGGCATCGTATGACTCGACCCAGGGGCGGTGGAAGCTGTCCATGATATATCCTTCGAAACGATTATTGGCGGTAAAAACGGTTCGGCGGAAGGTATACCAGAGGGGCAAGGGGGGTCAACAATTGAGAAATGGCCCCTGAAACCAGTGAGACCCCGGTCGGACGGGACCGGGGCCTCTCGGGCGGGACGTATAGCATGGCGCCACAAAACGTGGCAAAACCCTTATGGTTCACGAGGGGTTAAAATACAATAGGGGTGTCCCATATTCTGGTCGGGAAAATCCCCTAGACGCCAAAGGTATAAGCAATGAACGCATTTCAGGTGCAGCTTTGGGGTGGCGTAGTGGTCGATATGGGCACGGTTCTTGATGAGTGAATCAGAAACGGAAAAAAGCGCCAACATTCCGTCGCGGGGTAAAGCCGATCGTTTACCTAACCGATTATTCATTGTGTAGACGATTTGCCTTCCGAGTGGGCCTCGGGCCTCAAGCGGAAGAAATGTGCATCAGGCGGCGGTATAATTGACATGCGGGACAGGCGCGGCTAGAACCGCAAGAGTTGTGAAAATGCCCATCGAGCCGGAGAAATGTTGAGTATATGAACGGTATGGAAGCACCAGCCGGTGAAAACCGGATAGTCAAACAGCTTATCTCGGAAGGGAACTACCTGAAGCCGAGCAAGAACACCCGCATTCTCGCGATGTTGGATGCGCTTTCGATCGACTCAGGTCTTTCGCAGTTTGAGCTTGGTAAGAAGTTGAGTCTTTCCGGTGCGATGGTCAACCAGTACCTGCGGCAGATGCAGGCCGACGGACTGGTTGAGTACGAGCCCGTCAACGGCAAGAGCTATCGGTATCAGCTGACCGAAAAGGGCGTCGCCAGACGCCGCAGGATGCTGGCCGACTATTCCTCGGAGACGGTGCGCATCTATACCACCGTCAAGGAATTCATTCGTGAACGTCTTTCCCCTCTTCGCGAGGCCGGTCTGTTGAGGCTTGCGTTGTTCGGGGCGTCCGAGACCTGTGAGGTGGTGCTTTCCACCCTGCAGGAGAGTCCGTTCAAGGTCGTGGCTCTTGTCGATAATAATTCTAATAAATACGGTCAATTGTTTCACGGTTACGTTGTTTCCTCCCCGGTGCTCATGGAGCAGTTGGAGTTCGACGCCGTGGTGATCACCTCGTTCGGAAGGCAGGACGAGATTTACGCCCAAGTAGAGCCCATGGCTCGAAAGAAGGGCATAGACATTGTGAGATTCTGATTATGGAACAGGTCAAGAGCGTCACGCTGCGGTCCGGAGTCACGATCGGCGAAGGGCATCCCTGCTTTGTCGTCGCGGAAATCGGCAACAACCATCAGGGCGATCCAGAAATCGCCGCGCGCATGATCAGGGAAGCCGCCCGTACCGGGGCGCAGGCGGTCAAATTTCAGAAGCGGCACACCGAGTCGCTGCTCACCAGGGAAGGTCGCGCCGCGCCCTATACCGGGTGCAACAGCTTTGGGCCTACGTATGGCGAGCACCGCGATGCGCTGGAGCTTTCCATCGAGGAGATGGCCGAACTGAAGAAGCTTGCCGAATCCCTCGGTGTGGTCTTCTTTGCCTCGGCATGGGACGATCCGAGTCTCGACGAAGTCCTCTCTCTGGACGTGGAACTGCTCAAGATCAGCTCCGCCGAGCTGGTGAACCTGCCGCTGGTTGCCAAGTACGCGGCCGCGAACGTCCCGGTCATCCTTTCCACCGGCATGAGTTCCCTTGAGGAGATCGAGGCGGCTGTGGACGTCATCCGCTCCTACCATGACAAGCTGATTCTGCTGCACTGCAACAGCACGTATCCGTGCCCTGAAGAGTGCATCGGCCTGCCTGTCATGGAAACCCTTTCCGAGCGCTTCGGTGTTCCGGTCGGATACTCCGGCCATGAACGCGGGCTTGGTCCGAGCGTGGCTGCCGCCGCCCTTGGCGCGCATGTGGTGGAACGGCACTTCACCCTCGACAAGACACTCAAGGGCACCGACCATCAGGTCTCGCTTGAGCCTTCCGATCTGGAGGCGCTGGTGACCATGATTCGCGAGACCGAAAAGGCCATGCAGGTGCGCGGTAAGATCGTATTTCCTGAAGAGCAGTCTGCCGCAAAGAAATTGCGCAAGTGCATCGTCTTTTCCCGGGATCTTCCCGCCGGACACGTGGTGACTTCGGCGGACCTGACCACCCGGTGCCCGCGTGCCGGGGTGTCTCCCATGTACTGGGACGAGGTTGTCGGCGGTGTGCTGAGGCACAGCGTCAAGCATGAACAGCCCGTACAGTGGGAAATGCTCGAGAAGCACGACGGCGAGACCCTTGAGGCCGCCAGCGCCAGGTATTAGAACTGAAATCGAAGGATGACGGGTGGCGGCAGCTATTATAGTTTGCCGTCAACCGTCTGATTCGTATTCACGTTTTCCGCCTGTTGCGCTATGCTTCCCCAAATGCATCCGACGTGGCCAGGAGGGCTTTCATGAGCGCTGAACAGGATATACTGCTTGAAACCGGAACCAACGAGCTTGAAATAATTGAGTTCTTTGTCCATGAGAGTGTGGATGGAGAACGACAGACGCATTATTTCGGGGTCAACGTGGCCAAAGTTCTGGAAGTGGTGGAGGCCCCGGAAGGTCTTGAAGGGTCGGAAGCGGCCCCGCATCCGAGTTTTCTCGGAACCATCCCGCTCAGGGACCTCATCCTCCCCGTCATTGATCTCAGCGTCTGGCTCGACATGGAGCGCGACGCAGAAGAGAACGAACCGATAATTGTCACGGAGTTCAATAATGCCGTGACCGGCTTTCGCGTCTCAGGCGTGACGCAGATCCACCGAGTCAACTGGCGCGACGTGGAACCGCCCCCGCGCTACGTCGCAAGCTTCGACACCAACTGCATCACCGGCACGGTCAAGATTCATGACCGCTTCGCGCTTATGCTGGACCTCGAACAGGTCCTTTCCGAACTTGTGGGGGGGCAGACCGGAACGGGTGACGTAGAGCGGTCCGATACTCGTTACCGCGCTCTTGTGGCGGACGACTCCACCTCGGTCCGTGCCCTTCTGAGCAATAATTTCGCAGCAGCCAACTTCGATGCCGAGGTCGTCGGGGACGGCGCCGAGGCGTGGTCGCGACTGGAAAAGGTCCGCGAACTCAGCCGACAGGAGAACCGCAGCCCTCTGGAATATCTCGACGTGGTCGTTTCCGACATCGAGATGCCCCAGATGGACGGTTACACCCTGACCCGAAGGATCAAGGAAGACCCGATTCTCAAGGTCATCCCGGTCTGCCTGTTCTCATCGCTCATCTCCAAGGGGCTGCGCCACAAGGGAGAGTCGGTCAAGGCCGACGATCAGGTGACCAAGCCCGAGTTCGACGAGCTGACCTCCCGGGTCATCCAGCTTATACGCGAGTGGGACCCGGAAAAGGCGGCTCGCTCCTGAGCTAGATTTCCTTGTTTTCGTGCAGGCAACGCCTCAGAGAGCTTACGCCGCACGAGTGATGCATCACCATGGGGATTTCCCGGCTCTTGACCACTCCCATCACTTCGTTGCGGGCTTTGTGCGAAATCTTGTTGGTGAACATCACCACCAGGTCCACACCACCGACGCTGCCGCTGATGTTGCGCTCCTTGCCGGTGAAGAACTTCAGCTTCACGCCCTGCTTTTTGGCCTCGTTCATATATTCCCTTTTCAGCCTGTCCATACCGCCGATGAGTGCCGCGCACATGGTTTTCTCCTTTGCTTGAAATTGAGATTCGTTTTCAATTAATCAGAGGAGCACATGAGTGTCAACTACTTTGCCCGATTTTATATGCATGGAAGAATCAGCTGACTGCGAAGAAGCGGAAGGCTATCAATAACCGTCCGTTATTTCGTAAGGATATGAAAAAGGGGCTTGAGGTGCAGGTCGGGGGCCGAGATGTACCGAACAGGAAGGGCCTGCTCCCTACATGGGAGACTAGGCTGTGAAGGGGATCACGTTGTTGGTGAACGCTCGTACGGCTTCTTCTGCCGCGTCCGTTCGCTTTACCTTGTTTATGGTGTGTGCGTTCAGCATGTGGCTGACTTCCACGGCGGTGGGGATGGTTCGAAAAGTCCACGCTTCGGCCCAGGACTCGCCGCGGAGGTAGGAAAGAGCCCAGCGCAGAGTGTGCCCGTGGAAATAGGCCGGGTTGGCTATGACCACCAGCGCCTTGCCGCGACCATCGAGAGCGCGTTCGCGAAAGCCCACCTTGCGTTGCACCGCACTGAGCAGAGGGTAGGCAATGTGCAGAAAGGCGCAGCCGGACTGTGCAGCGCGGACGTGAAGGTCCCATTCCGAATAGATGAAGTCTTCGCGAAACATTTCCAAACGTTCGAACGTTTTCTTCAAGACAGTGACGGATGGGCCGAGGATGTCGGTCCTGCGGATCGCATCCTCGTCGAAAGGAGCCAGCCGCATCAGGCCGGAGGCGCCACGATTGTCGTTTTGCGACATGCGCACATAGTCGGTGTAGATGAAGTCCGCTTCCGGCACGTCATCATGAGCGTCAAGGAGTTCGTCCAGATAGTGACGGTCGAGCCGATGCGATGCATGCAGAAAACTCAGAAGCGGCGACTGCGCGTGCTTGGCCGCGGCATTGCGCATGGCTGGTACAGTAGCTTCGTCAGGCGTCGGAACAGCCGTAATGGGCATATCGAGAGCGGTTTCCCAAATCTTCACGTTCTCGAGCAGTCGCTCGGGTGCCGCCACGATCAATTCCGCTCTTTCGGGATCACCGTTCTGCATCGCGGCCGTCTGAAAGGCGCGGGGCAGGGAGGGATGCTCCTCGGCGAGCGTTATGATCAATGAGGCTCTGGGATTTCCTCTCATGTCCAAACCCTTCCGTGGGTTTTGCCTGCGACACGTCCATGTGCGCAATTCGGCTTCTTCGTGACCGTCTTATCGGCGCAGGGAGGGTATTCTTTAGGGGGTGAATGGAAAAAAATGCGTTTCATGAATCAGCGGTGCGGGTTGCCACGTCCATCGGGTTTGCGTATAAGTCAAAAGAAGCTGTCTCTTCGGATGGTTGGCAACAGTGATAATTCGATGGAGGATGCCGTGGCGGTCTTCAAATGTCCCGAGTGCGATTTCGAGAAACGCGTTGCCGACGATCTCGACGGTCGGGCGGTACGATGTCCCGTCTGTGGCGAAGTTTCCGTGACAGGGGAATCTCTTGATCTGAACATTGATCAGGGGGGGGCACAATTCGATGAGATCAGCTCGCCCGAAGATATCTGCCCCGACTGCGGCGCGACGGTAGGGAATTGCGATACCCCCGGCACCTGCCCGAACTGCGGCGGCGCCATCTGCATGCCCCATGAAGAGGTCACGGAGCTTCCCGACCCTGAAGACAATTCGGTGGACCTGAGCGATCTTGTGGACGAGTCCGGAAGGCCGTGGGAGCCGCAGGAACATCCGGAAGAGCCGGAAGGTCTTGAGGATTTTCAGGCCGCTCAGCGCGAAGAACAGCGGGGCAGGGTCTTGGCCGGTGGCTGGTTTTCCAACATTTTCGCCGGGATCGTCTCCGGCCTGCTCGGATATGTTTCCGCCTTGTGCATGGGGCTTCTCGTCGGCTCGCAGGCCGACGGCGGAGTCTTTCTGGCCAATGCGGCTGCCATGGCACTCGTCTCCGCCTGCGTCGGCGGTTTTCTTTTTTCCTTGAGAAGCAGGATCCCCTTTGCGCTTGCCGGGCCCGAGTCGGTCCTGTGCGGCGTAACCTTTCTCTATGCCGGTGCGCTATATTCCGGGCTGCAAGGCGGCCCTGCCGATTCGGTGGTCCCGACCCTGACTGCGGGCATCGTGACTGCGGGGATCTGTACTGGACTGACTCTTTACGCTCTCGGACGTGTGGGAGCCGGTGTCTGGGTCCGCTACACCCCGGTACAGGTCATCGGCGGCGTGGTGGGCGGCATAGGCTTCTTCATCGTGCTTGCCGCTCTTTCCCTCATGACCGGCGATGGAAGCGTCCCGCACGCGGGGCTTTCTGTCCTTCAGTTCATGGACTGGGACCGCATTGCCACAGCAGATCCGATACGCGTGCTGCCGCCGGTCGCGTTCGGCTTCTTCCTCTACATTCTTTCCGGACGCTTCCGGAACAGCCTGTGGCTGCTCTGCGTGCTCGTGGCGACCCTCATCGGCGTGCAGGCGCTGGAGCTGTGGGGGCAGGACAGTCTTTGGACGAAAGTGTTGTTGATTCCGGCCGGGTTGCCGGTGAATGCCGAAGCGTTCCATTCCGAAGTGCTGAGTTCCGGTTTCTGGAGCCGGGTCCAGTGGCAGGTCATACTGGACAACGCCTATTTCATTGGCGCGTTGATGGCCATTGCGTTCATCAAGGTGACGTACAGGGGGACGCTCTTGGAGGCCGAGGTTTCGCCCACCGAGGGGGGCGTGGGTGACTTCGAATCCGTGGGGCTGGCAAATTTCGGTTCCGCAGTGCTTGGTGGAATGCCTGTCTCCTTTTCACGCGGGCGCAGCCTCGGAAGTCTGGCCATCGGCGGCAAGGGTGCCTTGGCCGGCGTGCTGGCTTACTTTATTTGCGGAGGGCTTTACCTTGCCGGAGAGGTGCCCGTGGCATTCCTGCCCCGTTTCGTCCTTGAAGGCATGTTGATTTTCTTCGGCCTCGCACTGATTCGCGACTGGATGTTCAAAGTCCGCTCCGCATTCTATCGCCGTGACGACACCCTCGTGATGATGCTGGTGTTTTTCATGACGATTCTCCTGGGCGTGGTGATCGGCATCGGCTTTGGAGTGGCTTTCGGGGCGCTCATGAGCATCCGCCGCTACAGCCGCGACGGCGGTGTGCGCGGTGAACTTTCCGGCGCGGTCTTTCACAGCAATGTGGACCGCTCCCCCGCTCAGGCGCGCGTTCTGCGAGAGGTGGGCGAGCATGTGCACGTGGTCAGCCTGCGCGGCTTCGTGTTTCTCGGCACCATGCAGGACATGGTGGAACGCATCCGTGAACGCACTCTCGATCAGGAAAAGCTGGACGTGGAATACCTGATCGTGGACTTCGGCAAAGTCTCCGGCTTCGCCTCGTTCTCGAACCTCGGTTTCGGGATGCTGCGCAACCTCGCGCTCGATGAGGAGCTCAACGTCATCTTCACACGGGTCCCGTTTGAGTTGGAGGAATACCTTGCCAAAAGCGGCTTCGCCATCAATGACATGGAAGGTTCTTTCCGCATCTTCATCAATCTGGACTACGCTCTGGAATGGTGCGAAGAGCGACTGCTCGAAGCCGAGGGCATGACCTCGAAGACGCAGGGGACTCTGGTGCAGATGCTGGGACCGGCTTTTGCCGACGAGCGGTATGCTCAGGCTCTGGTCAAGGTCATGAAGCGCATCGATGCCAGTGACGGCGACGTGCTGTTCCGGCAGGGCGATCCGTCGGATACCATGTATTTCGTGGAAAGCGGTTCCCTTGAGGTGGAACTGCAAAAGGATGGCAGGCGGTTCAGGCTCAAGAAGGTCGGCCCCGGTGCGGTGGTGGGGGAAATGGGCATCTATACGGAAGCCCCGCGAACCGCAACGGTCAAGGCCGCCGAGCGGACCGTGCTGTATATGCTGACTCGGGACAAGCTCCACGCCGTGGAGCGTAAGGTGCCCAAGCTGGCAACGGCGCTGGACCGTTACCTGATAAACCTGCTCTCGGACCGCCTTTCGGACGCCAATCTGCGCGGGCGGGAACTCATCTAGTTCATCTAGCCCAGCTTCTCCAGATATTCTCTGAGGGCCTCGCGCCAGTGTCGCGGCGTGACGCCCGTTTTTTCTGTGAAACGGGACGTGTCGAGGACGGAATAAGCCGGACGCACCGCGCGCGTGGGCCATTCCGAAGAGGGGATGGGTTCCACTTCACACTCGATTCCCGCCATGCCCACCGCGGCCGAGGCAAGATCATGCCATGTGGCGGTTCCGGTGTTGGTGAGATGGTAGACACCGGTTGCGTCATTCTCTACGAGGCGCAGCGTGTTCTCCGCAATATCCGGGGTGTAGGAGGGGGACCCTGTCTGGTCCGCCACTACCCTGAGCTGGTCGCGATCTGCGGCCAGTTCCAGTATCCGCTGGACAAAATTCATTTTTCCGGGACCGAAGAGCCAGGCAACGCGGACTATCAGCGTGTGCTCGTAGTCCAGATCCAACAGGCCCTGTTCCCCGGCGGCCTTGCTGATGCCGTAGACGGACACCGCGCCGGGCCGGTCCGTTTCAAGGTACGGCATGTTGGCGTTGCCCTTGAACACGAAGTCCGTGCTGAAGTGGATGAACAGGGCATTGAAGCGGGATACTTGCGCGGCCAGAAGCGGTGGCACCGTGGCGTTGAGGGCGAATGCTTTTTCTTCCTCGTCCTCGGCGCCGTCCACCTGCGTGTAGGCCACGGCGTTGAAGACCGCGTCAGGGCGGAAGTCGTCCAGAATCCCGGCCACGGCCGCCTGATCGAGAACGTCCACATCCTCACTGGAAAGCGCCAGCACGTCGGCGCCTTCCTCTTTCAGTCGTGCGGAAAGCGCCTGTCCCAGCAGTCCGGTCCTGCCGCCGAATACGACGGCTTTCATGCCCTGAATTCGCATTAGGTCCGATCCTCGTACCATTGGTTCATGAAGTTGCGGTAGGCTCCGCTCTGCACCTGATCCAGCCAGTCGGCGTGGTTCTCGTACCATTCTATTGTCTTCACGAGGCCGTCCCGGAATCCGATGGTCGGTGCGAAGCCGAGTTCCTCGGCGGCAAGCTTGAAGTCCATTGCGTAACGCAGGTCGTGCCCGGGCCGATCCTTGACGAAGGTGATCAGCGACTCGGGTTTGCCGAGGATGGAAAGAATGGTGCGTACCACATCAAGATTGGTTTCTTCGGCATCGCCGCCGAAGTTGTAGGCCTGCCCGTCGCGGCCCTTGAGCAGCGAGAGTTCCACACCGAGACAGTGGTCCTCCACCCAGATCCAGTCGCGCACGTTCATGCCGTCCCCGTAGACCGGGAGAGGCTGATCAGCCTTGGCCCTGAGATAGATGAGCGGGATGAGCTTTTCCGGGAACTGGTAGGGCCCGTAGTTGTTGGAGCAGCGCGTCACGACCATGGGCATGCCGTAGGTCTCGAAATAGGCCCGCGCCATCATGTCCGCAGAGGCCTTGCTGGCGGAATAGGGGCTGTTGGGCGCCAGCGGCGTGCGCTCCGTGAACTTCCCTTCCGGACCGAGCGTGCCGTAGACCTCGTCGGTGGAGACGTGCACGAAGCGTGAAATACCGTTCTGCCGGGCGCATTCCATAAGATTCTGCGCGCCCTGGATGTTCGTGGTCACGAACGGAGATGGATCATTGATGGAACGGTCCACGTGCGATTCGGCGGCAAAGTTGACCACCGCGTCCAGATGCGGGTCTGCCATGATCTCCATGCACAGTTCGCGGTCGCAGATGTCGCCCTGCACGAAGGAGTAGCGCGGTTCGTCCTGCTCAAGGTCGAGAAGGTTCAACCGGTTGCCCGCGTAGGTGAGCTTGTCGAGATTGACGATCTGCCAGTCCGGGTGTTTCCGGAGCATCATGCGGATGAAGTTGGTGCCGATGAATCCGCAGCCGCCGGTGACGAGAATTTTCATGTATCGGTCCTGAAGGGCTCTTGTTTAACTGGATGCGGGGAATCGTCCCAATCAATACAGGCAGGCCGGAAAAATGACAAGCGACCTATCCCGGAAGCTGACCGGTCCGTCCCAAAGCCTGATAAAGCAGAATGCCGGTGGCCGTGGATTGGTTCAGGCTGCGAACTGCGTTACGAATGGGGATGCGCACGTGCCGCGTGAATCGGTCCAGTACCTCGGCGGGAATGCCTCGCGTCTCCGGGCCGATCAGGATGGCGTCATTCGGCTTGAAGGCGAAGTCGTGCAGCAGGGTGCCGCCGCGTGCGCTGGAACAGACCACGCCGCCGTCGTGCGATTCGAGAAAATGGTCGAGGTCCGGGTGCACCGTCACATCCACATGGGGCCAGTAATCCAGCCCGGCGCGCTTGAGGTATTTGTCTTCAAGCGAGAACCCCAGCGGCTCTATGAGATGCAGCGGGGTGCCGGTGGCGGCGCAAAGGCGCGCGATGTTGCCGGTGTTCGGCGGAATTTCCGGTTCGTAAAGGACGATCTTCATGCGCGGCAAAATAGCCGCGAAACCGCTAGACGTCCACCTTGATTTCTGCCTTGCCCGGCGCGAACCCCTTGAGGGTGCTGAGCATGCCGCGGACCGTTGCCGCGATCATCTTTTCCACGAACGGGTTGGTGCCAAGCGGCGTGCCGTTGATGCTGATCTCCGCCGCGCTTTCGAGGGATACGCAGTCGTTCACCGAAGCCTGACCGGAAACTATTTCCGCGGCAAGTGCCTTGCAGCTTTCCCGGCCGCAGGCTTCACAGTCCAGAGCGGGCAGAACGAAGCCGCGTTCAAGCACGATGTCCGCCAGTTCGGCCGGATCGTCCGTGGTCGGGATGCCGGGGATTTCGTATTTCCCGTAAACCGCGACAGCCAGCTCCGGGGAGAGCCAGTCGAGCCCTTCGGCTGGCTCTTCGTCGAGAACCAGTACCCGCGGCATCCAGCCGAGATACTTGCCGCCTTCGACCACCATGAACTCCGCGTCCATCAAGGGCAACAGGTCGGCGAGGGGGCGTACCTTGGGCCACAGGGCGAAGGCTTCATTGGGGCCGAAGCCGAGGACGCCGGTGCAGTGTTCGGCGTAACGGGCGGTGTCCGTGTCCTGACGGTCGAAGCCGTGGCTGGAATGCTTTGCGGCGGAAACGCGGATGCCGCGCTGCTTCAGTTCCGCGCAGAGTGCGAGGCCGAGAGTGGTCTTGCCGGCTTTCTTGGGGCCGACGATGGATACCGCTTTCATGCGTTTTCTCCCTGTGTGGTCTTCTGTTTCACGATGCTGCCGCGCTCCATGCAGATGACGGTGTCGCTCACCGCGTGCAGCCATTTCATGTCGTGGCTGACGATGACCAGCGTGGTGCCGAAGCGAGATCTTGCCGAAAGCGCGGCTTCGCGGATGGTCGCCGCACTGGCTTCGTCAAGGCTCGCCGTCGGTTCGTCCAGAAGCAGCAGGGCCGGACGGAACGCCAGTCGGGCCGCCAGCGCCACGCGCTGCGCCTCTCCGCCGGAGAGTTCATACCACTTCCGGTGACAGAATGCGACGGGGGCGAGCCCAACGAGTCGCAATGCCTCGTAAACCCGTTCTTTTTCGTCTTCCATGCCCCGCGCCCTGAGCCCGAAGGCGACGTTGGAATAGACGCTCTGCTTGAGCAGAAACGGCTCCTGAAGCAGAAGCGTCACGTCGCGGTGGCCGGGGGTGGAGGCGGCATCGGTGCGCTCGCCGTTCAAAAGGACCGTGCCGATGGCCGGAGATTCAAGCTGGGCCATGATTCGTAGGAGGGTGGACTTGCCGCATCCGTTCGGGCCGCTCAGGCCTGTGATGCTTCCCTGCTCAAGGCTGAGGTAGGGGATGTCCAGCACGTCGCGTCCGCAGTACTGCTGACGTATTTCGAAAAGTTCGCAGATGGGCTGGCTCATTGTCCGGCCCTCCGCTTGAGCATGGAGACGCCGATGTTTACGGCGAACGCTACGGCCAGAAGCACCATGCCCAGTGCAATGCCGGTATCGAATTCACCCTTGCCGGTTTCCAGCGCGATGGCGGTGGTGATGGTGCGCGTGTGCCACTTGATGTTGCCGCCGACCATCATGGAAATCCCAACTTCCGAGACGATGCGCCCGTAGGCTGCAACAGCGGCGAGCATGAGGCTGTATCGCGTTTCCAGAATGGTGGCGGTGAGCATCTGGCGCTTACTGGCGCCGAGGGTGATGAGGGTCGGCTTGAGCCTTCTGTCCTGCGATTCGACCGCGTTGGCCGTCATGGCGACCACGATGGGCATACCCAGCATGAATTGGCCGATGGCGATGCCGGGGATGGTGAACAGCAGCTCCAGATCGCCCAGCGGGCCCCGGTTCGAAAGAAAGGCGTAGACCACCAGCCCGATGACCACGGTGGGAAACGAGAGCAGGGTGTCCACGACGGTGCGAAGTGCCTTCTTGCCGCGAAAATCGTTGTGACCGAGCAGAAATCCCAGCGGAATACCTGCGGCAAGACATGCGACGATGGAAAGCGTGGACACTGCAACAGTGGTCCAGATGGCGGAAAATGTCTCGGGATCGCCCCCGAAAAGCAGCCCGAAAGCTCTGATAAACCCGTTCAGCAGGTAGTCCATGGCCCGTCCGTGCGAAAAGCGCGGCGCAGAGTCGTGCCCTGCGCCGCGCGTCTTTGCGAGTTTATGCGGTTACTTGGCGTTGGGGATGAAGAGCTTCTTGCCGAGCAGGCGGAAGTCGCCGATGGCCTTCTGCACATCGGGGGAAGCCATCCATTCGATGAACTTTGTGGCGAGCTTGTACTCGGCCTTCTTGCACTTCTCGGGGTTCACGGCCAGCGCGCTGTACTGGTTGAAGAGCACTTCGTCGCCTTCCACCAGAACCTTCAGCGGCGGGTTGCCGTCGTGGTTGGCGCTGAACTTGATGAAGGTGCCGCGGTCGGTCATGGTGTAGGCGCCCTTCTCGGTGGCAACAGTGATGGTGGGCAGCATACCCTGACCGGTCTGGATGTACCAGTCCTGCTTGTCGGGAACGGCCATATCGGCGGCCTTCCACAGGGAAATTTCCTTCTTGTTGGTGCCGGAGTCGTCACCGCGGGAGGCAAACTCTGCCTTGTCCTTGGCAATGGCCTGCATGGCGTCTACCACGCTCATGCCCTTGATGCCTGCGGGGTCGGCTTCGGGGCCGATGATAACGAAGTCGTTGTACATCAGTTCCTTGCGGTCCACGAGGGCGCCGGAATCGACGTACTTCTGCTCGGCTGCCGGGGCGTGCACCAGAACGATATCCACGTCGCAGTTGTCGGCCATCTTCAGCGCCTTGCCGGTGCCCACGGCCACGAACTTGAGCTCGATGCCGGTGTCCTTTTGGAACTTAGGAGCGATAAGCTCGTCCAGCAGGCCGGTGTTTGCAGTGCTGGTGGTGGTGGCCATCATCAGGCTCTCCGCAAAGGCTGAACCGGCCATGAAGGCGGTCAGCATCAGGCAGACAAGGGCGATTTTCAGGGATTTCACAGGGTACCTCCGCTCGTAGGTTGTCATTCAGTGTCGTCAAGGCCGAACTCGTGGCTCGGCAGAACCTCTTCTCCCATGACTTCCGACGCCCGCTTCCGGGCATACTGTTCCACGTCCGCGTAAAAGGCCGTGAAACGTTCCATGAGGGTCCGACCCTCATCCGAAAGTCCAAACCGCTGCCCCTGGCCGGGAGTCTTGGTCACCAGCTTCGTCCCAACACGCTTCTCGGTCTTCTTGAGGCGTCCCCAGGCACGGCGATAACTCATGCCCAGTTCTTCGGCCGCCCGCTTGAGCGAGCCGAGTTCATCGATTTTCCTCAACAGCAAGGTGCTGCCGATGCCGATGTAAAGTTCCTGGTCCTCTTCAATCCAGACACGAAGTCGAAGCGTTGGGTTCGATCGCTTGGCGCTCATTGTCACCATCCAGGTTTTCGCAGTTAGGGGCAGAATTGCCTGATAGCGAAGATTAAGTCAACATAGACATAATACGTGCGGTCTGACACCGCTAGAGGGATACGGTCTCGAAGGTGGGGCCGTTCATGTCGATGATGAGCATCCTGCCGGCGAGCGGAGATTCCTTTCCGGTCAGAATGCGCATGACCTCACGGGCCATGATCGAAGAAACGAGATTGACCGTGGGAGCCGGACAACCGAGGCTGTCCTCGGCGGAGTCGTCGGTTCCCATGATGTCCCCTGGACCAAGCTGGCCCGGCATGACCACGCCCACGTATCCGGTCCAGCCCGCCAAAGCGCCTGTAACAAGTGGAACTCCCCGCTCCGAAGCCGCCTCCTGCAACGCCGGACGGTCCCTGAGTCCGCCCAGAGCGTCCACGGCCACATCGCAGTCTTCGAGCAACTTCAAGAAACCGGCACGATCCAGAAACGCCGCCTCCGCGCTGAGTTCCACCGAAGGGTTGATGCTGCGGCATCGTTCGACAGCAGCTTCGGCCTTGGGCCTGCCCAGCACGTTCATGCCGGAGAGCGCCTGCCGGTTGAGGTTGGATTCCTCAAATACATCGCCGTCCACCGCACGAATGCGCCCGACACCCGAGCGCGCCAACGTTTCCACCATGAGTCCGCCAAGCCCGCCGAGACCCACCTGCGAAACCCTGCCGCGGAGCATACCGACTTGCTCCGAGCGGCCAATGCCGTTCATGCTGCGTAGATATCGTCGGGGATAAATGCCATTCTCAAGGGCAAGCGCCTCTATTTGCCAACCGGCAGCCTTGAAATGCAGCGCAATGCGAGAAATCACGTCATGCGAAACAACCGGCGCCCTGCCGTCAGGCGTGTCGTCTTCGACCGCACCTGACCGCAGCACCTCCAGAGCGTCACCCTCGTCCATATCAACCACCACCTACAGCCGGGAACAATCCGAGGCGGTCCCCGTCCTTGAGTTCCGTGTCCAGCCCGGCACGGGCACTGTTCACGAATATCAGATGAACCTCGTCTTCGCCGATGTCCAGACGCTTCATGACAGATGCAACCGTTTCGCCTGCCTCAATAGGAAAATCATCCGAATTATCCGGCAAACGACTTGCCAACGTCGCAAAACATTTTACCTGTATTTTCATGCAGCCAATGTATCCGCACAACCGCCCCAAGGCAACACCGCAAACCCATTTGCGTCAAACCAATCAATGTGGTTAACTAGAATCATGGCTATCGATACTGCAGCATCGGCCATCTCTGCGGCCTCCACCGCACAGCAGGTCAATGCAAACAACCTCGCCAACGTCAATACGGACGAATTCAAGGCCTCCTCAACCGTTTTCGAAGAAAACCGAAACGGAGGAGTGCAGGTGTCCGACATCCGCAAAGACAACTCCCAAGGCCCCATGGTCGCCGGCACCGAAGGCTCCAATACCAATGTAGCACGCGAAATGGTGGGGCTCATGCGCAACGAACACATGGTCGGAGCCAACGCAACCGTCGTCCGAGCCCAAGAAGAAATGACCGGCCATATTCTCAATATGATCGCCTGATCATTGCCTCCGGCGGCTCTCCGAGGGCCCTCCGGGGGCTTAAGAACCTTTTGCAAAAGGTTCTTAAGAATCTCCAAAAACATTTGGCTTGCCAAGCCGCGTTGGAGCTTTCCGAAAGCTGAGGCTTTCAGGCGGCTTGGCGTATGGGCTGGCACTGGTTGTCTGTTCCGAGAGACTAAAAACGCTGAAGTCGTTCAGAAACGTACAACAAAGAAGCTCAGACCCGCAGTTTCCCGTCAGCGGGGTTGCAGCTTGGACGCGGGTTGTGCGACCGCATAGACCCCTAGCAGCTGCAAGCCCGCTGACAACCCAGGGATTCCAAAGGGGGCCCGCCCCTTTGGTCCGCCCGAAGGGCCCGCCGGAGGCATTGCTGCGGTGCTTTAGTGTCGGGAGTAGATGGTTTGCCGGGAGTTCTGAATGGGGAGTGTGTGAACTGAGGGAAGGCCTGATAACTGAACTCTGCTGACGGAGTTTGTCAGCCAAGACGCACAGAACAAAAATTCCCGTCAGCGGGGTTGCAGCTAGAACGCGGGTTGCGCGACCGCATAGACCCTAGCAGCAGCAAGCCCGCTGACAACTCAGGGATTCCAAAGGGGGCCCGCCCCTTTGGTCCGCCCGAAGGGCCCGCCGGAGGCATTGCTGCGGTGCTTTAGTGTCGGGAATAGATGGTTTACCGGGAGTTCTGAATGGGGAGTGTGTGAACTGAGGGAAGGCCTGATAACTGAACTCTGCTGACGGAGTTTGTCAGCCAAGACGCACAGAACAAAAATTTCCCGTCAGCGGGGTTGCAGCGAGAACGCGGGGTTGCGCGACCGCATAGACCCTAGCAGCTGCAAGCCCGCAGACAACCTAGGGATTCCAAAGGGGGCCCGCCCCTTTGGCGGGGTGCAGGGGCAGCGCCCCTGCCCGTCGGAGACCCCAAAAAGAGCTACCAGTTGCCGGAATCCTTCTTAAATTGAGATGACGAGCGGCACGACGACGGGGTCGCGGTCGAGGACTCTTCTGAAGAACCGGCGCAGTGCGGAGCGGATGCGTTCCTTGAGTTTTTTGGTGGCACCGGGAGGGATGTTTTCGTGCACGTCGAGGACGATGCATTTGGCGTCTTCGAGCAGGTGTGCGTAGCGTTGTTCGAAGACGAATCCCTTGGAGACGATTTCCGGGCCTACGCTGATTTCGCCTGTATTTTCGTCCACGACGAGCAGGACGATGACCATGCCTTCTCCGGCGAGGAGTTGCCGTTCCTTGAGCACGCTTTGTCCGACATCGCCGACGCCTTTTCCGTCCACGAGAATCTTGTCTGCGGAGACTGGGGCTTCGTATTCGAAGCCTTGTTCGGTGAAGGTGAGCGGCTGGCCGTTTTCTATGACGAGGGCGTTCTGGTCTTCGACGCCGCAGTCAACTGCGAGGCGTTTGTGTTTGACGAGGTGGCGGTATTCGCCGTGTACAGGGATGAAGTACTTGGGCTTGACGGTCTCGAACATGATGCGCAGCTCTTCGCCGTGTGCGTGTCCGGAGGCGTGGATGCCTTGCACCCGTTCGTAGAGAACTTCGGCTCCGAGTTTGTAGAGCCGGTTGATGACTTTGGTGATGGCGCGCACGTTGCCGGGGATGAAGCGGGAGGAGAGCAGCACGAGGTCGCCTTCCTGAATGGAGAGTTGGCGGTGTTCTCCGGTGGACATGCGTGAGAGGGCCGCGAGGGGTTCGCCTTGGGAGCCGGTGACGAGCAGCACGACTTCGTGATCTTCGTAGTCGGGCAGTTCGTCGATGGTGATGAGCGTGTTCTCGGGAATTTTCATGTGGCCGAGGTCGCGGGCGAGATCGATGTTTCGTGACAGGCTTCGTCCGCTGACGGCCACTTTGCGGTTGCAGGCTTCGGCGAGATCGAAGACTTCCTGCATGCGCTGGATGTGGCTTGAGAAGAGGGTGACCAGAATGCGGCCCCGGGCGGCATTGAATATCTCGCGCAGGGAGGATTTGATTTCTCGTTCGGTGAGCGCGAATCCGGAGCGTTCCACGTTGGTGGAGTCCGAAAGCATGAGGGTCACGCCGTCTTCGGAGAATTTCTTGAAGGCATGCAGGTCTGTGGCGTGTCCGTCGAGCGGATTGCGGTCGATCTTGAAGTCGCCGGTGTGGACGATTCGGCCCACGGGGGTCTCGATGCCGAGGCCGAAGCCTTCGATGATGGAGTGGCAGACGGGGATGAAGTTGAAGGCCATGTCGCCGAAGTCCACGCGTTCGAGGTCTGCGACGGGGACGAGCTCGGTCCACTTGTCGAGTTCGTGTTCGCGCAGCTTGTTTTCCACCAGTCCGAGGGTGAAGAGCGAGCCGTAGACGGGCGCATTGACCTGCTTGAGCAGCCAGGGCAGGGCGCCGATGTGGTCTTCGTGCCCGTGGGTCAGGATGATGGCTTTGAGCTTGTCCTTGTTCTGGACGATGTAGTCGAAGCAGGGGATGACCACGTCCACGCCGTAGAGGTAGTCTTCGGGGAACATGAGGCCGCAGTCTACGATGACCATGGATTCGGGCGTCGAGTAGAGCATGCAGTTCATGCCGATCTCGCCGAGTCCGCCCAGTGGCGTTATTGTCAGTTGCTGGTCGTTAGCCATTTTTTTTCTCGCTTCTGAGGTCCTGATAGGCTTCGGTCATCATTTGCCGCAGATCGTTTTTGAAAACGTCCCTCTCCTTGAGGGTGTAGCGCGACGGGTCGATGATGGGCAAGACTTTGATCCGGATCGTGCGTTTTCTGTTGAAGAGAAGTTTGCCGGGGGGCAGCAGGTCGTGCGTGCCTTCCATGACGAAAGGGACAACCGGCAGTCCGCACTTGAGGGCAATGATCATGCCCCCGGACTTGAATTCCATGAGTTCTTCCGGGTCGCGGTTACGCGTCCCTTCCGGAAAGATGAGCGGTGAGACGCCGCTGTTGGCGATTTCCACTGCGTGGCTGATGCTTTTCATGGCGGAGCGCCGGTTGTCCCGGTCAATGGGGATGTTGTCGGCTTCCTTGAGGGCGGGGCCGAACACCGGGATGTCGAACAGGCTTTTCTTCGCCACGAAACGGATGCGGTTTTTCTGGAAGACCGAGAAGACGATGGGGATGTCGAAGTTGCTCTGATGGTTGCCCATGAAGACGTAATGGCCTTCGGGGTCGAGGTCGCCAAGGTCCATCTCAATGCGGATTCCCGCCAGCTTCACTAGGGTGGTGGCCCATTTGATGGGTACCGGATCGAGCTTCTCTGCCGGTACGCCTTTTCTTTTGAAGCGGATAGTTTTCAGGCTGTACCAGACGGTGACGGGGGCGATGCAGAGGTAGAAAAGAAGGATGCGAAACATCGGTATTCCTTGTCGGGAGAACGGAAGGCCTCGGGCGCTTCCTCTTCGTATGGGCGCTGCCGTGAATGCTCCGTGAAAGAGATGGGTTACGGTCGATTGCGCTGCGTCTTCATTGCCGGGCGGACTCACGGGCCGCCGCGAGTGGATTTCCAGTGATTGTCGCGGTCGATGCGGTCGTCATTAACTATCGGAAAACGGGTTGCATCACAAGGGCGGCGACACGGTGGATCGGCGTTGAAGTGCACTCCGATGCATAGAAAAGCGGGCGGTTCGCGAAGAACCGCCCGCATTGGTCTTTCAGATGTGGATGACTGGGTTATTCCTCTTCATCCTTCTTGTTTTCGGCGATGACCTGATCGGTGATGTTGGGCGGGCATTCCTCGTAATGGTCGAATTCCATGAAGAAGGTGCCCTGGCCGCCGGTCATGGCGTTGAGGGAGGGCGCGTACTTGAGCATTTCGGCCATGGGCACGTGAGCCTTGACCTCGGTAACGCCGGACTGGGACTCGGAGCCGAGCACCTTGCCGCGGCGGGAGGAGAGGTCGCCGATCACGTCGCCCATGAAGGAGTCGGGAACGGCAACGGTCACGGTCATGACGGGTTCGAGCAGCGCGACTTTTCCCTTTTCGGCGGCCTTCTTGAATGCCAGCGAACCGGCGACCTTGAAGGCCATCTCGGAGGAGTCCACGTTGTGATAGGAGCCGTCGTAGAGGGTTACCTTGAAGTCGATGACCGGATATCCGGCGAGCACGCCGCGCTGGGCGGTTTCCTGAATGCCCTTGTCCACGGCGGGGATGAACTGGCGCGGGATGGCACCGCCGACGATCTTGTCCTCGAAGACGTACCCGGTGCCGGCGGGCTGGGGTTCCACGTTGATCCAGCAGTCGCCGAACTGTCCGCGTCCGCCGGACTGCTTCTTGTGACGGCCCTGCACTTCCTGTGCGCCAGCCTTGAAGGTCTCGCGATAGGGGACCTTCGGGGTCTTGAGGACGATGTCCACCTTGGAGCGGCGCTTGGCGCGTTCCACGGAGACCTCGATGTGGTTCTGGCCCATGCCGGAGAGCAGCACGTCCGAGGACTCCTCGTCGCGAGAGAGCGTGAGGGTGATGTCCTCTTCGAGCAGCTTGGCCACGGCGGCGAAGACCTTGTCCTCGTCGCCCTTCTCGGCCGGTGCCAGCGCGTAGGTGATGAGCTGCGGGGCCAGCTCGGGTTTGACGATCTTGAAGTCGTCCTTTTCGCTCACGAGGGTGTCCCCGGTGTGGGTGCCTTTAAGCTTGGCAAGAGTCACGATGCTGCCGGGCCCCATGGGGGTTTTGGAGGCGGTCTGTTCCTTGCCGTTCATGAGATGCAGCTGGCCGATGCGTTCCTTTTCACCACTTGCGGAGTTGGTTATCATGGAGTCGGGCTGCAGCGTTCCGGAGCAGACGCGAACCACGGTGAGCTGTCCGGCGAAGGGGTCGGCGATGGTCTTGAACACGAAGCAGGACAGGGGCTCGTCCGGGGAGCTGGCGCGTTCGCCGTCCTCGCCCTGCCACGGCTTGTGTTCCAGCGGGGATGGCAGCAGGGTCTGGATAGTGTCCAGCAGCTCTTTGCCACCCTTGTTTTCCAGCGCGGAACCCACAGCCACGGGAACCAGTTCGCCGGAGAGCACGCCCGCCTTGAGGCCCTGAGTGATCTGATCCGGGGTCAGCTCACCTTCCTCGAAATACAGTTCCATGAGTTCTTCATCGGATTCGGCGATGTTTTCGATCATGGTCTCGCGCATGGTTTCCACTTCGTCGGCGATGTCGGCCGGGATGTCGCCTTCGGTGGTTTCACCGTTTTCGCCGAACATGATCGCCTTGCCGGAGAGCATGTCCACCACGCCCCGGAAATCCTCCTTGCTGCCGATGGGATAGTAGAGCAGCACCGGGCGCATGCCGAGCATCTCGGAGAGGCCGTTGAAGGCACTGTCGAAGTCTGCGCGGTCACGGTCCATTTTGTTGATGAAGACTATGGAGGGGAGTTCGGCGTCGGTTACGCGCCCCCATATCTTGCGGGTCAGCGGCTTGACGCCGTCCACCGCGTCAACCACGAGCACGGCGCCGTCCGCGGCCTTCACGCTGAAGGACAGGTCGCCGTTGAAATTTGATGCTCCCGGCGTATCGATGAGGAAGTGCTGGTTCTTGTTCCACTTGAAGTTGGCGAATCCGGGCTGAATGGAGCCGCGGCGCTTGATCTCCTCGGGTTCGTAATCCAGTACGGTGTTGCCCTCTTCAACCTTGCCGAGCCGATTGACGACTCCGGCTTTGTACAAGAGCATTTCCGCGACCGAGGTCTTGCCGCTGCCGCCGTGGCCCACAATGGCGTAGGTTCTCTGCGTGTTCAGATCCGACATGTAGTACTCCCTCGATATAGTGTGATTTTTCAATACGGACGGCCCCCCGGGGCACGCCATTGAAAGCACCGTGTAAAATTTCCAGTAGTGTAGTGCTATAGGAAGCAGGGCACTACGTTGTCAAGTACAACCGGACGTGATTCAAGGCGGTTGGACTGCTTGACGAGCTTGAACAGGGGGGCTTTTTGTGGTCTATTCATGCACGGAGGACTTCGTCATGCCCCTGATCGACTACACGGAGCGAATCGAGCGTCTGCAGCGGGGACTGGGCCGTGCCTTCGAGGCCGAGCCATGGATCCTGAACCTGCCGGGCAAGTCCGTTGCTTGCAAACTGGACCAGTACTATTATCTCGCGGTGATGCCCGCATTTGCCGAAAAACTGGCGCGCTATTCCGGGCTGCTCCCCGAGAGCGTGGTGGAAACGCTGGTCAGGACGGGCAACCTCATCACCCGTCCCCCGGAGCGAGACCCGGTCGTGACGCTTGGCGTCACGTGGGGCGGCAAGGTCTACGAGATCACCGCCGCCTTTGTGGAAGCGGATTTCATCGACCGCGCCGTCAAGGTCTACGGCGATATGGAAAGCGGACTCAACGTGTCGGACCTCAAGATAGCCGCGGCCTCGAAGCCGTCGGTGGATGAGCTTTTCGAGGGCAAGACCGCGCCGCAGGGGCTGGCCTTTACCGGCTGAAGCCCGATTATCATGGGCCGCGTCCCTTTGCCGGGACATGATACCGGACATGAAAGAGCTCCGGTTGGCGGCCCGTTTCCGTTCCCATTCACGTGAAACCATCCGGAATGTCATGACTGCTACCAATGAAGAAACGCCGCTGAAAATCGGGCAGGCCGCCTCGAAGCTCGGGTTGAAGTCCTATGTACTTCGGTACTGGGAAACCGAGTTCTCCATGCTGAAGCCCATCAGAACCGAATCCGGACAACGGCTTTACGGGCCTGAGCAGATGCGTATGCTGGAAGAGATAAGGTCTCTACTTTACGAGGAAGGCCTGACCATCGAAGGTGCGCGCAAACGCCTTGAAAGCGGCGAAGAGCGTGACACGCTGGCAGAAGTCCGAAACGAATTGAGGGAGATAGCCAAGCTCCTTGAGTGAACAAGCCTCGGAGACAGAGCATGTCGAAGGTTCTGAAGTGGTTTATGATTGCAGGAATTGCAGCCGTCATCATCGGTGCCGCCGCCGCGGCCTACGTCAAGAGTCGATTTGAACCCGAGCGGCTCAAGCGCGACCTTGCCGGGGTCGTGATGAAGCAGACCGGGCGCACGCTGAAAATCGCCGGAGACATGGAGCTCACCTTTTTCCCAAGCTTCGGTGTCAGGCTTTATGACGCGACGCTTTCCAACCCGGACGGATTCGACGACGACCCCATGCTGAGAGTGGGGATGGCCGATGTCTCCGTGGACATCATGCCGCTTCTTTCCAAGCAGATTGAGATGGGCGATGTCACGTTGCAGGACGTGACGTTTCGACTGCTCATCGACAAAAACGGCAGATCGAACCTTGAGGGACTTGCCGGCAAGGACGAGCCGGATGACAAGGGCGTCGAGGGGGAAAGCGGGGCGACCTATTCCTTCAGGGCGAAGTCTCTTGAGGCCTCCGGGCTTCGTTTCGTTCTGGACAACCGCCAGGACGGGCGCTCCCTTGACCTTTCTGACATAGACCTGAGCGCGACGCCGGTGGAGCTGGGCAAGCCCATGAAGGTGCGCACTTCGCTCGGCGTGGCTCTTTCCGACCCCGGGCTTGAAGCCGATGCCTCGTTGCGTTGCACGGCGGTGCTCAAGCCGTTTGAGGATACCTATTATCTCAAAGACATATCCGGTAACGGCAATCTTTCCGGAGCAATACTCAAGGACGGCGCGGTCGAACTGGGCCTGCAGGCCGATTCGCTTGATGTCCATCCACAGGCGCGGCGGTTGGTGTTTGGCAATCTCGGGCTGGAAGCCTCTGGGGAGTCTCCGTTGGTGCCGTCGAATGATCTCTCCGGCTCGCTTTTCGTGGAAAAGGGCAGCATCGGGTTTGCCGACGAGGTGTTGAAATTCACAAACTACAGGCTTGCCGCCTACGGCGCGCAATTGACCGGTAGTGTGGAGCTTGATGGTTTCGCCTCCGCCCCGGTGGGCAAGGCTGTCATCCGGCTGGCCCAGTGCACGCCGGTACAGGTCTTTCGGAACCTTGGTCTGGAGCTGCCGCCGATGAGCGGTCCGGACGCGCTTTCCGAGGCGGAGGGCGAGCTGACGGTGGACCTGAAAAAGGACACCGTGGACATTAAAAAGGCCATGCTCGTGGTGGACGGACAAAGCATTGAGGGCAAAGCCACCATGGCTGGCTTTGAAAAACCGGAATACATCATCGATATCTCGGCCGACTCTCTGAATCTTGATCCATACCTGCCGCCACGCGGCAAGGCGCCGAGGCCTGCCGACGAAGCCTCCGTTACCCAGGCGGATACAGAGGCCGCCAAGTCCGGATCCGGTGCGGGCAATGCCACCGACTCGTCCACAACCACTGCCACTGAAGCCGGTATCGACGCGGCAAACGCCACCGATGCAGTCTCGAATGCCACGGCGGGACAGGAAGCGAAAGCGGATGCAGGGAGCGCCAAACCTGCGGAGGCTGCTGCAGACGAAGGCATCATTCCGGTCAAGATGCTCCGGGATCTGCGGCTTTCCGCCGACCTGGAGGCCGGGACGCTTCAGGCGCGCGGTGTGCGCTTTGACAACTTCAGCGCCCGGATTCGCGCACGGGATGGCGTGGTCTGGCTCAAGCCGCTCAAATTTGAAAGCTATGGCGGCAAGGTGGTCGCCGCTGCTGTCGCCGACGTGCAGCAGGCTTCGCCCCACAGCGGGATGGCCGTTCACGTGGACGACATTCAGGCCGACCCCCTCGCCAAGGGCTTTGCCGGTCGCGATGACATCGCCGGAAATATTGACTTTGCGGGACACGTACACACGCACGGCAACACTGTTCCCGCCATGCTCAGGGGGATGAACGGCGCTTTCAAGTTCGACGTGCAGGACGGCGTATTTCCCGGCGTCGACCTCAAGGGCATCACGGAGAAGACTGAAAAACAAAAGGACAAAGGCGGCACCATCAGGGCCACCAAGGATTCCCGAACCAAGTTCGGGGCCGTCACCGGCAGCGGTGTCATTGAAGACGGGGTGCTTTTCAATCCCGATCTGAGCATCAAGGCGCCCGGCCTGCGTGCGGTGGGCGACGGCAGCGTGAACCTGTACGACGGCGACCTCGGCTATCTGGTCAAGGCCAAGCTGGTGGCCTCTTCCAAGGGGCAGGGCGGCGAGTCGTACGAAGACCTCACGGGCATCGCCGTTCCCGTCCGACTGGGCGGCACCATCGCGAACCCCTCATGGTTCGTGGATGTGACGCAGTATCTTCAGATTCTCAGCGGAGCAGTGGTGGGGACCGTCGGCGACGTCATCTCCGGAGTGGGTGACATCCTGACCCTCGGCGGCCTTTCCCGATATCAGGAGAAGGAGAAAATGAAGGAGATCAAAGCGCTGCGCGTTGATGTCGATCCCCAGAAAGTCATAGACAGGCTTGAGGCCGAGTTTTAGACTCTCCTACTATACAATTTACCAAATCGTCACCGGGCCTCCCTTTTCATGGGGCGGGCCCGGTGTATTGCTGTCTGCATTCAAGGGGAACGCAATGAAGAAAATACTTTTTCTCTGTACCGGCAATTCCTGCCGCAGCCAGATGGCTGAGGGATGGGCCCGGCATCTCAGGCCGGACCTTGCGGCGTTTTCGGCCGGGATCGAAAAACACGGCATTAATCCTTATGCCGTGCGCGTCATGGCCGAGGAAGGGGTGGATATTTCGGCGAACGATTCCAAACTGGTTACCGAGTTGCCAGAAATGGAGTTTGATTACGTGGTGACGCTCTGCGGCCATGCGAACGAGACCTGTCCGTTCTTTCCCGGATCAGCCAAAAGAGTGCACAAGGGATTCGATGATCCGCCAGCGCTGGCGAAGGAGCTGGAGGACGAGGAAGCTCGCATCGACGTATATCGCCGGGTGCGCGACGAGATTCGCGAGATGGTGAAAGGGATTCCCGCCAGTCTTGAGGAATAGGGGCTACTTGCCGGCGAGGTCGTGCAGCCTGCCGTAGGCGTCGTCCAGTGTTGACTGCTCGGTGACGAGCTGGCGAAGATAGTTGTTTATGGGGCCGACCATGGCGATGGCTTTGTCCACCTCCGGGTTCGCGCCCTTTTTGTATGCGCCGATGTTGACCATGTCTTCCACGCGGTTGAAGGTCGCCATGTGGCGCGTTACCTCGCGTCCGTCCTGCTGTACCTGCTCCGGGGTGATGTCGGAGCGCAGTCGGCTGACGCTCTTGAGCACGTCGATCGAAGGGTAGTGCCCCTGATCCGCAAGCTCGCGCGTCAAAACGATGTGTCCGTCGAGGATGGATCGCACGGCGTCGCAGACCGGTTCGTTGAAGTCGTCGCCGTCCACGAGCACAGTGTAGATGCCGGTGATGGAGCCCTTGGGATTCTTGCCCGCGCGCTCCAGCAACTGGGGCAGATGCGCGAACACGCTCGGCGTGTAACCGCCGCGCGTCGGCGGTTCCCCCGCAGCGAGTCCCACTTCGCGTCCTGCCATGGCGAAGCGTGTCACCGAGTCCATCATGAGCAGGACGTCTTTGCCTTCGTCGCGGAAGTATTCGGCGATTGCCGTGGCTGTGTAGGCGGCGCGCTGGCGGATGAGCGGGCTCTTGTCGCTGGTGGCCACCACCATGACACTGCGGGCCATGCCTTCCTCGCCGAGGCTGTTTTCCATGAATTCCACCACCTCACGACCGCGTTCGCCAACGAGGGCGATGACGTTCACGTCGGCCTCGGTGTAGCGGGCCATCATGCCCATGAGGGTGGATTTGCCCACGCCGGAACCGGCCATGATGCCCACGCGCTGGCCCTTGCCGAGCGTCAGCAGGCCGTTGATGGCGCGAACGCCCACGTCGAGCGGTTCGTGGATTCGGGGGCGCTCCAACGGGTTCGGGGCTTCACGGTGCAGGGGGCTGTATCCCGTGGGGGCGAAGGATCCTTTGCCGTCCAGCGGTTCGCCGAAGGCGTCCACGGCCCGGCCCAGCATCTCGGAACTGACCGGGATGTGCGGCGGGACGTTGGAGTTGCGGATGAGACTGCCCGGGCCGATGCCGCGCATGTCGCGGTAGGGCATGAGCAGGCACGAGCGGTCGCGGAACCCCACCACTTCGGCGGCGATGGGTTCGCTCTCGTCGTCCGGCATGAGATGGCACACCGCGCCGAGCGGTGCCTTGATGCCCTGGCCTTCGGCGATGAGGCCCACCACCTTGGTCACCTTGCCGAAGCTCTGGCACGGGTCCAGCTCTTCGAGAAGATTGATCGAGTCCGTGCAGTCGATGCCCATTTACTTTTCCGGGGATTCGTCCTGCGACGTCTGTGTCAGCGTCATCTGTTCGAGGATGGGTTCCACGGCGGCCCAGCGGGAATCCACCGTGTTGTCCACCCGGCCCTGTGCGGTCTCCACGACAACGCCGCCGTTTTCCAGCGCCGGGTCGGGCCGCAGCTGCCAGTGGCCGATGCCGGGATTGCGCTCCTTGGCCTGACGCATGAGTTCGTCCAGAAGCTCCTGATCCTGCGGGGCGCAGCGGATGGTCAGTTCGCGCTGTTCTTCAAGCTTGCTCAGGGCCTCTTCGAGCAGGGCCGTCAATGATTCGACGCGCTGCTCGGAAAGCTCCACCTGAATGGTCTTGGCCACGGCGGCCTTCACCAGCTTGAGGATGTCGTCGCGTCTGTCGCTCCAGAGGTTGCGCCCCTGACTGTTCAGTGATTCAACCGTTGCCTGAAACGTCTGGCCGATGGATGACACGTGCTGGTCGAGCTGCTGCTGCGCCTGCGCGAGTCCTTCGTTGTAGCCTTCCTCATGGGCGGACGCCTTGAGCTGTTCGGCCTCCTGCATGGCCTTGGCAAGGATGTCCTTGGCCATGGCCTGAGCGCGGGCGCGAACGCGGGCGGTGTATTCCTCGTCGATGGACTCGTCCCACATCAGGCGCTTCTTTCCTTCAAGCTCCTGAAGGCTCATTTCGTTGGGCCCGGGGGTGTCCATGCCCATGATGACCCGGCCGGAATTGCGGGTTCTGACCGGTTCGTCAGCGCTAGACGAAGACATCGCCGCTACCTCTGCTGATGACTATCTTGCCCTCGTCCTCCAGCCTGCGCACGGTTTTGACCACGTTCTGCTGGGCGCTTTCCACCTCGGAGAGCTTCTTCGGCGGCATGATCTCAAGGTCTTCCCGGATCATGGTGCTGGCGCGTTCGGACAGGTTCTTGAAGAATTTTTCCTTGAGCTCGTCGCTGGCTCCCTTGAGGGCGACGGTGAGGTCCTCGTTGGAGACCTCCTTGAGCACTTCGCGGATGGCCACGTCTTCGAGCTGCTTGATGTCTTCGAAGACGAACATGAGGTTCCTGATGTCTTCCGCCATCTGGGTGGACTCCTCCTCGATCTCGGAGAGGACGTCCTCCTCGGTGTTGCGGTCCACCGCGTTGAGAATCTCGGCAACGGCCTGTACGCCGCCGACCTTCTTGCCTTCCTTGCCGCCCATGGCGATGAGCTGGCTTTGCAGGACCTTGTCGACTTCCATGAGCATGTCCTCCGCCACGGCTTCGAGTTTGGCCAGGCGCATGAGCACCTCGGCGCGGACGCCTGCCGGAAGATTGCTGATAAGCTCTGCCGCCTGATCCGACTGCAGGTGTCCGAGGATGAGCGCCAGCGTCTGCGGGTGCTCGTTCCTGAGTATCTGGGCCAGGATGCGGGGGCTGACGTTTTCCAGTTCCTGGAACGGTGTGGGTCCGGTATCCAGATCCAGCATGTCCATGATGTACTTCGCCGTTTCCGCGTCCAGCGACTTGGTGAGTATGCGTTTGACCTGTTCCGCGCCGCCCACGAGCAGTTCCGCACCGTAGGCAAGGGCTTCGTTGTATTCCTTCAGGACTTCGAGCACCTGTTCCTTGGGAATGGAGTCGGTTTCGAGCATGGCCTTGGATACGGCCGCAATCTCGTTTCGCTCCAGGCGCTTGAAGACGTCCGCCGTGAATTTCTCGCCCATTGCGAGCAGCACGATGGCGGTTTTTTGGGGGCCGGAAAAGTCGCTCACGGTCTAAGCCTCCTGGGTGAGCCAGCTCTTGAGCAGACGCACAGCCTGATCCATGTTCTCTTCCGAGAGCTGGGAGGCGTGGGCCTTGGCGTTCTCCAGACGACGCGTGGTGTCCAGAGCTTCCTCGTCCACTTCCTCCTCTTCCAGTGCCAGACGCTCTGCGCCGGGCAGGCCCGCCATTTCTTCCACGTCATGTTCGGTGACGCGGGGGCGGATCAGGGCCATGATCACCGGTCTGACGACCAGGATCAGGAAGAGGAAGATCAGTATGCCGTTGAGGAAAGGCTTTCCGAGGCGCTGCGCGTATTCCAGCATGGTGCGCATCAGCGTCTGGGAGTCCACCGCTTCGGGTTCGCCGAAGGAGACGTTGGTCACTTCCACGGAGTCGCCGCGGACCTGATCGAAACCGGCCGCATTGCTGACGAGATTGCGGATTTTTTCCATCTCTTCGGCGGTGCGTTCCTGGTAGGTGAACGTGCCGTCCTCGTTTTCAACGTACGTTCCGTCCACGATAACCGCAATGCTCAGGCGCTGCAACTCTCCCACCGGAGCGATGATGTTTTCTTCCTGCTTGTTGATTTCGAAGTTGGTGGTGCGCGTTTCGCGGCTGGAGTCCTGCGTGGTCTGCGTGCCGGTGAAGCCGTCGCCGCGGAAGTTTACGTCGGGCTCGCCGCCGGCCATGGAGGCCGCGCCTTCCGTGGTTTCCTCGCTGCGGGTCTCGGAGCGGACCACGGCGCCGTCGGGGTCGTAGGTTTCCTTGCGGATGGTCTTCTGGCTGAAGTCCATGTCCGCGTTGACGCGGGCGACGACTTTCTCGGGACCCACCACGGGGCCGAGCAGTTCCATGATGCGGCGTTCGAGCTTGCGTTCGTAGGTGGTCTTGTAATCGAGCTGGGTGTTGGACATGCCCACGCCGGTCTCGTCGTCCTGCGGCTCGTAAAGCGGCAGGCCCTTCATGTTGGTCACGGTGATGTGCTTGTCGTCGAGACCTTCCACGGACATGGTCACGAGATTGACGATGCCGCGGATTTCCTTGTCGTCGAGCTTGCCGTCGTTCTTGAGCTTGAGCACCACGGAGGCGGACGGCGGAACCTGTTCTTCGATGAACAGGGATTTGTCCGGGATGACCAGATGCACGCGTGCGCGCTCCACCTGGGGAAACTCGCTGATGGTGCGGGCCAGTTCGCCCTGCAGGGCGCGGGTGTAGTTGACGTGCTGGACGAAGTCGGTCTGGCCGATCTTCATCTCGTCGAAAATTTCAAAGCCGATGCCCTGCCCGTGCAGGTTGCCTTCGCCCGCGATCTTGAGGCGGAGTTCGTAGACGCGGTCCGCCGGGACGAGGATGGTGGAGCCGTTGTTCTGCAGCTTGTAAGGTTCCTTGGAGGCCTGAAGCATGTTCACGACCTTGGAGGCGTCCTCGGGGTAGAGCTTGGTGTAGAGCACCTTGTAGTCGGGCCGGTTCATCCAGTAGACCATCAGGATGAAGGCGAGGATGACAGACACGGCCAGTCCGCCGATGAGAACCCGCTGGGGCAGGGTGCGGTCGGACCAGAAGTTGGTAACCTTGTTCCAGATGTCTGTGATGAAGCTCGGCATGGTTTCTCTCCGCTGGGTGGCTCGTCGCTCTTGTTTTCTTTAACCCGTCAGGGCTACAGGGGCATCTGCATGACTTTCTGGTAGGCGGTCATGACCTTGTTCCGTACGGCCGTGGTCATGGACATGGCAAGACCGGCCTTCTGCATGTGGATCATGAGTTCGTGCACGTTCTGGTTCTTGCCGGACGCGAACTCTTCGATCATCTTCTTCTTTTCGCCCTGCAGTTCGTTGACCCGCTTCAATGAGTTTTCCACGGTGTCGCCGAAGGGCGTTCTGGGCTGTTCCGGCTTCTTGAGGTTCTCGTTGACCTTGGACGTCATTTCGCGCTGCTGTTTCTGCTGCGCCATGGCCCTGCCGTATGCCTGCATTGCTGCTGCGGACTTGATATTCATCGTTTCTTACTCCTCGGCTTCCTAGCCTGCGCCGATCTGCGTGGCCTTCATGAACATGCGCTTGACGGACTGAACCGTCTGGACGTTTGCTTCGTAAGACCGGGTGGCGGTGATCATGTTGGCCATTTCTTCCACCACGTTAATGTCCGGGTAAAAGACGTAGCCCTGATCGTTGGCGTCCGGGTGGCTGGGGTCGAAGACCTGCTTGAACGGGCGGTTGTCGTTGACCACGCCCGTGGCCTTGACGCCGTGCAGGTCGCGGTTCTTCTGGTCCCACATGGCCTGATCGAAGGGCGAGTAGACCGGGGTGGACTCGAAGGACACGCTCTTGCGGCGGTACGGTCCGCCTTCCATGGTGCGGGTGGTCCGGGCATTGGCGAGGTTCATGGACACGACGTTCAGGTACGAACGCTGCGCCTTGAGGCCGGATGAGCTGATATCTAAGGCGGTCATGAAATCCATGATTACATGCTCCCCTTGGTGATGACTTTATCCATGCCGGTGAAGTTCTTCTTAATGACCTGACTCAATGCGTTGTACATCATGGAGTTCTTGGCCATGGTGGACATTTCCTTGTCGATGTCCACGGAGTCTTCACCGTACACCTGCTTGGCGTGGAATTCCTTCCAGTTGTTGCCTTCAAAGGAGTTGGCGTCGAACGCTGCCGGGAGATGGCTCTTCTGGGTGCGCGTCATTTTGCCGCGCTGGTCCAGGGCCAGAGCGTCCTGCAGCTTGTCCTCGAACTCAAGCCTGCGGGGCCGGTAGTTCGGGGTGTTCTGGTTCGCAATGTTTCCGGTGACAACGTTTTGACGTTCCAGCCGGAGGTCAAGAACCTTTGCGGTAAGGTGGATGTGTGATCCGAAAAGTCCTTTCATGCCTGTGTCTCCTGCATTTTCAGCCGTTTTCTCCCCGTGGCCGGAAAAAAATTCCGGGCGGTTTCGGATGAGTTTAAGCAATCGGTGTTCCAAAGGTTTCAAGTAACTGTTTTGTAATGCTTTTTGTTGCGTATGATGCGGAGTCATGCGTTCCGGGCGGGGCGAAGTGTCAGCTTCATGGCTGCTGCGGTGGTGGCAAATAGTTCCATTTCTTGTGAAATGAGGCGAATTGTGAGGGCCGGTGTTTATTAGTTCTTTGATTTTATATGGTTGCAGGGGTGTATCGTTTCCTGTTCGGTGGGTGTGAGCTTTTGTTGCGAGTTTTGGCACACGCGTTGCTTAAGAGTGCTCAGGCACATTCGCCTGACAACAACTTCCGTCCACAACCACAAACCGGACGGGACATCCTTTGGAGGGGAAATGTCATGAGTGGTCATCTTGATTACGAAATCAACAAGGAACTGGGTGAGTGTTACCTGTTCATGGGTGAACTCGAAAAGGCCGAGGAATACTACCTCAAGGCCATCGGTTCCAACGGCATCCATTCCGATCCCTACATCGGTCTGGCTACCGTAGCCATCCAGCGCGGTGCACTTGAGGAAGCCCTTGAGATGTACGGCAAGGCCCACGCAATCGAGCCCACCGACAAGAGTTTTTCCGGCATCGGGCTCATCCGCATGGAACTCGGTGAACACGAAGCCGCCTTCGAACAGTTTGCCGACGCCCTGCGGAAGAACCCCGAAAACATGGTCGCCCTGTTCAGCCTTATTCGGCTGGGACATGAGCTCGACCGCCTGAAGGAGATCATGCCCTTCCTGGAGAGCCATCTGGAAGTGGCCCCCGACAACAAGGAAGTACGCTATTCCCTGGCCGGCTGCCTCGTCTGCCTTGAACGCAAGGACGAAGCCGTTGACCATCTGAACAGGATTTTGGAAGCCGACCCCGAGCACGAGGCGGCCACCGAACTCCTGAACCAGATTCAGGCGTAGCCGACGGTATCTCCCCTCCCGTTGGTCCCCCGCGCCCGTCGCAAAGGGCGGCGCGAGCGCGGGGGATCAGCCTCTCGCGAGGCCGGGAGCGTCGTGATCATATCAGCGGGGCAGTGCGCCCGCCGCTTGCCTTTGCGGTGCAAATCCGGCACAACCACCCAAAAAACATTAGGGGGTTGTGAATGGACCTGTTGCCTGTCAAACGCGCCTTGCTGAGCGTCACCGATAAAAGCGGCCTTGTGGACTTCGCCCGGTTCCTCGTGGACAACGGCGTTGAGCTTGTTTCCACCGGCGGTACCAAGAAGAAGATTGCGGAAGCCGGACTTCCCGTCACTTCCGTGAGCGACGTCACCGAATTTCCCGAAATCCTCGGCGGAAGGGTCAAAACCCTGCACCCGCGGATCCACGGCGGAATCCTTGCCGACAAGGATGACCCGTCCCACATGCAGACCCTTTCCGAACTGGACATCGCGCCGTTCGACCTCATCTGCGTCAATCTCTACGACTTCGCCAAGGCGGCCGAGCAGGAACTGCCGCTCAAGGACGCGGTGGAGCAGATCGACATCGGCGGTCCCTGCATGCTTCGCGCTTCCGCGAAAAACTACCACAGCATCGCGGTGGTGCCCGGCCCCGAATACTATGAGCGCATCATGGAAGAGCTGAAGGGCGACGGTCTGACCCTTGGTTTCCGCAAGGAAATGGCCGCCCGCACGTTTGAGCTCACCAGTCGTTACGACGGCATGATTTCGCAGTATCTGGCCTCTCACGAGGAATAAGACGGTTCATCGTCCTCCCCGACCACGGGGAGGACGTTTTTCTTGAGCCCAAGGGGCGATCTCGGGTATTCTGGTTCAAGAACATTTTTTCGTGCCGCCGCACCTTTTGCCCATCGGCAAAACCACCATGCGACGGCGACGCCACAGGCGTGAAACCAAAGGAGCACTCCCATAGCACAGAAGGCGCGCGGCAATACGCAGGGATTAAAACCGAGTCAGCTCAAAAGACTGAATAGACTGTATTTTCGTTCCTATCCCGTTGATTCGGGGTTCACCCCGGAGCAGGCCCGGGAGCTGGCCTCCATCAGTGAGGACATCGGCCGGCAGGTGGCGCTGCTCATCGACCGTGCGGGCAAGCCGTACATGGTGCTCGTGGGCGATACCGGCTCCATCTACATCCCGGAGCTGCCCCGCGCCCGTTTGGGCTCCCGCCGCCTGCGCGGCCTGCGGCTGTTGCATACCCACATAAGTGGTGAAAAGCTGACACAGGAAGACCTCATGGACATGGTCTTTTTGCGGCTGGACAGCGTGTGTGCGCTCATGTGCGAGCAGGGACAGCCCGTTGCCGCACAGGTAGCCTATCTGTTGCCCACGGAGGTGGAGGGGCGCAGCTACGAAGTGCTGGACCCGGTGCGCTGGGACCAACTCGACGTAGACCTCGCCGCCACGGTGGAAGCGCTGGAGGACGAGCTGGCGCGCTCGGCCGGAACCGCCGAAGTCAGCGACGAAAACCGTGCGCTGCTTGTCAGCGTGGACACCGCGCCGCGACAGGTGCAGGAGCTTTCCCTCGAAGAGCTGGCCGATCTGGCGGAAACCGCCGGGCTCGACGCGGCGGGCACCATGATTCAGCGAGTGCGCAAGCTCAATCCCAAGTTCATCATGGGCAAGGGCAAGCTGGCCGAGCTGGAGGTCAAGGCGCTTCAGGCCGACGCCGGAGTCATCGTCTTTGATCAGGACCTTTCCCCGGCGCAGATTCGCAACCTCGCCGAGGTGACGGAACGCAAGATCATCGACCGCACACAGCTCATCCTGGATATTTTTGCCCAGCACGCCACCAGCCGCTCGGGCAAGCTGCAGGTGGAGATGGCCCAGCTCAAATATGCGCTTCCCCGGCTCGTGGGCAAGAACAGGGCCATGTCGCGGCTTGTTGGCGGCATCGGCGGACGCGGTCCCGGTGAAACCAAGCTTGAGATCGACCGTCGCCGCGCAAGGGACCGTCTGACCCGGCTTAAAAAGGAGCTGGATCAGGTCCGCAAACGGCGCGGGCAGACCCGTGAACGCCGTGCCAAGGCCGGGTTGCCCATCGTCTCCCTTGTGGGGTACACCAACGCGGGCAAGTCAACGCTGCTCAACACCCTTACCGGCTCGGAAGTACTGGCGGAAAACAAGCTCTTTGCGACGCTGGACCCCACCAGCCGCCGCATCCGCTTCCCGCGTGAGCGCGAAGTGGTGCTGACCGATACGGTCGGGTTCATCCGGCGGCTTCCGCCGGACCTTCAGGAAGCCTTTCGGGCGACGCTGGAGGAACTCGATTCCGCGGATGTCATGGTGCTGGTGGCGGATGCCTCGCATCCCGAAGTGGAAGAGCAGGTGGCGGCGGTGCGCAGCATCATCAACGAGATGGACCTTGATGACACTCCGACCATTCTCGCGCTGAACAAGTGGGATCGGCTGGACGAAGATGAGCGGGTGACCATGGGCAACGTGTTCCCGGACGCCCTGCCCGTCTCCGCGCTGGATAGGCCTTCGCTTGAGCCGCTGGTGGAAGAGATTCTCGACAACCTTCCGAATTAGGAAGCCTATTCCAGGACAGGTCCCTCGGACCCGCCGGAAAGCACATGCTGGCAGGCGCCGCCGGTCTCCTTCCCGTCGAACGAGGCTCGGTCTTCGAGCGGTTCCACGTGGATGGTGATCTGCGCGCTGTCGAGCTTATGCTTGATGTCGTCCTCGATGTCGCAGCACAGATCGTGCGATTCCTTGACGCTCATGGCTCCGGGCAGGAGCAGGTGGAAATCAATAAAGCGCAGGGCTCCGGCCTTGCGAGTCCTGAGTCCGTGAAACACCGCATCGACTCCCGCGCGGCCCCGGATGGCCTCGGCAATGATTTCGAGTTCCTCTTCTGGCAGGGCGTCATCCATGAGGCCTTTGATGGCGCGCTGAACCAGTTGCACGCCGGTCCAGACGATGTTGGCTGCCATGAGTACGGCGATGATCGGGTCGAGGACGGTGTATTCCGGAAACAGAATGAGCACCGAGAGTCCGGCCACGAGACCGAGCGAGGTCCAGACGTCCGTGAGCAGGTGTTTCGCGTCCGCTTCGAGAGTGATGGAATCGAATCGGTTTGCCGCACGCATCATGATCTTGGCGGTGACGAAGTTCACCACCGAGGATACCGCTGCGAGGATCAGACCGGGGCCGAGGCTTGTCAGCGGTCTCGGATGCAGGAAACGGTCGAAGGATGCCCAGGCGATGCCGACAGCCGCGATGATGATCAGCACGCCTTCCACGCCGCTGGAAAAATATTCGACCTTGCCGTGCCCGTACGCATGGCTTTCGTCTGCCGGGCGCATGGCGATGGTGATGGCGGTAAGCGCCATGAGTCCCGCGGCAAGGTTGATGAAAGACTCTGCGGCGTCGGAGAGCAGCCCCACGGAGTCGGTCATGGCCCATGCACCGAACTTCATTCCAAGCGTGAGCAGCGAGGCGGCAACGGAGTACCAGGCGTAGCGCACCGGTGTGTCGGTGTCGGTCAGGTCGGCTTGCATGTGCATGATGAGTGGTCCCCGGCGTTCGTCCGTGTTGGTCGAAGCGGAAAAAGGCCCGCCGGAGCGGGCCTTGGGATTACTTGTCTTCGTCGGACGTGTCGAACGTCCGCCAGGCCTTTTCCTCGCCTTCAGTGTACTTGGAACGACGCCACGGCTTTTCCTGACCGCTCGACAGCCGCTGGATGTTCTCCTTGTGCTTCCAGAAGATCAGCAACATGATGATGAGCGAGACGGGCAGGAGCTCGATGCAGCCGGAGAGCAGGGAGAGCACCGGCAGCATGACGGCGAACGTCAGCGAGCCCATGCTCACGTAGCCGGAAAGCAGCACCGCGCCGATGCAGGCGGCGGAGGCGATCAGGCCGATCCAGAAGGATGCACCGAGAAAGACGCCCACCGAGGTGGCCACGGCCTTGCCGCCTTTCCAGCCGAGGAAGGGAGAATAGGCATGTCCGAAAACGGCGGCGATCATCACGAGGCTGGTGAAGAACCATCCGCCGTGCTGGGTGGCCATGACGACCGGCAGAAATCCCTTGAGCAGGTCTAAGGCCAGCACTGCTACGCCGTACTTGGTTCCGCAAAGGCGCGCCACGTTTGTGGCGCCGGTGTTGCGGCTTCCCCCCTCACGCGGGTCGATGCCCTTGAACGTGCGGGCCACGTAAAGCCCGAAGGGCAGGGAGCCGAGGAAAAAGGCGAAAAGTATCAGTATAAGTTTCATGCGGGTCTCCTTGTGAATTGCAGCAGGCCGGATTGTAGCCGTTTTACGAGATTTTGAAAAGTCCCGTCGGTCACTTGGGTCGCTTCACAGCCGGGCGAATATGCGCGATCACCCGTTTCAGGGCCTCTTCGGACTCCTGCGTACACAGTTCGGGAACGGTGTCGCGCTCCACGTGCATGACCGCGCCGCAGGGGCACATCTCCACGCAGGCGGGGCCAAGGCCGATGTCGCGGCGTGACGCGCACAGGTCGCATTTGCGCACCGCAACTCCCGTCGAGGTAAGAAATATTGCCCCGAACGGACAGGCCAGCAGACACTGGCGCGTTTCGCAGCCGCGGCAGAGCATGGGCTGCAGCACGAGGGCGCCGTCGCGGTCGCGAACCAGTGCCCCTTTTTTGCACGCCCTGGCACAGGGCGCGTCCTCGCAGTGCCGACAGTAGAGCGGTACCATCAGGCCGTCGCGCGTGCGGGTCATGTGGATGCGCGGCGTGTCGTGGATGAATCCGCAGACCGCTTCGCAGGTCTCGCAGCCGATGCATTTGGAATAATCTATGTAAAGTGTCTTGCCTTCCATGCTTACCTCCGCCCGCTTTCGCCGTCTTCGGACGATGCTTCGAGGCTCTCGCCGCGAAGGTCCAGCCAGTTGCCGAGCGAGCGCGCCGCCTTGAGTCCCGATTCCACGGCCTTGCCGATCTTGCTCGGTCCGGTGAGCACGTCGCCGGCCACGAAGACGTTGTCGATGCTGGTCATGTTCAGCCAGCGCACATCGCCCTTGCGGATGTTCTCCAGTCCGAGCTTGCCCGCGAACGGCGGGGTCGGGATTTCGCCAATGGCGATGATGACCATATCGACCGGCACTTCGGTTTCGTTTCCGTCAGCGCACGACAGTTTGACGACTCGCACCCGGTCTTCGCCGGTCAGCTCCAGCGGGGTGACCTTTTCCATCCACTCGATGCCCAGCTCCTCGAGACGATCTATCTCGAAGGTACCGCATGGCGCGTCGCGCTTGGTGCGTCGGTACAGCACCGAGACCTTTTCCGCGCCGAGGTGGTTGGCGCTGTGCGCCGCGTCCATGGCGGAGTGGCCCGCGCCAATGACGGCCACGCGCTTTCCGGCCACGTCGGGAACGGAAACGTCGGGCCGCGCGTACCGGGCAGCGCGGATGGGGAAGAGAAATTCAAGTCCGGAATAAGCGCCGGGCAGGTCTTCGCCGGGAATGCCAAGCCTGCGGGATTTCCATGCTCCGGTGCAGATAAGGACCGCGTCGTGTTCTTCCACCATTTCACCGAGACCGATCATGTCGGCCGAAAAATGGTCGCCCTCTTCTTCGTGTAGTGGCGCGGAGCAGCAGACCTTGGTGGAGCAGTGGAAGTTGACGCCGAGTTTGCGTTCGAGCAGGCGCACCCCGTCCTCGATGCGGTCCGTGGGGATGCGGTGCGAGGGGATGCCGAAGGTCATGAGGCCGCCGGGCGAGGGCAGCTTGTCGTAGACCTCCACCTGATAGCCCAACCCGCCGAGGTATCCGGCGGCGGCGAGTCCGGAGGGACCTGCGCCCACCACCGCGACGCGGCGGCCGTTGCAGGGCAGGGGCTCGCTTCTGAGAAAGTTGAAGTTCATGGCGTTCATGCGTTTCTCCGATGCGGTGGGCCGGTAACTGGCCCGGTGGGTTGATTATTCTTCCAGCGCCTCGACGACCCTGATTTCGTTGGTCAGTGGATCGATTCTGCCGAAGCGTATCGCAAAACGCTGGCCGGGGTACAGTTTGTCGCCCAGCAGTTTGAGCGGCGCGCGCACATTGATTTGCAGCTCTGGCATGGCAAGGTTCGGCAGGGGGCCGTTTTCATCGGCCACCAGCGCGGAATGCCACTCGTTCCTGCGCAGGGCGAGGTAGTGCAGCTTCCAGTAGCGCGGGCGGAACCGCTGTACCTGCGTCACGGACTGGATGCGCGCGGAAAGATTGGGGAGCAGCGCTTCCATCTCGTCCTTGGAAAGACGCGCCTGACCGTCCTTCAGGTATGATTCGATCTGCGCCATGTTCAGAAAGTCGGTGTAGCGGCGAAGCGGCGAAGTGCAGGGAGCGTAGACGTCCACGCCGAGCGCGGCGTGGGGACGAGGGGAAGTTTCCACCGAAGTCGGGGCCAGCATCCGCACCACGGCGGCGATGTCGGACGGGTCGGTGAAGATCCCGGCCGCTTCCGGCGGCAGGGCGATGGCCTGCGTGCGGTGCATGAGGGTGATGCCGTGCTCCTGCGCCCATTCGGCCAGCCCGCGGTTGGCGAGGATCATGAATTCGCTCACGATCAGCTCGCTTTGCGGATACGCGTCCTTCATTTCGATACGGACTTCCGCGTTTCCGGGGAATCCTTCCACCCGCACTTCCGGCTCGGGCTTGCGGATGATGCAGGCTCCGTTGCCGATGCGGCGTTCGATAAGCTTTTCGGAAAGTTCATGGGCCACGGCGTACATGCCGTTATCTTCTTCGAGGCATTTCTCCACGGCTTCATAGGTGGTGTTTGCCTTGAGCCTCACCCAGTCGAGCCGGGGGGCGGTTTCCAGAAGGTTCCCTTCGGCGTCCAGATGGAACTCGGCAATCAGCGCGGGGCGGTCCTCGTTCTCCAGCAGGCTGTATAGCCCGGTGCCGAGGGTCTCCGGCAGCATGTGGCTGGAGCCTTCGGGCAGGTACAGGCTGGTGACGCGGTTGAAGACCGCGCGGTCAAGCTCGGAGCCGAATTCCCAGTGCGCGGTGGGCCGGGCAAGCGCCAACTGCAACCGGTAGCCGTCGCCGTCACGCTCGATGAAGAAAGCGTCATCGATGTCGCGGGTGGTGGGACCGTCGATGGATTCGAAGGGTGTTTCCACCGGCTCGTGGCGTGCGGCCTCGAACCGTTTGCGCAGCGCCGCGATTTCCTGTTCGTGCTCGTCGGACCAGTCATCGCCCCACTCGAAGCCTGCGAGATCCAGATGAAAATTGTGGTGTTCGGGCAGGATGCCCCAGGCCTGGGCCAGCTGCAGGGGCAGGTGCGGATGGTCGGGGAGTCCTTTTTTGACGGCGGTCCATATCTGCTGCTGCCGGTCGTCGAGGCAGTCGGCCACGGCAGCCTTCAGCAATTGTGCGAGGCTTTCGGCCACATCCTCGTCGAGCTTCGGCGGCTTGGGGTCGCTGCCGTGCTTGCGGGCGTCCCACAGGGCCTTGAACATATCCTGTCCTGCACGGGTCACGGCCTCTCTGGCCTTTTCCTCGGCCTGCTGCTTGAGGCGCAGTTCAACCTGCTCGTGGGTGTATATCTCGAATTTCGGCGGCCGGAACTTGAAGTGCGTCTTGGTGGAGAGCATAGCCCTGCCGAGGGCCGCGAGCCGGTCCGGGCTGATGTCCTCCCAGAGCAGGTCCGCAAACCATCTGACATCCGCCTCGGGTAGTTCGCCCTGCGAGAGTTCCCAAAGCTCCATCACGTCTAGCCCGGCCTGTATCTCGCCGCGCTTCTCCTGATGCCGGTTCAGGATGTCCTGAATCTCCTGCTTGGAGGCGTCGGGCGCGTAGTTGGGGCCGGCCCATGGAAGGACGCGGGCCGCGGGCATCTTGGTCTCGCGCTTGTTGATGGTCCACAGCCGGAGCTTGCCGGACTGCTCGTCGAGCACAAAGGCCAGCTGCGGCTGGTCGCCTTGCATGAATTCCACGACGGAACCGGGACGTATGTTGGTCAGCAGGGTGTTTTTCGCCATGTATCGCTTGGTGGTGTCGGCAGTGATGAAAAGGGCTTCGGGGCACGAGTCGCGCCCGGAAGCCGTTTCCCGTCTATCGCATTTCACGTCCGCTGGCTAGGGGCGAAACATCGACGGACCGGGGCGGCACAATGCCGACCCCGGTCCGCGGAGAGTAGGTCGGGCCGTGAATGGCCCGGAAACGCCGTTGATTAGATCCAGTCGTCGTCTTCGCTGATGGGCGCGAAGCCGCGGCGCATGGTGTTTTCGCACACGATGCGCGGGTCCATGAACTGGAGCAGGTAGTCGGGGCCGCCGGATTTGGAGCCCACGCCGGACATCTTGAAGCCGCCGAATGCGTGGCGTTCCACCAGCGCGCCCACGGAGGGCTTGTTGAGGTACAGGTTGCCCACGCGGAATTCGCGTGCGCCGCGCTCAAGGTTGTTGGGGCTTCTGGAGTAGATGGCGCCGGTCAGGGCGAACTGTGTGGAGTTGGCCCATTCGAGCGCCTGATCGAAGTCCTTGACCCGCATGACGGAGAGCACCGGTCCGAAGACCTCTTCCTGCGCGATGCGGTGCTCGGGCGTGATGCCTTCCACGATGGTCAGGGGCACGTAGCAGCCGCCGTCGGCGCGGTATTTCTCGTCGGCCTCGCGCTGCACGAGCACGCTGCCTTCCTCGGCGGCGATCTTCGCGTAGTTGAGCACGTTCTCCTGGGCGCCCTTGTCCACCACGGGACCCATGTAGTTGCCGGGCTCCTCGGCCGGGCCGAGCTTGACGGATTCGGCGGCCTCGCGCAGCCGGTGCACGAAGCGGTCGTATATGGAGTCGAGCACGATGACCCGCGAGCAGGCGGAGCACTTCTGGCCCTGGAATCCGAAGGCGGAGTAAAGGACGCCGAGCACGGCTTCGTCGAGGTCCGCGTCATCGTCGATTATGATGCCGTTCTTGCCGCCCATCTCCGCGATGACCCGCTTGCACTGCTGCTGGCCGGGCTGCTTGACGGCGGCTTTTTCCTGAATGCGCAGGCCCACTTCCATGGAGCCGGTGAATGCGATGAGCGCGATGTCCGGGTGTTCGACGATGTAATCGCCGATGACCGATCCGCGGCCGGGAGTGTAGTTGAACACGCCGTCCGGCAGGCCGACCTCGCGCCACATTTCCGCGAGCTGCCAGCCGATGACCGAAGACAGGCCGGAGGGCTTGTAGAGCACCGGGCAGCCGGAAACGATGGCCGCGGAGACCATGCCCACGGAGATGGCGAACGGGAAGTTCCACGGTGCGATGACCGCGGCCACGCCCTTGCCCTGATAGAAGTAGCGGCTGTATTCGCCCGGAGCGTTGCCCATGCGACGCGGATCGCCGAGGCGGATCATCTCGCGGGCATAGTATTCCATGAAGTCGATGGCTTCGCCCACGTCGGCCTGAGCCTGATCCCACTGCTTGCCTACTTCGAGCACCTGCAGCGCGGAGAGCCGCCAGACGTTCTTGCGGCACCATTCGGCTGCGTCCAGAAGGTACTGGGCGCGCTTCTTGGGATCCACGTCGCGCCACGACAGGTATGCTTTCTTGGCGCCGTCCATGGCCTGATCGATCTCACCGGTGCCTGCCTGACAGATGGTGCCGATGATCTCGGACGGCTTGGCCGGGTTGTAGGAGTCGAGCGTATCGTCAGTGGTGACTTCCCTGCCGTTGATGAAAAGCGGATACTGCTTGCCGGTCTCCTCGCGCCAGCGTTTCATTTCCTCGGGAAACGCCGCCCGCTGGGACGGGATGGTGAAGTCGGTGGGCGGATAGTTGTTGAAGGGCGGAATCTCGCCTTCCAGTCCCTGCACGCCCGGACGGGTGCGTGCGGTGCACGGCTTTTCGACCATCTGGCGGCGAAGGGTTTCTTCCGGATTCTCCAGCAGGCGGTCCATGTCGGCCTCGTCCGCGAAGGTCTGCTTGAGGAAGGACTCGTTGGCAGTGTTTTCCAGCAGACGGCGGACAAGGTAGGCCATGCCGGGAATCAGCTCGCCGTACGGGCAGTAGAGACGGACGCGCTTGGCCACGTTCTTGAGGCCCTTGCGCACCGGTTCCGCCATACCGTAGAGCACCTGAAACTCGTACTTTTCATCGGGAACACCGATGGCCTGAGCCATTTCCATGACAGCCGAGATGGAGCGGATGTTGTGGGAAGCGCATGCGTAATGGCAGATGTCGTGGTTTTCCAGAATCATTCTGGAAACCTTCTCAAAGCATATGTCGGACTCGGGCTTGTGCGTCCACACGGGCACCGGCCAGTCGTTCTGCTTGGCGAGCACGGTCTCGTAGTCCCAGTACGCGCCCTTGACCAGACGGATGGAAACCGGGACATCCTCTTCGCGTGCCCAGTCCAGAAATTCGCGAACGTCGTCCTCGGTGCAGGTCAGGTAGGTCTGGAAGACGATGCCCAGATGCGGATAGTCGCGATATTTGGTGCGAAGGCGCTTGTACAGTTCAATGGTGGCTTCCTTGTACTTGAGCTGCTCCATGTCGATGCACAGGAATCCGTCCATCTCCATGACCTTCTTGTAGACGGGCTCGATGTTCTTCATCATGCCCTGCACGGTGCCTTCCACGTCCACGGGTTTGGACTGGGAATAGAAGGCGGAGGGCTTGACCGATACGTTGACCTTGGGCGCGTGGCCCCAGTCCATTTCGTTATCGGAATCGAGCGGCTTCCATTTGCCGTATTCCTTCTGGATGGCGTCGAGCACGTCGAGGTAGCCGTTCATGTAGTCCACGGCTTCCTCTTCGGATACAGTGGCCTCGCCCAGCAGGTCGAGCACGAAGGTGAAGCCGTCCTTGCGCAGCTTCTTGATGCCCTTGACCGCCTCCTTGCCTTCCTGTCCGATGATGAACTGGCGGGCCATGCCCTCAATGTTGGAGCGGATGGTCTTGTTGAGCACCTTGGCCACGAGGCCGCCGCCGATCTTGGTCTTGCTGGCGCCCCACTTGAGCACGTCGGGGATGTTGGAATCCTCGCCCGCAAAATATTCCTCGATGTGCCTCGAAAGGGATTCCGAGGTGTTGAGATAGGGCAGCACGTCCACGAAGCGGAACATCTGGACCTTGAAGTCCTCGTTCTTCATGGACCAGTCCATGACCTTGCCGGTCCACCAGCCCTTATTGAAGATGGAGGGCGCCTCGCCCGAGATGGACTGGAAGAACTCCTTGCCCCGGGAAACGATTTTCGGATCGATGTCCTTGATGTCGATGCTCATGTTCCTCTCCTTGATGCGTTTCGACCTTCCCCCACGCCCCCTTTCGGGGCCGCGAAAAGCGCGGGGGAGGTCGCCATTCGGACCGCCTAGTGCGGTTCGTCCCCGTTCGTGACCGTTTCCGGCGCGACGGGAATCCCTCTCGATTCCTTGACGGTTGTCAGCACTATGGTGGAGTTGGTATCCCTGACAGTGGGAATGGCGCCGAACCTGGCGAGGATGCGTTGCAGGTCTTCCGTGCTTTCCACTCGGACCTTGACGAGGTAGGGTGCCTGTCCTGCGGTGTAGTGCACTTCGAGCACTTCCGGGATCTTTGCGAGTTCCCGTCCGGTCTCGAAGCTGCCCGCCGGCTCGTCGGTGAAGACCATGGTGAACGCGGTGAGCTTTCGTCCCACCTTGTTCTGGTCCACCACCGCCTCGTACCCGGTGATGAAGCCCTTGCGTTCGAGCTTGCGAACGCGCTCCAGCACCGCCGAGGGGGCCTTGCCGACCTGTCTGGCGATCTCGGCATTGGAAATTCTGCCGTTTTCCTGAAGTATGTTCAGGATAACTCTGTCAAGTTCGTCGATAGTTCTCTCACTCATAATAATAAAGAATATTCTTCTGTCATAGTCCTGTCAAGCATGGAGGGTGCACGTCAGACAGTTTTTGCCAATCTTCATTCGCTGGGGTAGGGTCTCGAAATGGTGGAATCTTTCAAACCTGAAAGGTGGTCATGGCCGAAAAAGGCGGTATGAATCATTCCGGTGCCGCGGGAATACGCAGCAGGGTCTCCGGCGGCGAAACCGTGGTTGAGCTTTCCGGGCGTCTGGACGGCGGTTCCGTTGGCGCGCTCTGGGAAAGCGCCTTGCAGGCCGTGTCGGGCGATCAGCAGCAGGTGATCCTTGACTGCGGGGACGTGGACTATCTGGACGGCTCCGGTGCTGCGCTGATGGTCATGATGCGCGACGCCGCGCAAGAGCGCGGCGCGTATGTGAGGGTGCGAGGCCTGCGCGATGAGTTGCTGCGGGTCCTTGAAATGACCTGGGCCTGCAAGCGCCCGAAGTGGGACGACCGGGAAGACGACCGCAGGGGGCTGCGGGAAATGATCGGCGCCAAGGCCTCCATCGGGGTGAACGACCTGCTTCAGTCCCTGAGTTTTGCCGGGGAGATGATTTACATCTTCTATCTCTGCCTGCGGCGTCCGAGCACGTTGCGTTGGAAGGACGTGCTGCTCTCCTGCGTGCGGGTGGGCGTGGACAGTATGCCCATCATCCTGCTCATCGGTTTTCTGATGGGGCTTATTCTCTCTTTCCAGTCCGCTGTGACGCTGCAACGCTTCGGCGGCGAGATTTTCGTGCCCAACATGCTCGGGCTGGTGATGTTTCGCGAGATGGGGCCGCTGGTCACCTGCATTCTGCTGGCTGCGCGATCCGGCTCTGCGTTTGCCGCCGAAATCGGGACCATGAAGGTCAACGAGGAAGTGGATGCGCTGAAAACCATGGGGTTATCTCCGGCGCGCTTTCTGGTCTCGCCAAAGCTCATCGCCTCGGTGACCATGGTGCCGCTCATGACGCTTTTCTTCAACTTCGCCAGCCTGCTGGGCGGTCTGATTGTCATGCTCTCGCTGGGATATCCGAGCGTGACCTTCACCTCGCGGGTTTTTCAGAACCTTCAGTACGGCGACTTTGTCGGTGGAATGCTCAAGGCGCTGGTGTTTAGTGTGCTCGTGGCGGGCGTGGGGTGTCTTCGCGGCCTGCAGACGCGCTCCGGAGCCAGTTCGGTGGGCGACTCCACTACGAGCGCGGTGGTCTCGGCCATCATCCTCATCGCCTTCGCGGACGGAATTTTCGCCGTGGTCTACTATTATCTGGGGTTATGATCATGAAGGATGCTCCGGTCATACAGGTTCAAAATCTCACATGCGCCTACGACGACTTCGTTGTGGTGCGCAATGTGAGCTTCGACGTTCATGCCGGAGAGGTCTTCGTGATTCTGGGCGGCTCCGGCTGCGGGAAGAGCACGGTGCTCAAGCACATCATTGGCCTGTACGAGCCCGTCGAGGGGAGCATCATGATTCACGGCAGGAATATGGCCACCGCCACAGAAGCGCAGCGGCAGGAGATCATGCGCGATTTCGGCGTCATGTACCAGATGGGCGCGCTGTTCGGGTCCATGTCGCTCCTGCAGAACGTGATGCTGCCGTTGGAGGAGTTCACGGATCTGCCCCGTCAGGCGCGCGAAATGGTAGCCATGGCCAAGCTTGCCATGGTGGGGCTGGAGCAGTTCGCCTACAATCAACCGGCCACGCTTTCCGGCGGGATGCAGAAACGCGCGGCCATCGCCCGCGCCATGGCCCTTGATCCGGGCATACTTTTTCTGGACGAGCCGAGCGCAGGGCTCGACCCCGTCACCTCGGCCGAACTGGACGAGCTGATCCGGGGGCTCTCGCGCAATCTCGGCATCACCTTCGTCATCGTTTCCCACGAGCTTGCCAGCATCTACAGCATCGCAGACCGCGTGATAATGCTCGACCGGGCCAGCAAGGGACTCGTGGCGGAGGGCGATCCCCGCCTGCTCCGCGACCGGCCCGGCAACGAGGTGGTGGGACGATTCTTCAACAGGCAACCGCCCCAGTCGGCGGGACGCGAGACATGCCGCGTTCCGGTCGAGGAGGATGCATGATCCGCAAACAGGACTATCTTAAGCTCGGGACCTTCGTCATCCTCGGCACGCTGCTGCTGGTGGCCATGGTGGTGATTCTCGGTGCCGGACAGTATTTCAAGAAGACCCTGACCGTGGAGACCTACATCAAGGAATCCGTGAACGGGCTGGACATCGGCTCGCCGGTCAAGCTCAAGGGCGTCAAGGTCGGCTCCGTGTCGGAAATCGGTTTCGTCCATAATCGCTATACCGACGAATACCGCTACGTGCTCGTGGAGTGCGAGCTTGATCTGGATCGTCTCGGCGCGGAAGACGCCGACAGCTATGCGGACAAGATTCGTGAAGATGTCAAACGCGGCCTGCGCATCAAGCCGAATACCATCGGACTCACCGGACAGCTGTATCTGAATATCGATTACGTGCCGCCCGGAACCAATCCGCCGCTGCTTATCGACTGGCAACCGGAAAACGTCTACATCCCCTCGGTCTCAAGCACCATGAACCGCCTCGAAGCCGCGGTGGACAACGTCAGCAACTTCGTGAAGGGCTTGTCCAAGGACGATGTGGAAACCATCATCTCCAAGATTCGCGACATCGTGGAAGCCGTCGGCAAGTTCGTGAAGACCGATGACGGTAAGGCCATCGGCAAGCTGATTCGGGCCAATCTGGTGCAGACGGAAAAGACCCTGCGGCGCTTGAACGAGCTGTTGGCCGCGCCCGAGGCCGAGACCATAATACCCGATGGGGCGCACGCCATGGCAGGATTGCGGGAAATAGTGGAGAAGGGCGGCGACGACGCCGTAGCCGCGCTGGGCGACGCGCGACGGGCCATGAAGGCTTTCCGCAGCGCATCCACCGCGCTCGACCGTTTCCTGAGCAATCCTGAAATGGCCGACAACATGGAAGAGTTCGGTAAGGCCCTGCGCAATATCAATGAAGCCTCGTCTGAAGTGAAGGTCTCCATAGCCAAGCTGCACGCCGTGCTCAACCGTCTCAACGCCATCAGCGCCGGGCAGCAAAGCAACATCCGCTCTATCTTGGATGATGCCCGCGTACTCATGGAGAATCTCAAGGAAATCAGTGGAGAAGCCAAGGAATACCCCTCCGGTGTCATCTTCGGCGCTCCCCCGGCAAAACGAATCCCCGGAGAATCCCGATGAAAAAGACCTCATATCTGCTGCTGGGGCTGCTGCTCGTGGCCTCACTGACCGCCGCCTGCGTGAACCTCAAGAACCGTCCGTTGGAACGCCGGAGCTTCGTGCTTGAAGTGCAGCGCGACGAACAGCCCCGGGAGGACAACGGAAAACTGCTGCGGCTGGGCAGGCTCGGGATAACCCCGGTCTACGGCGGCAAAGGGCTGGTCTACCGTCTTGAGAACGGCGAGGTGCAGTCGGATTATTACAACGAGTTTTTCTCCTCGCCGGAGTTGATGCTTTCACTGGAACTCTCCCGCTGGCTGCGCGAAGCCGCGTTTGCGGATGTGGTTCCGCAGGACAGCGCCGCCATTGCGGATGCTTCGCTCGAAGGGGTGGTGACCGCGCTGTACGGAGATTTCAGGAAGGCAACGCCGGAAGCGGTGGTGGAGATGCAGTTTTTTCTCGTGGATGAGCGGGGTGGGACAGGCGTGCTGTTCAACCGCACCTATCTGCAACGGCAGCCGCTTGAAGAAAGCAGTCCGGAGGCGGTGGTGAAGGGAATGAATCTGGCGGTGGAGAAAATCTATTCCGAACTGGAGTCGGATATGTCCTCGGCGCTTTCCGCCTCTGGTTCCTGATCCAGCCTGTTCAACGCAACCCTGAGCTGGTCGAGCTCCATGGGCTTGGCCACGAAGCCGTCCATACCCGCCTGAGCGAACTTGTGCCGCTCCTCTTCCAGAACGTGAGCGGTCATGGCAATGACCGGAACATCCGGTGGGGTGGCGCTCTCCCGCATCCGGCGGATCATGCGAGTGGCGTCCATGCCGTTGATTTCAGGCATTTCGATGTCCATGAGCACGCAGTCGAAGCGTTCCCTGTGCAGCGTGTCGAGTGTTTCGCGGGCATCCTGACAGGCCACGGCGCTGTGGCCGAGGTTTTCCAGAAAACGCAGGGCGGCGATGCGGTTGACGCGGTCGTCGTCCGTCACCATTACCCGCAGGGACTTCGTTCCCTCCTGTTCGTGCGTATGCTCGTCGGGAACGTCCTCTGAAAGCGGCAGCAACACGGCCACGGTGGTGCCCCGCTCCACTTCGCTGTCGATGCAGACGCTGCCGTTCATCATGTTCACCAGCCTGCTGATGATGCTGAGGCCGAGTCCGGCTCCGGGCCGTTTCGGGTTGGGGCCGCTGAGCACCTGGTAAAAGGCGTCGAATACTCTGGGCAGCTTGCCCTCGGGGATGCCCGCGCCAGTGTCCTCCACCATGAAAAGATAGTGCCGTTTGCCGTGCAGGACATGGTGAAGACGCGTGACGCTGACCTTGATTTGCCCACGATGCGTGAACTTGATGGCATTGCCGAGCAGGTTGAACAGAATCTGCTCCAATTTGCCGAGGTCCGTGATGACCTTGGTGGGCAGCTCTTCCGGGATGCTGACGTTCATGCTGACGCTGTCCGGAAGCTGGACCTGCATGCTGCGTGTAATGGAGGTGATCACCCGTCGGATGTTGACGGGCTCCTCGTGCAGTTTCAGGTTGCCGGATTCCGCGCTGGTCAGGCTGAGCAGGTTGTTGATGATACGCAGCAGCGACTGTCCCGAGTCGTAGGCGACTTCCACCTGCTCCTTGTATTTTTCATCCAGCTCGGAGCCGTGCAGAAGCTGGAGCATGGCCAGCACGCCGTTGAGCGGTGTCCGCAGCTCGTGGCTTATACTGGCGAGAAAATGGGTCTTGGAGCGGTTGGCCTGTTCGGCCTGTCGTCTGGCTTGATGCACATGCTCTTCGGCGAATTTGCGCTCCGCGATGTCCTGAATGATGCCCATTGCGCGAACCGGAGCACCTTCCTCGTTTCTGGAAACGACCCTCCCGGCTCCCAGCACCCATATCCAGCCGCCGTTGCCGTCGAGCATCCGGCACTCCACGCTGAAGGCATCCGAATTGCCGGTGATGTGTTCGAAAGCCTGATTGAACACGGCACTGCGGTCGTCCGGGTGTATCCGTTCCTTCCATTCCGAGGGCCGCGTGGGCATTTCTTCCGGGGACATGCGCAGGATGGCTCCGGCCTGATCGCTGTAGAACATCCGGCCTTCTTCGCCTTCCCATCTCCAGTAACCGGCTCCGGCGGCGGTGATGGTCAGTTCGAGGTCATGGTGGTTCTGCCGTGTTTTGCGCTGTTCTTTATCAACGGTGTTGAGATAGCCCTGAATGAGGGAGTAGACGAGTAGGGCGGTGACCAGAACGTAGAACCAGCCCTTGAAGGTCTGTAGGCGGAAAATCAGTTCGGGGTCATGCACCAGCCATTCGAGCACGCTGTCCGAAAGGAGAATCCAGAGACAGCCTACAAGCGCATAGACGCCTGCAATGAAGACCGCGGCCTTGTGCGGGGAATGTATGTTGCGCGCCATGGAATCCCCAGAGGTTCTGTTACCGGTGCAAAACAGCCAGTCGCAAGCATACCTCGCCTGCGCAACCATACAAGTATAAAATTATTCCAGCATGCCGTGTTCGGTCAATTCGGCTTCCATGCTTTCCCACTGGGCAAATGCCGTCTCAAGCTCGGCTTCAAGCGACTCCATCCGCTCGGTCAGGTCCGCGACTTCGGTGCCGGCCGATTTGTAGAGTTCCGGATCGCCAAGTTTCTCCTGACACTCTTCGATGCTCTTTTCCAGTTCTTCGATATGACCGGGCATCTCCTTGATGTCCTCGGCCATCTTTTCCAGGCGGAACTTGTCCTTGTAACTGAGTTTGGGCTTGCGGGCAGGGGCTTTTTCCTTGCGTGGTTTCTCATCTTTGGGCGGGCAGGAGGAAGCGGGCTCGGGCTGTCCGGAGGGACGCTGGCGGAGCCAGTCGTCGTAGCCGCCCACGTATTCGTTCACGCGGCCACCGCCTTCCAGCGCCAGTGTGGAGGTGGCGACGTTGTTGAGGAATTCGCGGTCATGACTGACCAAAAGCAGGGTGCCGGAGTAGTCGAGCAGTATTTCCTCAAGCAGCGCAAGGGTTTCCACGTCAAGGTCGTTGGTCGGTTCGTCCATGACCAGCACGTTGGACGGGCGGGTGAACAGCCGTGCCAGCAGCAGGCGGTTTCGCTCGCCGCCGGAGAGCACGTGCACCGGAAGCTGTGCGCGGTCCGGCGTGAAAAGAAAGCGCTTGAGCCAGCCCATGACGTGGACCCGCCGATCGCCGACGGAAATGAAGTCCGCCCCCTGCGCGATGTTTTCGCGGGCGGTCTTGGTCATGTCCAGGGTTTCGCGGTGCTGATCGTAATAGACCACTTCGAGGTTGGTGCCGTGGCGCACTGATCCGGACTGGGGTTCGAGTCTGCCCAGCAGCAGGCGCAGCAGGGTGGTCTTGCCCGCACCGTTGGGACCGATGACCCCGACCTTGTCTCCGCGCATGATGGCAGTGTTCAGTCCGGAAACCACGGGCGAGTCGCCGTAGCCGAAGCACAGGTCCCGGGCTTCGGTAACGAGCTTGCCGGTGCGCGACGCCTCCTGCACGAGCATGTCCGCCTTGCCGGGCCGTTCGCGTCGCTGGGAGCGCTGTTCGCGAAGCTTGCGCAATTCGCGCACGCGGCCCATGTTGCGGGTGCGTCGGGCCTTGATGCCGGTCCTGATCCACGCTTCTTCCTGCGCCAGCTTTTTGTCGAAGTTCTTGCGCTGCCGCTCTTCGGATTCGAGGTCGTGTTCCTTGCGTTCGAGATACGCCTCGTAGCCGCAGTCGTAGCTGGTGAGCACGCCGCGGTCGAGTTCGAGAATGCGGGTGGAGAGGTTGCGCAGAAAGGCCCGGTCGTGGGTTACGAAAAGAATGGTCTTGACCCGGCGTTTGAGGAACTGCTCCAACCAGACGATGGCCTCGATGTCCAGATGGTTGGTGGGCTCGTCCAACACCAACAGGTCCGGCTCGCTCACGAGGGCGCGGGCGAGTAGGGCGCGGCGCTGGTTGCCGCCGGAAAGCGTGTGGAACTGCTGGTCCGCGTCAAGGTCGAGGTGCGATATCACGGTCTCCACGGTGCGGTGCGCCTCCCAGCCTGATTCGGCCTCGATGGCGGCCTGCGCTCGCTCCATGGCGGCGATGAGGCTGGTCTCGTCCCCCTCGCCGGTTTGCAGGCGGTGGCTTGCCTCGTGGTACGCGACCAGATGCCTGCCCAGATTCCCCAGCCCCTGACAGGCAACCTCGTACACCGTGCCTTCGACCCCTTCCGGCACTTCCTGCGGCAACATGGCCACATTGGCGCCTTGCGAAAGAGCGATGTCGCCCGAGTCGGCGGCAGTGTCTCCGCTGACTATCTTGAGCAGCGTCGATTTGCCTTCGCCGTTCCGGCCCACGAGACACACGCGTTCGCCCGGCTCCACAAGGAAGCTCACGTTGTCAAGCAGCGTGGTTCCGGTGAAGTTGAGGGTGACGTCCTTGACGTTCAGCAGCGCCATGATCGTTTATTCGGCCTTTGCCGCGGCGGCCATGAAGGTCTTGAGGCGTTCGTCGTAGGGCGGGTGCTTGAAGAACGCGGAGCCGGAAACGAGGACGTCCGCACCGGCTGCCACCAGTTCCGGGGTGTTGTCCGGAGTCACGCCGCCGTCGATCTGGATGAGGGTCTCGGCGCTGTGGGCGGTGATCATGCCCTTGAGTTCGCGCAGCTTGTCCATGGTGAACGGGATGAACTTCTGACCGCCGAAGCCGGGGTTCACGGACATGAGCAGCACCATGTGCAGTTGCGGGATCAGATATTTGATGACTTCGAGCGGGGTGTGCGGATTGAGCGAGACCGCAGGCTTGCAGCCTGCATCCACAATCTGGGCGCAGACGCGTTCCAGGTGGGCGCACGCCTCGGCGTGCACGCAGATGAGGTCGGCCCCGGCACTCGCGAACTCTTCAATGTAGCGGCCCGGATCATCGATCATCAGGTGGCAGTCGAAAAAGAGGTTGGAGCGCTTGCGCATGGCCTTGATGATGGGCGGACCGAAGGTGATGTTGGGCACGAAACTGCCGTCCATCACGTCGAGATGGACCCATTCGAGTCCGGCGGCTTCGAGGGCTTCAAGTTCCGCCTGCATGTTGGCGAAGTCTGAGGAAAGCATGGACGGGGAGAGAATCATTGCACTTCTCCGTTTCTTGTAATGAATAAGACCGTTGCCGCATCAGGTGCGGCAACGGTCTTGTAGTTCGTTTATTGCCGAAGGGCAACCCGTGGCAGGACGGATCAGGCCTTGAGCTCCTCCACAAGAGTGCGGACTTCGGCGGCCAGGCGGGCCAGATCGGCCACGGCGGAAGCGGACTGCGACATGGCTTCGTCCATCTCTGTGGCTTGCTCGTCCACGTTGGCCACGGTACGGGTCACTTCCTCGCTGGTAGCGGACTGCTCCTCGGCGGCGGTGGCGATGTTGCGCACCCGGTCATCCGTGGTGGCGACGATGCCCACGATGGAGGACAGGGCCTCGCCCGCGTTGTCCGCCAGTTCCGTGGCCTGTCCCACTGCCGTGACGGCTTCGCGGATGGCGGTGGCGTTCTGCTCCGCGCCGGTGCGGATGGAAGAGACAGCGGTTTCCACCTCGCCGGTGGCCTGCATGGTCTTCTCCGCCAGTTTGCGAACCTCGTCCGCGACCACGGCGAATCCTCGTCCGGCCTCGCCAGCGCGGGCAGCCTCGATGGCAGCGTTGAGCGCCAGCAGGTTGGTCTGGTCAGCGATGTCGTTGATGACGTTCATGATGTCGCCGATGTTCTCCACCTTGACGCCAAGATCCTTGATGGAGCTGTCCATGGCGTCCGCCCGGTGCTGCACTTCCTGAATGGCGCTGACCACCTGCTTGACCACCTGCCCGCCGTCGGTGGCGTGCTGGTTGGCGTTGGCGGCATTCTCTGCAGCGTCGGAGGCGTTGCGGGCGATCTCGATGACCGTGGAGCTCATCTGCTCCATGGCGCTGGCGGCCTCGGCGCTCATGGACTTCTGGTTGGCGGCGCCGCGCTTGATCTGCTCCATCTGAACGGTGAGCTGTTCGGCGGCGGAGGAGAGGTTGGACACGATCTCCTCGGCGCGGTCGGCGGATTCCATCATGCGCTTCTGGGCATCCTTGATGGAGGTCTGGTCCATGATGATCTTGAACGCGCCCACGACCTTGCCGTGTTCGTCGTGGATGGGCGTGCCGATGTATTCGATGTCCATGCGTCCGGCATCCGGACGCGCCTCGGCGTTGGAGCGCGAAACCTCGTCGCCGTTGATGGCCTTGAGGCAGGCGCAGTCCTCGGTGTTGCAGTCTGTGGTCCGGAAGTGCTCGAAGCACTTGGCTCCCACCAGCGCGTCGGGCTCTGCCTCGCCCTGCTGTGCGCCGAGCTTGTTCATGTAAATGATGTTCTTGTCGGTATCCACGGCCATGACCGGAAGCGGCAGGTCGTCCAGCAGGCCGATCAGGGTGTCGGCCATGCCGTTGGCGTTTTCGATCATCTCGGCATACGCGCCCTGGAACTTGGTCTCGTCGCCCCTCGTGTTCAGGCGACCTTCGCGGATGTTCTCAGCCACGTGCTCGAAGTCGCCCAGCACCTGCTTGAGGTTGTGCGGGATGCGGCTGATGGCGGTGGCGATGCGGCCGATCTCGTCGCCGCGGTGGACGTCCAGTTCGGCGTTGAGGTCGCCTTCGGCCACGGACTGGGCAAAGCGTTCCGCCTTGCGCAGCGAGCGGGACACGGACAGCGCGAAGAACAGTGAGGCCAGAAGCGAGATGCCCGCAGCGATGGCGGCCATGACACCCATGCCGACCAGTGCGGCGGACTCTGCCTGATTGGCGCTCTCGACGGCTTCGGCCTTGGCCGGGGCAATGAATTTGGAGATAAGGGATTCAACGGCATCGGTCGCGGCCTGCGAGTTGTCGTTGATCTGTTTGCGGATGACGACTTCCTGCTTGCTGATCTCGGTCAGCTTGTCGAGGTTCTTCTTGAGTCCCTTGAGGATGTCGCCGAGCTGCTTGGAGGTTTGTTCCAGTTCCTTGTTTCCGGCAACTGCGTCTTCCCATTCAAAAAGACCGCTGCCTGCCATGGCGAGGTCGTTTTCAATGGCGTTGAGCAGCTTGGCATCGGAGGAATAAACGTATTCATGAATCCCGGCCACGGCCTTGTTGACCGGTCCGGCGATTTTCTCTTCGAGAATGACCTGCATGTTGTACCAGCGGACAACGGCTTCCATGTCGCCGTCGGCCTGGCTGAACTGACGCTCGGGGGAAATGACCATGGTCACCGACTGGCGCAGTTTTTTGGACAGGTCCTGTGCGAGGTTGTCTGTATATACCAGCGTTCTCTTCCGGTCTCGGACGAGGTTGCGGTATTTGGCCATGGCGCTTTCGATGCCCTAGATGCGTTCGGCAACCGGTTTGCCCTGCTCCAGTAGTTCCGGGTGGTCCTTCACGGACTCGGCCCATCTGCTGAAACCGCCACGGGCCTTGCTCATGGCCCGCGCATACTGAATGTAGTTGGGCTGATTCGGGCTATGCATGTAGATATGAATCTTGTTGTTTGCTTTTAAAAGATTCATGACCACACGCTGTTGCATGGTGCTGTCGATTTCGGTCCAGTTGCTGTAGATGGTCAGTTCCTGCCCCACGGAACTGATGCCCCTGTACCCGGCGAAAATGATGAGTGCGGCTGCTGCGAGGGTGATGCAGGCAAGCGCCAGCTGCTTGCCCAGCATGCTGATTTTGTTGAACACGAGAACCTCCTGCGTGAGCGTCTTGAAGTTTTGGCGCTACCACAAGAAGTTTCTTTCGTCACAGCCTTGTAGCAAAAATTAATATACGAATATCTGATATCGCGCAGGTGGTTGAATAAAAAAAGGGAGCCGACTGAACGGCTCCCTTGGCAATACTTTACTCAATCGGACTGAGAACTATTTCTCCATTCGAAAATCTACCTTGATTTTGAACATTTTTTCGGCGGGGAGGTTCAGAATCTTAATTCCGGTTTTTTCGGAAATTTCTGAGAGAATCGCCTCCACGGCGTCCATGTCCGGGGCGATGAGTGCGAACCAGACGTTGAACTCGTTCTCGCGCAGATAGTTGTGCGTGACGCCGTCATGTCGGTTCACTTCCGCCACGAACTCGTCCATTTTCTCTTCGGGAACGCTTGCGGCGCACAAAGTGGACTGCCAACCGAGCTTTTTCGATTGGAAATTGGCCCCCATGCGTCGGATGAGGCCGGACTCCTTGAGCGCGCGCACGCGGGCAAGGGTCTCGCCTTCGGTCAGCCCCACCTGATCCCCTATCTCCTGATAGGGCCGGGAGGTCAGGGGGAAGTAGGACTGGATGATGTTCATGATTTCCTTGTCGTAACTGTCCATCATTCCCCCTTGGGCTTCTTCTTGGGCTGGTAGGAGCACAGCGGTTCGGCCTCAAGGTAGCTGCCTTTCATGGTCTGGGCGCGTGCCCGGCAGCCGCCGCAAACCCGCTCGTACTCGCAGTGCCCGCACTTGCCCTCGTAGACGTCGGGGTTGCGCAGGTTCTTGAAATGAGGCGTGTTGCGCCACAGCTCCGGGAAGGGAGTCTCCAGCACGTTGCCGCAGTCAAGGTCGAGATAACCACAGGGCTGTACCCGTCCGCGGTGGGAGATGAAGCAGAAACCAACGCCGCCGAGGCAGCCGCGACTCACCGCATCCAGCCCGAAGTTTTCGAAGTTCACCGGCACGCCTTCCTCCTTGGCCCGCTGACGCAGGATGCGGTGGTAGTGCGGCGCACAGGTGGCCTTGAGCTGCATGTTGGTGGTTTTGCGGAAGTCGTAGAACCAGTTGAGTACTTCCTCGTACTCGTCGGCGGTGATCACCTGTGTGCCGAGCTCTTCGGCGCGACCGGTGGGGACCAGCAGGAAGATGTGCCACGCTGCGGCTCCGAGGTCTTCGCAAAGGTGGAAGATGTCCTTGAAGAAGGGCAGGTTGTCGCGGGTGACGGTGGTGTTGAGCTGGAACTCGATGCCCGCGTCCTTGAGGTACTGGATGCCCTGCATGGCCTTGTCGAACGCGCCGATTTCTCCACGGAATTCGTCGTGCTGCGCGGCCGTGGGCGCGTCGATGGAGATGGAGCAGCGTTCGATGCCCGCTTCCTTCATCTTCGCGGCGGTTTCCGGGGTGATCAGCGTGCCGTTGGGTGCCATGACGCAACGCAGGCCCTTGCTCTTGGCATAGGCGATGAGTTCATACACGTCGTGGCGCATCATGGGTTCGCCGCCGGTGAAGATGATGATGGGGTTGCCCACCTCGGGGAAGGTGTCGATCAGCGCCTTGGCCTGCTCGGTGGACAGCTCGCCCTCGTAGGGTTCCACGTGCGCCTCGGCCCGGCAGTGTTTGCAGGCGAGGTTGCAGGAGCGGGTGACTTCCCAGGCCACGAGGCGGCAGACCGGACTGCCGTCCTCAAGCGTCATCTTCGGTTTGGTCTCGGCTCCGGGATGGCCCTTGCCGTGCGGGTTACCGCCGGGATGGCCTCCGGGGTGCCCTTCGGGCGGGCAGCCCTTGTTTCCGTGCATATCGTTACCCGTTGAGGAGCCTCAGGGCGTCCTCGGTGAAGTAGGTCAGAATCAGTTCGGCCCCGGCGCGCTTGAAGGATATCAGCGATTCCATCATCACCGCGTCGCCGTCCATCCAGCCGTTCTGCGCGGCGGCCTTGATCATGCTGTATTCCCCGCTGACCTGATAGGCGGCCACGGGAGCGTCGAAGTTCTCACGCAGGGAGCGGATGACGTCCAGATACGGCAGGCCGGGCTTGACCATGAGGATGTCCGCGCCTTCCGCGATGTCGGCTTCGGCTTCGCGAAGGGCTTCGCGGCGGTTGGCCGGGTCCATCTGGTAGCTCTTGCGGTCGCCGCTGGTGGGGCTGTTTTCCGCGGCTTCGCGGAACGGACCGTAAAAGGCCGATGCGTACTTGACTGCGTAGCTCATGATGGGCGTGTTCACAAATCCGGCCTCGTCGAGCGTGTCGCGGATGGCGGCCACGCGCCCGTCCATCATGTCGGACGGGGCAACGATGTCGGCCCCGGCGCGAACCTGCGAGAGCGCGGTCTGCGCCAACAGGTCGAGGGTGGGATCGTTGAGCACTTCGCCGGAAGGGCTGAGCAGGCCACAGTGCCCGTGGGAGGTGAACTCGCACAGGCAGGTGTCGGCGGCCACGATCAGGTCCGGGTAGGCGTCCTTGAGCATGCGGATGGATTCCTGAACGATGCCTTCGTCCGCATAGGCCTGCGAGCCTTCGGGATCCTTTTCGGCAGGAATCCCGAAGAGGATGCAGCTCTTCATGCCCATGGCCACGGCTTCGCCCACGCGCTTTTTCAGCTGTTTCATGGAGAGCTGATGCTGGCCGGGCATGGAGCCGATGGGCTTGCGGAAGTCCTCGTCGTCGGTTTCGACGACGAAGTAGGGCATCATCAGATCCTGCGGCCGCACTTCGTTTTCACGCACCAGCTCGCGCATGGAGGCGGATGTGCGCAGCCTGCGGCCACGATGGAAGTCGAGAAACGACATGGGTGCTCCCTTGCTACAGCGGTTCGCCGGAGATTTCCTCGTCGGTGAGGTAACATGCCGGGTCCTGCGCCCAGAAGTCGTCATAGTAGGCTTCGGCGCGGGCGCGGAAGTTGCCGCCGCAGATGTTCAGGAAGCGGCACTGGGCACAGCGGCCCTTCACGTGGGGACGTTTGTCCTTCATCTTGTGCAGCAGGTCGATGTTGCTGTCGGTCCAGATCTCGGAGAACGGGCGCTCCAGCACGTTGCCGAAGGTGTGGTGACGCATGAACTGGTCCGCGTGAACCTTGCCGTCCCAGGAGATGCAGCCGATGCCGCGTCCCGAGGAATTGCCCTCGTTCCACTTGAGCAGTTCCAGAACTTCCTTGGCGCGCTCGGGATTTTCCTTGAGCAGTCGGAAGTAGACGTAGGGTCCGTCGGCGTGGTTGTCCACGGTGAGGACTTCCTTTTCCTTGCCCTTTTCGAACAGGGCGCGGGTCTCGTCCATGATCAGGTCCACGATGTCGCGGGTTTCCTGATGGGAGAGGTCTTCCTTGATGAGCTCGGAACCGCGTCCGGAGTAGACGAGGTGGTAGAAACAGATGCGGGGGATCTCCATGTCTTCCAGCAGGCGGAAGAGGTGGGGAACTTCGGGGGCGTTCCACTTGTTGATGGTGAAACGCAGGCCGACCTTCAGGCCCTCGGCCTGACAGTTCTCGACGCCCTTGAGAGCCTGCTTGTAGGAGCCCTTCACGCCGCGGAACTTGTCGTGCACCTCTTCGGCGCCGTCAAGGGAGATGCCCACGTAGGACAGGCCGACTTCCTTGAGTTCCTTGGCTTTCTTCTTGGTGATGAGGGTGCCGTTGGTGGAAATGACGGCGCGCATGCCCTGTTCGGTGGCGTAGCTGGCCAGTTCCGGCAGGTCTTCGCGCACCAGCGGTTCGCCGCCGGAGAAGAGCATGACCGGAGCGCCGAACTGGGCGAGGTCGTCGATGATTTCCTTGGCCTTGTCGGTGTCGATGGGGTCCTTGTGTGCGCTGGGGTCCACGGCCTGCGCGTAACAGTGCACGCATTTGAGGTTGCACCGCTGGGTCATGTTCCAGACCACGACAGGCTTTTTGTCCTCGGCGAACTGGAGGAGGTGGGAGGGAAGCTTGCCGGACTCGCGACCGTAGCGCAGGGCGTCCGAAGGCTCCACGGTACCACAGTATAGTTTCGAAATGCCGATCATATGTTCGTTCCTCGGTATTGAAAGGTGTGCGGTTGGCGTATCACAAATGCGAACGGGCGAAAACCCGAAAAAAGAAGGGATGGAACCGGTGTCCACCCCTTTTGGCCCACACCCGTACTATGTAGGGATGCAGGCTTTCAAGTCAAGAATCATTCCTACTCTGCCAGCCGGACTTCCACGCGCCGGTTCTTCATCCGGCCCTGCTCGGTGTCGTTGTCCGCGATGGGACGGGATTCGCCGTAGCCGACAGTTTCGATGAGTTCGGGCGGTATGGCGTGTTTCATGACCAGGTACTTTTTTACCGAGTCCGCCCGTTTGGCGGAAAGGGTGAGGTTGTACCGCTGGCTGGCGCTTGAGTCGGTGTGTCCGGCAACGATGATGGGCTTGCCCTTGAGTTCCGGGGTTTTCAGCGCCCGTGCCAGTTCGTCGAGTAGCGGATAGGATTCGGGCCGGATGGTGGCCTTGTCCAGATTGAACCGGATATCGAGGTTGACGCCGGGCGCGTCCTTTCCGGACTGGGTCAGGTCGCGTTCCATGGCCGAGTCCTCGCCGTTTTGCGACTGGACGCCGGAGTTGTCCGGGGTGTCGCTCATGCCCGTGGATGAGTCGCCGGAACCGTTGGCAGTACCGCTGTACGATCCGCCGGGAGCATCGTCCTGCTGGGAAGCGTTCGGCGGAGTGGTCAGGGCGGTGACGATCTGGCCCTTGTTTCCGGCAAAGGAATAGGGCCGCGCGTCCGGATCCGGCAACCATGATTTGACGGGCACGGCCATGTCGGCGGCGATGTCGGTGACCAGACGGAAGAACGGACTGTCGCTCATGCGCGTCCTGTGGCGGAAATATATCCAGTCCTCTTCAATGCGTTCCTCGATGCGTCCGGACTGCGCCATGCTGAACAGCAGGATGCCGGTCTCCACATTGTAGATGTTCACCTGAAGCGTCATGGCGGTGTCGTCCAGCGTGGACCCTGCGTAAAAATAGGGGACGAAGCCGAGAATCAGCAGGTCCGCGCCGCGTCTGCGCGCTTCGGCCAGCGAGCGGCGTTTGTTGTAGTAGGTGAGCTGCGGGTCCATCTCCAAGGTGGTGAAGAGACGGCGTCGCAGCCATTCGTTCTGGAAAATCTGTCCGAACGTGCGGCCGAGGTGCTTGTGGTCCGGTGTGGGCTGCTGGATATGGAAGGGGTAGAACAGCGCGGTAAGCGGCTTGCGGCTTTTGGCCTTTGGGGCCACGGCCACAACCAGATCGGAGCGCCGGGTCTCGGCGTCGGTGATGATCTCGGTCTGATCGGTCAGGCTTGGATCCACATAGGCGCAGGCCCCCAGAAGGAGCAGCATTGAAAGCAGAAGTATTCGTTTCATGGCGGTACCGGAGTTCGGGTTCGCGATTCAGGGCGCCGGTTTCTTGACGGCGCGGCCTTGGTCGTCCCGATAGAAGCAAGTATCGTACCGTGAAAGAACTACTGGAGTCGCTCGGTCGGGGTGGGCGCCTTGTCGATGGATTCAAGGAGCTGTTCCTTGGACTGGAGCAACCCTTGTCTGAGCAGGATGCGCTTGCCCGTGGAGAGTTTGCGGAATTCGGGCTTTCCTGCGAGGTTTTCCAGACGGGCCATTTCGGTGCGGACGTTCTCTATGAGTTCATGCAATTCTGGGGAGGCGTGGGATACCTGCGAGGCGAGGCGTGCGAGTTCGCCCACCTCGACGGCCATGGCCCTGATGTTCTTCGGGGCCACCTCCCTTGCGAGTGCGCGGCGGGCCTTGATATCCCCCCACCAGTTCTTGAGCCTGTCGAACGCGGCCATGCTCCTCCTACACCGTGGGCATGTAGCTCATGGAGAAAAACACGAGCACCATCATCACCAGCACCGGCAGCACGATGGTCAGCCCCGCCTTGAGGTAGGTTGTCCTGTGCAGGTGTTTCCATGCAATGATAACGAGCACCATGAACCATGAGGAAGATGCGATGAGGCTTCCCTGCTGCACGAAGGTGTTGACCTCGGGGATCAGCCCCAGCAGCAGAGGAGGCGTGGAATAGGCCACCGCACGGAATGTGGCTTCAAATCCGCCGTTGGCCGCTCGCAATATCGAAAGGACCGCATGGTAGAGCCATGCCGCGGCGAACAGGGCCACGGCTCCGGCCACGGGCGAAAGCAGCAGCACGAGGCCCATCTGCATCCCGAGGCTGTCGGTCATGAACTCGGCGGTCTGCCCGTTGATTTGCGGGGGCGGAACAAGACCGGCGTATATATAGATGGAATTGAACAGGTCGTGAATGAGGATGATGAGCAGGGCGAAGACCATTGGCCTGCCGATGCCGTTGCCGAGGGGCATGACGTCGAAGAACATGCGCGGGGCAAGGACGATGCGCTTGATGGTCTCGAAAAGGCCGGGGAAGAAGCCAAAGCGTTCAAGGTCCTCGAAAGGCGGCTTCACCACAGGGACTTCCTCTTCCTGAACGGCCTGCGCCGCCTGTTCGGCCTGCGCCGCCTCCTCTTCGCGCTTGCGGGCCCAGTCGGGCAGCGGCGCGTCATCGTATCCGGCGGGAGATTTTTTCTCGCCTTCTTCACGACGACGTTCTTCCGGCGGCGTCATGACACCGAGTTTGTCCCAGAGCTCCTCACCCCTGTCCCTGGAAGGATCATCCAGTCCGGGCAGCAGATCCTCAGACGCCGGGGGCTCGGTGGGTGCTTCCTGATCCGTCTTTTCCGGTTCTGCGGCAGCGGGCTCGGCCTGCGATGCTTCCGGTTCACCGGAAGCTTCTTCGTCAGGCTCCTTTGCCGGTGCCTGCGCGACGGATTCGGGCTTGAAATCGAACTCGTCGTCGATCTCCCGAAACTTGAACTTGGTCTTGCATTTCGGGCAGGTTGCCGTCTGGGCGCGCGCCGGAATCTTGTCCAGATTCACTTCGCGCTCGAATTTGCATTCCGGGCAGGTGATGATCATTATGAAAATCCTGTATTGGCTGTAATTTTCAGATTTGCCGATTTCTACCGGGAAACATCCCGGGAATCAAGGACGCAATGCGTGCCGGAATCATCCGGGATTGTGCCGCAGACGCAGCAGCGAAGGGCCGCCGGAAAGCCGCTCGTGCGGCAGGGTCGGGTAGTCTTCGTTGAGCGTGTGGCTCAGGTTGCCGCCGGAGGCCGAGTCGAACCGGGCCAGCTTTTCGCGAATGCGCGAGTCATCCTTGCGAAGACGGCTTTCGTGCATAATGGGCAAGTTCAGCAAAATGGCGGCGGGGCCGTCAAGTCCTTCCACGCGTTCATGCACCGGACGGACAAAGTGCGTTCCCTCGCGGCGAAACAACCGCAGCTGAAGATCGGGCCAGAGACCGTATCCCACCTTGCAGCGGGTCTCGTCAGGAAACAGGGTGCGGCGGGGAAACCATACGGCCTGAAAGTCCGATGCCGCCAGCTTCGCAACCTCATCCCACGCACCGCCGGGCAGGGTCTCGTCCGCGTCCAGATACAGCACCGATTCGCCTCGGCATGTCTCCAGCATTCGATTTCGCTGGGAGGCGAAGTCGTCGAGCGGGTTGGCGAGGTGTCTCACCGGACAGGCGCAAGGATAATCTGTTTCGGGGGGCTGCTCGGCATCCCAGACAACCACAAGCTCTTCCAGCCATGACGGAAACTGGGCGAAGAAACGCGCAAGCCCTTCGTCCTTCGGATGCAGGATGGCCGCGGCCGAGAGCGACGGGGTTTCCTTCGCTTCCGGATATGCCTCCGGTTTTGCGGCAGCGGTGATGCGCCGGAGCGCTTCGAGCTCGTCGCGCTTTTCGCCTTTGCCGATCTCCGGGTTCAGCATGAGGCACGCTTCGTCCGGTTGCAGGTCGGCCATGTGGAGCAGCAGAAGACTCGCCCATACCGAAGTGTCGGCGAGGAGAACCGTACGGCCATCTTCTGTGAATATGTCAGGGTGATCGTTGCGAGCTTTCCGGGCAGTCGAGGGCGATGTCTCACAGACTGCCAGCACGGCTTCCGGCGGAAGGGTCGCATCCAGTTCGCCAACAAGCCGGCCGGAGCCGAAGCCGAAGAGAATCAAGACGGGCGAGGGGACGCGCGTGAAAGCCTTGAGGCACCGCTGGGCATGGCGAGCCGTGTCGGACGGAGGGATTGCCGGTCCGGGCTCTTCGTTCAGATGGAATGCCAGCACGGATTCGGTATAGTTGCGTATCAGCGAAAGATTCACGCTTCCTCCACGGATGCAAGGACTTCTTCATAAACGGCTTCAAGCCTGCGGGTAACGATCTGTTTGCGGTACAGTCGCACGGCCTTTTCGCGTCCGGCCTGCCCCATGGCGCGGGCGCTTTCGGGATTGGCGAAGAGCCATTCCAGAGCCGCGCCGTACTCTGCCGCGTTTTTGGCGATGATCCCCGTGACGCCGTCATCCACGAGCTCCAGTTGCGCGTTGTCACGCTCGCCCTCTGCCGGGTGGGTGACGACGGGCAACCCGCAGGCCATGGCCTCGGCAATGACAAGACCGAATGATTCGCCGGTGTCGTTGGCGTGCGCCAGCACCGAGGACTGATCGAGAAATGACGCGATTTCCCTGTCGGTTTCCACCGGGGCGTGGAAGATGACATTGGTGTCCAGCCCGTGCTTGTGAACGAAATCGCGTGCCTCGTCGATGGCTCCGATCACATGATAACGGAAGTCGGGAATCCGTTCCACCAGTGCGGGCAGAAAGGTCAGGGCCATCGCGCTCCACTTGCCGGGATCGGGGCGGGAAATACGTGCCGCCGCAGGGCGGGAGAAATCTCGGTCCGCTCGTGCCGCGGATTCGAAAAGATCGGTATCAACAGGGTTGTACAGGTAGTCGTAGCGAGCCGGATTGCGCCGTATTCCGTTGAGTCGGTGAAAGCGTTCGAGGCAGAAGCGGGAGACGAACAGTGTGCGGGAGATGACGCGGGCTTCTGGACTTGGGTCAAGCCTGCCGAAGACGTTTGTCTCGACTACGGCTGGCGTTCCCGCAGTGCGAAACGGTTTGAGGGTGCCGGGCTCGGTCCAGCCTGCACGGTGAATGTGCGCGATGTGCGGTCGGAAACGCTCAAGCGTCCTGAACAGGTCCATGCCGATGTAGGTGGGGATGCCTTTTTCGCGCAGCATGGCCGCGCGCACTCCGTCCACCGGACTGTGAACCGCGACCTCGAAGCGTTCGGGGTCGAGGGTCTCGGCAAAGGTCTGTATGACCTTCTCCGTGCCGCCGATTCCGAGAGAACCGGCGCAGTGCAGGACTTTGATTCTTTCTGCGGACATGGGTGGAAAATGACACATGGCGGGGAGGAAGTAAATTGCCCCAAGTGAAACGGGGACCGGCTCGTGTCCGGTCCCCGTGGGTGTGCTCTATCGGTTGGCGTTGCTGTACGCGTTGTTGGCCCTGCTCTTGGCCGCGTTAACCTGCGGCTTGGGCGAAACCGGTCGCAACTGCGGTCCGCCGGGCTGTCCGGGGCGCATGGTTCCGGGGTAGCCGTTGGGCGGCGTGGATGGCGTCGGCTTCTGCTCCTGAGCTGGCTTTTGCTCCTGTTGCGCTGCCTGCTGTTCCGCCGGTTTTTGCGCTTCAGGCCGGGGAACGGCCTGCGGAGCAGCGGGGGCGGCAGGCTGGGTTCCGGCCGCACCGTTCTTCTTCTGGGCTTCCGGGATGATCTGCTCGTAGGCGGAGCGGATGCTGTCCATCATCTTGATGACGTTTTCGATCTTCTCGACGTCCAGCTTGATGTTGGCCTGCGTCAGCTCGTTGGTGCAGAACATGTAAATCCCGGCCAGGTTCTTGCTGATCTCGCCGCCTTTTTCCTTGTTGAGGCTCTCGGTGAGCTCATGGATGATGGCCAGAGCCCGTGAAATGAGAATCCCCTTCTTGGCGTAGTCCTTCTTCTCTATTTCGACCTTGGCCTGCCTGAGAAACTTGATGCATGCCTCATAGAGCATGAGCAGCAGTTGTCCCTGTGAGGTGGTTTCCACCTGTACCGCGAGGTATGCCTTTGCCGGATTGGCCATGTGCTACGCTCCTTACCGTGAAGGTCGTTCTTTTCTTATCCCGCAAGCTGCGCGAGCTGACTGCCCAGCGCCTGCTGTTGGTTGTTGAGTTCACCGAGAAGTGCGTCGAGACGGGCGTACTTGTTCTTGAGCATGCGCTCTCTGCGGGCGATGCGCTCGTTTTCCCGTTCGATCTTCTTGTCGATGCCGTCCATGATGTCCCCGTAATTCTCCTTGAGAATCGCGAGGGTGCCGCCTTCATGAGTGGCGTGGTTGTAAGGCTTGGTCAGTTCGGTGAGTTCGTCCACCATTTCGCCGACCTTGCCCTGCCTGATGGCGACTTCGCCGGTGATGGTACCCACCGTGGAGCGGTCGTTCAGGGTGACGGCCAGACCCTTGGGGTCTCCGGAGGTGCAGGTGATCGTCCAGCCGGAGATGTTGCACGGCTCGCCGCCGATGGTGGCGCTGGATATCCCGCCGCCGCTGGTGATGACTTCCAGATCGTAGGTTCCGGCCTTCGTGGTGTCGAGCTGCGAATCAAATGTGAAATCCGAGGAGAGGGACGAGCCCTCGTTGTCAGCTGCGAAGAGTTTGGCGACCGCTTCCGGATTGTTGTTCAGCGCATAGTCCAGCGTGAACTTCTGCTTGTCCGGGTCATCCGTGGTTTCCTCAATGGTCAGCATGCCGAACGTGGGCGAGCTTTCGTCCGTGTCCGTGGTGATGCCGATCTGGCCGAGGGCGGAATAAAAGTCTCCGGTGCCGGTATCAGGGTCGTAATACTGGAACCCGAGTCCCTTCGAGGCCGTGATGTTCTTGAGGTTCTGGTTGATCATCTCCACGCCGTAGTTGCCCGTGAGGATGGATCCCTTGACTTCATCACCGCCGCCCGATGAATCGACCTTGGTCAACGCCATGATCATCGTTCGCACTTCGTTGATCTTGTCCACGACGGTGCGCACGTTTTCCTTGATCTTCTCCGTGTCGGTGTTGACGCCGATGGTGACCGTGGATGCAGGGTCGGCCTGCTTGAGGTTCAGCGAAATGCCTTCGATGACGTCGCTGACAGTGTTGCTGGATCGTTCGATCCATGTTCCGTCGTTGGGATATCCGTCCACCCGTATCTTGGCGTTGGACGCTCCCTGCGTTTCGTCGAAGTCTCCCGCTCCGAAAATGATGCTGCCGGTGTTGGAAATGACGACCTGATTATCCGCGCCGAGGTCGCGGCCGGTGATCTGTAGGTGGTACATCGTGCCGTCGTAGACCGTGGAAGCCCGGATGTACTGCTGGGATTCCGGGTGGGTGTTGATGATGTTGACCAGGGTCTCAAGGTCGGTGCCGGCGGAAATATTGCTGATGGTGTGGCTGGTGCCGGCGTATGAGAACGTGAAGTCGCTGTCCGCGGTGACCACGGAATCCGAAAGCGAGCTTGCGCCCGAGGTGGTGATGAGGACGTCGTTGGTCGCCAGGTTGCCCACCACGACGGAGTGGCTTGCTTCCTGCGCGTCCGAGGTGGCTGTGGCGGAAAGGATGGTGCTGTTGGAGCTGCTGACGTTCTTGGAGAGGAACTCGTTCATGGTGTCCAGCGAGGTGAGCGTGGACCTGAGCGAGACCATCTTGGAGTTGAGCTCGTCGAATTGTTCGACCTTGGCTTCCCAGCTGGATCGCCATTGCTCAAGACTGGTGACACGACGCTTCTCGATCTTCATGAGCCCGTCGATGAGCTCATTGAAGTCGGTGCCGTTGCCGAGTCCGGCGAAGTTTATCTCTCCAGAAAGGTAGTCAGACATTGAGGCGTCCTCGTGGGGAAAAAATTTCCTTTTTCGATGGTTCGCCCGTCATTTTGCAAGGTCGGTGCCATCTAAAGACGAGGGCCGGACAACCTCTCGGTGCCCGGCCCCTTGAGTCGTCTTTAGGCTGCGACTGCCGTCATCGTTAGCCGATGAGGGACAGGGCCATCTGCGGCAGGCTGTTCGCCTGGGACAGCATGGACACGCCTGCCTGGGTCAGGATCTGGTTCCTGGTGAAGCGGGTCATTTCGTTTGCCACGTCCACGTCGGAAATCTGCGATTCTGCGGCCTGGGTGTTTTCGGCCTGGATACCCAGAACGGAAACGGTGTTTTCGAGCCTGTTCTGAAGCGCACCGAGGTTTGCACGGATCTTATCCTTGGAGATGATCGCGTCGTTCAGCTGGCTCAGGGACTCCTGTGCAAGCTGCTGGGTGGAGATCGACTTACCGGCGGAAGTGGTCGCGCCGAGGCCGACACCCAGAGCGGATGCGGTGGAGGTGCCGATGGACACGTAGTAGTAGTCCTCGGCGCAGTCGTTACCGGTACCAAAGTGGACCTTCATGGGACCATCGGCCTTGAGCCCGGAACCGTCATGGTCGCTGTTTTCACCGGACATGGCACCGTTGAGCAGGTAGATGCCGTTGAAGTCGGTGGAGCTGGCGATACGGGTGATTTCCGAAGCCATGGCCTGATATTCGGAGTCGATGATCAGACGCTGGTCGGAGTTGTAGGTACCCGTGGATGCCTGCTGAGCGAGTTCCTTCATACGGATGAGCTTTTCGTCGATGACGCCGAGGGCGCCGTCAGCGGTCTGGATCAGGGAGATCGCGTCGTTTGCGTTGCGGATACCCTGGTTCAGGGAAGAGACTTCCGCGCGCATGAGTTCGCGAACCGCGAGGCCTGCTGCGTCATCCGCAGCGGTTCCGATACGAAGACCGGAGGACAGGCGCCTGGTGGATTCAGACAGAGCTCCGAAGGAGTCCGACAGGTTACGGGCGGCGTTCATCGCAGACAGGTTGTTATTAATAACGAGAGACATGGTTTCCTCCTTGAAACTGTTAGGCTTCCTTGCCTATGGATAACCGCGTTGGCCAATCCGTTGCGGTTTTCCACGTCCTGTTGCTTGCCTCATCGTCCTTCGCCGGGAAAACTTTAGGCTGTTTTATGCTTTTTTATTCAAGAATGTTTGCGCCGATAGCCAAGGGCTGGCGGGGGATGCGCAGTGACGGGAGGAAGAGCGGCGCCGCTCTTTTCAGGAAAAAGTTCGTCGCATGACCGAGGCCAGCTCCGTAATGCGGTGACGATAGGTGTGGCGGGCGAGGATTCTTTTGCGGGCTGCTGCTGCCATTGACCGTCGTTTGTCCGGCGCGGACAGGAACTCCTCAAGCATTGCGGGGAGTTCTTCGGGGCAGGCGTAGGTGGCGCATTCCGTGCCGGGGTCGAAGAGCGATTCAAGCTGTCTGCGGCTGTCCGTGAGCAGGAACCCGCCGCAGGCCGGGACGTCGAAGACCCGCTGATTCACCGCCCCCTTCATTTGAAGGCTGGTACAATTCAGGTTGACCTTGGCACAACGATAGAAACCGGGCAGGTCGTCGTAATAATCCAGCTGCGACACCCGTTGCCAGCCGTATTCCGGGAGCACCTGAGTCCAGCCTTCGTCTCCGGCGATATGCGGGTGAAACGGGAGCGTCTGCCGGATGCACTCCTGCCGGTACCGGCGGGTTGCCTCAAAGGTGAGCAGGGACTCGTAGGCCTGTGCACTCGCCATGTCCACGACGCCGTCGAGCAGGGCGGCCAACTCGGGCCGCGTCTCGCGCAGGAAAGATGACGGAGACGGATGGCCGGACTCTCCGAATGCAAGGGCCAGTCTTTGCCAGTCTTCGAGCAACGGGCCGGGGACGCGGGCGGCTTCGAGGAATCCTGAAATTTTTCCCTGCATGGAGTTGCCCACGAAGGAAACGTCGGCGGCCCACTCCTTGCGACACTGTCCGCCGTCCGGAGCGAAAAGCGTCTCGTCCGTTCCGAGCGGCAGCCAGTGGACGTTCTTGTATCCCAGCCCCCGCATCTGCTCCAGCGAGTCCTCGTCGTAGCTGAACAGCGTGACGCGGTCGGAACTCAGCCGCGGGTATCGGTAGAGGATGAGATAAGGGTTATCCACGAACCACGATGCCAGCGGCAGATTCAGCCGCTCAAGCAGTTCCATGAGCCGTCCATCGCGGTCCAGTCCGAAGTGGTTCACGGTCAGGGCGAAATCCGGCTTGAATTCCACGGTGGCGGACAACAGTTCCTTTATGAATGCATCACTGCCCCGGCCGCCCTTGGGAGTGTTCACGGTGCGGGAGGGTATTTCGAGACGATCCAGCGTTCGAATTATCTCCCTGTTGAGGAAATAGTCGGTCTCGAAAAACAGGATTCTGGGCTTCTCGTTTTGGAATTTTGGATACCGCACGGCCTCCCAGAAGTCCGCAGGTGGTGACTGATCCAGTTCCGCTCCAAGCGCCGTGTAGAAACCGCCCCGAAGCCGTTTGTGAAAGGGGAGGATGACGGGCTTGAGGCTGCCGCCGTGCTCACCTGCCCAATTGCGCAGGGCTGCGATGATCTCGGCTGCCGTGTTTCCTTCGGGAATGAAAAGGGGAGAGTCCTGAGAAGGGTGGACCCCTGCGGCTTCCAGCAGCGGGGCTTCCATATCCACCAGCGCGACAGGTCGGTTCTGCGAAAGCAGTGTGTTCAGGTTCAGGCCGAGGCCCGCACCGAGCAAAACCGGCAGGTCGCCGTCCTCAAGCTCGTCGAGCAGAGCGGCCTCGCGTTCCGGGCCTTTGCGGCCCCAGACGTGTCGCTTCTTGCCGTCCACCACGGCCACGATATCCGAGAGCGTGCTGCCGTCGCGGATCGGGGTGGCGGACTGGACTGCGGGTTCGGCTGGTATCATGGAAGCTCAGTACCCCGGAGCAATGCCGGGCGCAAGTCCCTGCAACGGAATGCTATCCGTCCCAGTCTCCTTTTTCCTCGATGCGCACGTATTTCTGGAAGGCGTAAAAGGCTCCGGCGCAGGCATTGATGAATCCTGCGCGACCGTCAAGAAAGCCTTTCTTGAGCGCATAGAGTTTGAAGAAACGGCCCAGCCCGTGAGTGATGGCCGGGGTCACGCCGCCGCGCCTGCCCTTGGCGCGCAGGTCTTCCGCTCCCTTCTGGGCGTAATAGTTGATCTTGTCCAGATGATCGAAGAAGTTGCGGTAGCTGTAATGAAGAATGTCGCCGTCGAGGTTGCGGGTGGGGCCTTCGGGTCTGAAATGATAATGGGCGCCGCTGGCGGACAGGGCCATGCGGTCCTTGTTGAAGACGCGTAGCAACCGGTCCGGATACCAGCCGGAGTGCTTCATGAAGCGGTCGAAGTACCACGTGCTGCGGGAGGTGTAGAACCCTGCGTGCTCACCCGGATCGGCAAGGGCGGCCTCGATGGAGCCGCGCAGTTCGTCGGTGATGACTTCGTCCTGATCGAGGCTGACGACCCAGTCCGTTTCGATGTTGGCGAAGGCGAACCGGAACTGTTCCACCGGGCCGGGCCACGGATTCACCAGAACCCGCGCGCCGCAGGATTCGGCAATTTCCACGGTGCGGTCGGTGCTTTCGGAGTCTACCACCAGCACTTGGTCGCAGAACGCCAGCGAACGCAGGCAGCGCTCCAGCAGCCGTTCGCCGTTGAGGGTCAAAACCAGTCCGGTCACTCGCATCGTCGTTTCTTCCTCCTGAAAGATTGCGCGGCATCCTATACTTTTCCCGCCGCGCGGTCCATGCCGGGGTTGTCCGTGCCGACATCAAGAAAAATCGCGAAAAATTCCCTTGACGGCAGGAATTCGGCGATAGAGGGTCCCCGTTGCCGCAGGAAGACTGCCACAGGATGTGCAAAGGGACCGGGGGATTGGACCCCGACGGTTACATGCCATACACCCTAGCCAGCTTCGTCGTAACGAAACAAGGATATACCAAATGAACGACAAACAGCCGAACGGACTCGCTCTGGCCCCGCTGGGCCTATTCCTCGCCATATTCATCGGAACCGGAGCCGTGCTCTCTGCCGGAGGCACGGAGATGGCCTTCTATCAGCTCTCCGCAACCGTCGCCATCCTGCCCGCCATTGTCTGGGCGCTGGGCATGGGCCGGGGAAAGCTCGACGACCGCATCAATATTTTCATCCGCGGCATGGGTGATTCCAACATCATCACCATGTGCGTCATATACCTGCTGGCCGGCGCCTTTGCCGCCACGGCAAAGGCCATCGGCGGCGTGGAATCCACAGTGGCCCTCGGTCTGTCTTTCGTTCCGGCGTCCATGGTGCTGCCGGGGCTGTTCGCGGTGGCCGCGTTCATCGCCACCGCCATGGGGACGTCCATGGGCACCATCGCCGCCATTGCACCCATCGCAGTGGGCGTGGCGGAAAATTCCGACCTCGGCCCGGCGCTGCTTGTGGGAACCGTGGTGGGCGGCGCCATGTTCGGTGACAACCTCTCCATGATCTCCGATACCACCATCGCAGCCACCCGCACGCAAGGGTGCGCCATGGCGGACAAGTTCCGCATGAACTTCAAGCTGGCCCTGCCCGCCGCCGTTGGCACCATGCTCCTGCTGTATTTCCTCGGCTCCAGCGGTACCGTGGTTGCGCAGGAGTCCTACAGTCTGCTGAAAGTGCTGCCGTACATCGCCATTCTGGTCATGGCGGTTTCGGGCATCAACGTCTTCGTGGTGCTGGCCTCGGGCATCGCCCTGTGCGGCGTCGTGGGGCTCGCCACCATGCCGGAATTCTCCGTCCTGAGCTTTTCACAGGATATCTACAACGGCTTCAAGGGGATGCAGGAGATTCTGGTGCTGTCGTTGCTCATCGGCGGACTGGGCGAGCTGATACGTTTCCACGGCGGCATCGACTGGGTTATCCGGGCGATCCAGCGGATGGCTTCCAAGGAAGGGCGGTCCGCCAAGCGTTCCGGAGAAATCTCCATCGGTGCGCTCTCTGCCGTCGCCGACCTGTGCACGGCGAACAACACCGTTGCCATCATCCTGACCGGGAAGATGGCCAAGGGCATTGCCGAGCAGAACGGCGTGGATCCTCGCCGCAGCGCCTCGCTGCTGGATATTTTGGCTATTTGCATTCTGAGGTAGGATCGCAGATTTAGCCAAGAATTGGAATCCATCCTCTTTTGTGCAAAATCTGGTTGACATTCCCAGATTGACCATAGTACCATTATGTGCAAAAGGTGGT